>Ga0210040_10007100_pt1 | contig 13719 bp, 7 predicted proteins | sample CryGeyCG12114_NA_FD_185462 | JGI IMG/M metagenome (GOLD analysis project Ga0210040, IMG submission 185462) | Groundwater microbial communities from aquifer - Crystal Geyser CG19_WC_8/21/14_NA (SPAdes) (version 2) | ecosystem: Environmental > Aquatic > Deep subsurface > Groundwater | place: USA... | reverse complement strand
GCTGTTCAGGGTTTCCTCCAGTCCTTTTTCCCTGGAGAAAGTATCGCCGTTGAAGTCCTCGCTCCCATCGCCGAAATACCCGGTAAAGGGTTTTTCCACGATCACATGCCTGTTCAGCTTCAGCGCTGCCAGCACAATGGGTTCGTGCGTGACGGGCGGGGTGCATATATGAACCACGTCCGCACTTTCCAGCAGGCTTTCCAGGCTGTCAAACGCCGTGAGGTTGCGCTCTTTTGTAAACGCCTGCAGGTTTTCAGGGGAGGGAGAGTAGGCGCCCACCAGTTCTACTTTCGTACTAAAGACGCGTTGCAGCGCCTCGTAATGAAACCTGGCGGCGAAGCCGGAGCCAACTATTCCTGCCCGTAAAACTTTCTTTTCCATGGTGTCTTCTGGTTTATACTATATACTTCGTACAGTTCCTGCCCTGCCGGAGCAACGTGCTACCCGCCTGACGTTTGCTGTAGTTCATCACTTAAAAGGCTGCTTTCAACTGATGAGGCAGTCATTCAGCAGCGGCGGGCACTACAAAGGCCTTGTCGCTTCTTTAGTGTAAAGACCGGGCTATGCCCATTTCCAGGCCGCGGAGCTCAGCCAGCCCGCGCAGCCTGCCGATGGCGGAATAGCCTGGGTTGGTAACTTTGTGCAGGTCGTCGAGCATCTGGTGGCCGTGGTCCGGGCGGAACGGGATAGGCTGCTCCCGCTGGCTGTTGATCAGAACAAGTTCTTTCATCACCGCATACATGTCCACATCGCCCTCCAGGTGGTTGGCCTCATAGAAGTTTCCGTCCGCATCACGTTGCGTGCTGCGCAGGTGCACAAAGTTGATCCGCTCGGCAAACTGGCGCACCATCTTCGGCAGATTATTGTCTGCCCGCACCCCGAAAGAGCCGGTACAGAAACACAAGCCGTTGCTCAGAGACGGAACCGCTTGCACCAGCGCCTCCACATCGGCGGCCGTGCTCACCACCCGTGGCAACCCCAGAATGCTGTAAGGCGGGTCATCCGGGTGAATCACCAGCTTCACGCCGACCTCCTCAGCCACCGGCGTCACTTCCTGCAGGAAGTATATGAGGTGCTGCCGCAGCTTTTCGGTGTCTATGCCCGCGTAAGCGTCCAGCGCCTGCTGAAACTGCGCCAGCGTAAAGCTCTCTTCGCTGCCGGGCAGCCCGGCGATGATGTTGCGCTGCAACAGCAGTTTCTCCTCTTCGCTCATCGTCTCAAACCGCTGCTTTGCCCCTGCCAGCTCCTGCGCTGAATAGTCTGCCGCCGCATTCTCCCTTTGAAGCAGAAACACATCAAAGGCGACGAAGGCGGCCTTTTCAAAGCGCAGGGCCCTGGAACCGTCCGCCATAATATAGCTCAGGTCGGTGCGTGTCCAGTCCAGCACCGGCATAAAGTTGTAGGTAACGGTGTATATGCCACAGGCGGCCAGGTTCCTCACCGACTGCTTGTAGTTTGCTATATACGTTTTGAAATCCCCGGTTTGTGTTTTGATGGCCTCGTGCACCGGCACGCTTTCCACCACGCTCCACACCAACCCGGCGCGCTCCGCTTCGCCCTGGCGCTTCTGTATCTCTTCTACCGGCCACACCTCTCCATTGGGTATATGGTGCAGCGCCGAAACAATGTCAGTCGCGCCGGCTTGCCTGACATCCTGCAAGGACACCGGATCCTTGGGTCCGTACCATCTCCAGCTTTGTACTAGTGGCATATTTTCCTTCAGGTTATATATAAGTATATATGATTTACACGCCGCTAAAGGCGTTAAAGCCGCCATCCACCAGCAGCGTTTCCCCGCTCATAAACCGCGACGCGTCGCTCAGCAGGAAGATCAGCGCACCCGTCAGTTCTTCCGGGTTGCCCAGCCGCCCGAATGGGGTGTTGGTGATAAACTTCTGTGCCCGGTCTGTATAACTTCCGTCTGCGTTCAGCAACAGGCTCCGGTTCTGCTCCGTCAGGAACACGCCGGGAGCAATCGCATTTACCCGAACGCCGTCGCCGTAGCGCATCGCCAGTTCCACCGCCATCCATTGAGTATAAGCCTCTATCGCCTTTTTAGCCATCGAGTACCCTAGCACTCGGGTGAGTGGCCGTTGAGCCGTCAGGGAAGAAATGTTCACGATCACTCCTTTTCCCTTTTCAGCGATTACGCGGCCAAAGACCTGCGTAGGAATGACGGTGCCGAACAGGTTCAGGTCCACGGCCTTTCTGGTGTCTTCAATCTTGGTGTCGAACAGGTTCTGGTCGGGCATCACGGTTGCGCCGGGTATATTCCCCCCGGCGGCATTCACCAGGCCGTCTATTGTTCCCCAGGCTTCCAGTACTGCTGCTTTCGCCGCGTTCATCTGCCCCTCATCCAGCACATTGCCTAACACCGCGATGGCCTCTCCGCCAGCACCCCTGATGGCAGCCACCCGCTCATCGGCCCGTTCTCTGTTGCGGCCTAAGATAGCCACTTTAGCCCCGGCCTTGCCCACGGCCAGGGACATAGCTTCGCCCAGTATGCCGGTGGCTCCCGTCATCACGACAACTTTGCCGGCTAATGAAAATTGTTCGATTCCTGTCATGTATAGTTCTTTTAAGTATAATGGCTGTTTCCAGCTAAAGGCAACATTGCCCATAAGTTTCACCCGAAAGCCTCCACAGAAAATGATCAGGCTACGCTGCTATATACTTCTGTGGGTAGTGAGCTACCCGAGTTCCTCTTTTTTTGGCTCCTACAGCTCCCGGGTATATAAGGCACCGAGCGATTACTTTTACACCCCAACCATTTCACAATCGATTGCAGTTTCAGCTGATACATTCCTTTGCCCGCTGGTCTTTCTGCGTTAAAAGATTGATTTAAGTTATGACAAATAATCAACAGCACAAGCCTATCGCCTGCTCGATTCACGTTTGATCACTTCTACGGGGGTAGTGAGTGAAATAAAGTTTCTGCCCGGTTTTATTTTTTGCCGGATCAAATCCATGATGAGTGTGGCCGCCTGCTCCCCCATCTCATAAGGAAACTGCTCCACCGATGTGATCGGCGGCTGAATAATCTGCACGCGGGGATCATTGGAGTAGCCCGCCAGTTTCAAATCTGCAGGGATTCTCAGCTTGACCTTTTTTGCCTGCTCCATCACAGCGATGGCGGTCGTGTCGTTGCAGGTGAAGACGGCATCCGGGTAAGGTTGTGCAGCAAATAAAGCCATACAGGTTTTGAGCGCGTTTTCCTTCGTCAGCTCATGAAAATACACCAGGCTTTCGTCCAACGGGATGCCTGCTTTCTTAAGTGCATCCTGGTAGCCGGCATAGCGGTCGCGGTAGAGGCTGCAGCTAAGCGGCCCACTGATGTGCGCAATGCGGCGGCAGCCTTGTTCCAGCAAATGTAGCGTCGACCGGTAGCCTCCCTGGTAATCATCGCCCTGTATTTTATGGGCAGAGTACCCTTTCGGCACCCTGTCGTAAAACACCAGGGGCACATTCGCTTTCAGGAAAACGTCGAACGGAGAAAAATCCTCAGTATAGAGCGTGGCCGAAACAATCAGCCCCTCCACCCGCAGGGCATGCAGCACGTTCACAAGCTGCTTCTCCAGCACCGGCGACTCGTTCGACTGGAAGATCATCAGGTTATAATCGCACTTCTGCAGCTCATTCTGAATAGCCGTGATCACCGCGGACTGAAAGTACATGGAGATCCTGGGCACGATGAGGCCAATGATGTTGGATTTGCTTTTGCGCAGGCTGGACGCCATCGCGTTGAGCTGGTAGCCCGATGCATCCACCGCTTGCCGTACCCGCTCCTTTGTGTCCTGGCTAACGTGCGGGTGGTCGCTTAGGGCCCTTGAAACGGTGGAGGTAGACAACCCAAGCTCAAGAGCGATATCTTTTAATCTATGCTGCGGCTGTCTGTTCATGTTTATGCTGCCATTTCCGGAACAGGGTTTGGAGTTTTACTTGTCTCGCGTACCAAACTTGCCACTGTTCCATTGATAGAAGGCAATTCTTCTTTTGGGGTATTTCGTTCTTCTCGATCAGTTTGGTTCTATAGGCCATCTATAATAACTACCTAGACAATCTATTTAGGCACAGCAGGCTTTCGCTGCCGGGCTTTCGCCGGGTAGCAGTTGTGGTACCCGGCGTTTATATGTTTTCTTGCGTCGCAAACACTACCAAACCATATGAGGCGGTTAGGCAGTCCGGCCGGGTTTGTGCTTTAACAGTGGCTATATATGGCCTTAGCTTACGACAACGTCCTGTTTGGCATCGTCGAAGGTGACGCGTTTGCCCGTTTGCATAGCTGTCCGGGTCATGATGTTGGCGACAGAATGGTTGTAGCCTGCCTTCACGGAAGCGTGGGGCGTCTGGCGGCTGCGCACGCACTCCATCCAGTTTCGCATGTGCAGCGAGGTCATCGGGTCGCCGCCCATGTTGGCGGCTGTGGCCATTTTAGCTTGTTCCGGCAGGGTATAGTCCGGCAACAGGTTCGGCTTCATGCCCATCGCGCCGGCCATGTCTTGCGTTAATCCTCCCTCCGAGGTAACCTTGTTGGTGTCCAGGTTCAGCATGCCGCCGTTAGAGTAATACAGCTCTTTCACGCCGCCGGCCGAGTTGCTGAAACGGGAAGAATACACCACCTGGAAACCTTTGCCCGCATCGTCTGAAGGGCCGTAGTCGAACACGGCCGTTAGCGTATCCGGGTTCTCCCGGCCATCGTTCCACATATAAATTCCGCCGTTGGCCGTTACGCTGCGCGGGTGCTCCAGGTCCGTGAACCAGTGCACAGTGTCGATCTGGTGCGACATCCACTGGCCCGGTATGCCCGAAGAGTAGGGCCAGAACAAACGGTATTCCAAGTACTTCCGCGGATCCCAGGCAACCTTTGGCCGGTTCATCAGGAAGCAGTCCCAGTCGGTGTCCTCCTGGCGTATTTGCTTCACCAACTCAGGCAGGCGCCAGCGGCCCGGCTGGTTCACGTTCCAGGTCATCTCCACCATCTTAACATCCCCGAACTTACCGGATTTGATGTACTCATTGGCTGCGATGTAGTTCGGGGCACTGCGCCGCTGCGACCCGATCTGGACGATCTTGCCTGTCTCTTCCACGGCTTTCAGTATGGCGCGGGCGTCCTCCATCGTTTCCGCCATGGGCTTCTCGAGGTACACATCCTTGCCGTTGCGCACGGCCTCAACCCCCATCAGCGCATGCTGGAAATCCGCTGTGCTGATAATGACCACATCGGTGTCTTTCCTGGCGTAAAGCTCGTCGTTGTTGCGGTATTTTTTCAGCTTGATGCCGTGCTTTTCCTTCACATAGGCCTCTGCCTCGTCGCGGCGGCGGCTCCAGATATCCGACACGGCCACTAACTCAAAATTCAGCGCCTTCGCATGGTCCATAAATGCCGGGTACAGGGTATGCTTGAAACGGTCGGAGAACCCAATGACACCAACCCGTACCCTGTCGTTGGCCCCCAGGATTTTCCCGTAACTGCTGGCGCTAAAGCCCATCACGGAAAAGCCTACTGTTCCTATCACTGCTTTCTTTAGAAAATCTCTGCGGGTGTTGCTGTCCTTGTGTTCCATACCAGTTTCTCTTGATGTGAGCTTACTTTATGATCCTGTGCAAAACTTCCTGAAACCTTTGTTTTATATCTGCGCCTTATAGCTCTTTGATTTTGATGCTTCGGAACGCTACATTGTTGCCGTGGTCCTGCAGGAGGATGTGGCCCTTTTCAGCCTCCCCAAAGTTCTCCCAGTCCTTGTATTTACTCTTTGCCACTAAGTCGCGGAACTCCTCCGAGCCTCGCTTATACTCCAGCACTTTTATGCCGTTCAGCCAGTGCTCCACCGTATTATCCGGCTTCACGACCAGACGCGCCTGGTTCCACTCGCCGATCGGCTTTAGGAAGCGCGGGTTCTTCTCCGACGTTTTCAGGTCATACAGCGACGCGATCGTGCGGTTTCCATCCCGCCCTAACTTCGCGTCCGGGTGCTTCTCGTCATCCAGCAACTGGTACTCCAGGCCAATGGCAGAGGCATTGTTCACCTTCTCTTTCTCGGTGACAAAGTACTTGATGCCGCTGTTGGCGCCCTCTGTGAGCTTAAACTGGACCTGCAGATCAAAGGCACTGTATTCTTTCTCTGTTACAATGTCGCCGCCGTTCACAGACTCGCCGCCGCCGGACTCCAGCACCTGCAGCTCCCCGTCCTGAATTTTCCAGCCTCCTTCCGGAAACTTATCCTTGTAGGCACCTCTCCAGCCATTGGTCGTTTTACCGTCCCAGAGCAGGCTCCACCCCTGTGCTTTCTCCTGCTCCGTCAGGGTGTTGGGCACCAGGTTCACCACAAAAGCATTATGTCCTTCGCGGGGAGTCAGATTGGTGGTTTTAATGCGGATGTTCCGCCACTTTATTTCTTTGCCGGCGTCCCCGGGTTTCTCAATGGCATGCACCTGCAGGGCAATAAGGCCTTCCGGGGTCATGTCATCCACGACTGCGGCCACCGGCACATCATTTACCCAGGTCGTGATCTTGTCGCCGATGGCCTCGATCCGGGCCTTGTTCCATGTTCCCTTTTTGTAGGCAGACTGGGCCGCCGGGTTCAATGTAAGCGGATATAGCCAGCCGCGCCGCGCCTCGTCATAAATGCCACCGGTCCATTTCCGGTCGGAAGGGTCTAACTCGAACTGGTAGCCGTGCACACGCCCGTCCATCACAGCCGGGTCCGATATGCTGCGGAACTGCACGCCGCTGTTGAGGTCATCGTTCAGCATCACCTCAAACTCCAGAATGTAGTCGCCATACATTTTGTCGGCCGCCAGGAAGCTGTTGGGCGACTCTGTTACCGTTGTCCCCACAATCGCCCCATCCTCCACTTTGTAGGTGGCCTGGCCGTTTACCTGCTTCCAGCCTGTCAGGTCTTTCCCGTTGAACAGCTCTGTCCAGCCACTCTCCTCCTCCACACCGGCATGCGCAGCAGTTTCAGTGCTTTGCACCGTATCGGCATTCTTGGGGGAGCATCCGAACTGGACGCTGGCTACGGGAAACAGCATAAGCAAAAGGGGTATATGGCTTATTTTCATGGTTTTTGTATTGTAATTAATTCTGTTATCTGGCATATAGCGCTTCAGTAAAACGGCTAAAAAGAATGAATGCCGCTTCTTCTGGAATCGATTGCAGAACAAGTCATACAGGCAGCTTCTTGCTTCGTAATATGTCCAAAAAATAGCCTTAGCTTGAAGTGAGCAGTCAATCAAATCCTTAGAATTTATAAGGTAGCGTTTTATTTTAGAAAATCAATTGCTTTCCCGCCTTTTCTGAAGCTTTACCTGTTGTGACACCTCCACGATCTGGTCCGTACCAGAAATGGTCTAAAGTACTTTTTGCGAACGCAAAATATGCTGAGCACCAGAAAGCCACCTGCCTATATGATTGCTGTTCATCATATAGGCAGGTGGCTTTCTGGTAAGATACGGACTACTGGCGCTAGCCTTTGCAGTTTATGACGGATATAGTCTATATAATTCTATGATGCCTAAAGGAAATGCTGTAATGCATTACCTGCTGCAAATGGTGATGCTATAGCTTCTTGAAACATAAGGCTTTATCTTTTATAATGCTAGCTCATTCGCCAGTTTCCAATTACCAACCACTTTCTTAGCTGAAGAGCAGGCGCTTTATTTATGCTTTGCCTGCTCTGCTATTCCTTGCGTGGCTGCCTCTTGTCTGCTTAAGTTCTCCAGTTCAGCTAAGGTCCAGGCTTTGGTTCTATCAGCGCTTTCTTCTCTTATCTTTTTAACCTCTTCGGGTGTAACGACAGGCGAAGGCGCTTTTCTGAGAGTGAGGCCGGAGGCTTGGTTGGCCGCTGCTGGTGCCATCCCCGGAATCTCGCCAGGCGGCCGGGGGGCCCTTCCTCCAAACTCGTACCGGATATAACTTAGCACAGAAGCAATCCATTCGTCACTGTTTGCCTCCATAGCGGGCATAACACTGGAATAGGTTTTCCCGTCCACAGGACCAGACAGGCCGTGCAGTAAGATTCTGGTGGCAGTGTTCTTCTCTAAAAATGCCAGGCGATTTGACCCCACAAGCGGGGGCGCGGCCATGCCTGCCCCGCCGATTGCCAAGCCTTTCCCATCGGCACCATGGCAACTTGCGCACAGCGATTTGAAGGTGGCAGCCCCGTTCAGAACCAAGGCCCTGTCGGCCTCCGCCAGGGTACCCAGTTTTTTACCGTATGTTCTCACACCCTCGTTGTTGTCAAGCGCCGTTTTAGTGGCTGCGATCATTTCGTTGTCGGCATTTTTCTGTAAGACCTCCTTTACAATTGCTTTGGCCTTCTCAGACCTGACCTTATACAGTGAGAGCAGCAGTTGAACCCGTACACCGTCGTCAGGGTCGTTCGTAAGTGTCCCTACCTTGGCGATCATTTGCTCGTCGTTCTTCTTCAGATAAGGTTCGCTGATCCATACCGCGGTTCTTCTGACCTGCGCATGCTCGTCTTCCATCGCTTTAGACAAGGTGTTCTTATCGATTGCTTCCAAACCTTCCAGGGTCCATAAGGCATGTATCCTGGCGAGGTGGCTTGGCTTTCCGGAAAAGAAGCCGTGCTCTCCGAGGGCGATTTTCTTCAGATCAGGAACTACAGACTTATCACCACGCGTGATAATAGATTTTTGCGCCTCATCCCGCCACCAGCCATTGGGATGATCCAGGTAGTCTACAAGGGCGCTGCTCGTCTCCTCCAGCATCTTCGGCTTTGGGCCCGGCTTGTAATCCTCGTGCACCACGCGGTAAATCCGGCCGTGCCCTACATTTTTGGCCAGGCCGATACTGTCGATTTTCTGACGCAGGAAAGACTCCGGTTTTGTCCAGTTGCCCTGCTGTATGATGCCCCGGTGCATGTCTACTATATAAAGGTTGCCGTCCGGGCCGGTGGCAGAGTTCACCGGTCGAAAATTCATATCGGAGGAGGCGATGAACTCCTGCTGGTCATATGCGTTTTCCAGCTTCACTTTCCCATCCTGGTTAATGACTTTAGCCCGCCGGACTGCCCTTGCCACTGGTTCACAAACAATATAATCTCCTACAAAATCTTCCGGAAGTCGATCTCCCCGAAAGATCGTTTGCCCGCACGCCGCAGTAAAATGGTTCAATGAATTGTTCGGGCGTAACCGCAGCGGGCCTCCCTGCACGTCGGGCGTTGCGATAATGGGCCACACTTCGGCAAACGCGGCACTGTACTGGTCCGGAAAGTCAAGTGTTCCGTAGACAGGGTTTATCTGGAAACCCAAGGCGGGTATCTCGCCTCCTGCCCTGGAGTAATACACGCGTCCGTAGTTATCGTGCGTTACTCCCCATTGCCCATTTCCCCCGCTCACGATGGTGTCTACTTTCATCGTGCCGTTCGTGTAACGAAAGCGTACCGGGTCGTAGGTGACGTACATCCAGTTGTCGAGGTTCCAGTCAAGCCCGCTCCGCTGGTGCTCCATGTTGGCGTCGTTCACGGTATAAGCGTCGTTTATATAGACTGCCTTCTTCACATCCGCCTTTCCGTCTCCGTTGGTGTCTTTATAGCTGTAAATGTTTATGTTATTGGTCTCGTTGACCAGGAGTTCGTCGTTCACGCACTGCAGCATCCGGGGCAGGAGCAGACTATCAACGAATACCGTACTCTTATCCATCTTCCCGTCGTTGTCTGTGTCTTCGAGGAGCGAGATGCGGCTTATCGGCTCCTGCTCTCCTGAGGCGTCCGCGTCCTGCATATAGGTAAGCATTTCGGCAACGTACATCCTGGCATTCCCGTCCCACGCAATGGCAACCGGCTCTTTGATCATCGGCTCACTGGCAACCAGTTCCAGGTGATAGCCCGCAGGCAGGTGCATGGTTTTCATGCTTTCCTCAGGCGACAGGTATATACCGCTGGGGTTCGGATTGAAGGCTGGCTTTGAACCGGCCTGTTCCTGCTCGTTTTCCTTGGGCACATTACATCCATAGGAAAGCAGCAAGGCCATCAGCAAGCCGGTTGTAGATAAGGAATGCTTCATGTGCGTGTTACTTGAGGTGGTAAAAGAAAATTAGCTACGTGCCTATTCTGCTGAAAACCCTCTCCTGGCTTTTGACTATATAGTCTAAAAGGCTGTCTACAGGTTAAATCAAAGCAGATGCTCAGCGAAAATTGCAACCGTATATATCAAAGCAGCATATAAAATCTTAAGGGTATATAGCCACAGGTTACTCTCCTGAAATCTATATCGCGCCTTTGTCAAACTAACGTAATGTGATACTGGCTTTTACCACACCTGGTCCCGCCTGGCCTGCTTTCGTGCCTGGCTGTCCGCCGCCCACCGAAACAGTAAATTCTCCGGGAAGCGCCACCTGCTCGTGCTGCTCGTTCACAATCAGGAAAGCATCAGCAGGAATGGTAAGATCGACGGTTTTCGTGTCTCCCGGTTGAAGGTGAATCCTTTTGAATGCTTTCAGCGAGCGAATGGGAACCGGCACAGGTGCCTTCTCATTGGATACATAAAGCTGGACCACTTCATCCCCGGCCATTTTTCCTGTGTTTTTCACGCTTACGGTTACATTCACCGGCTTCCCCACCGGGCTTTCCTTGTTTACTTTCAGGCCATCGTACTGGAACGAGGTGTAGCTCAAGCCATAGCCAAAGGGGAACAGCGGTTCGCCCTTGAAGTAGCGGTAGGTTTGGCTGGTTAAGTTGTAATCTTCGAAAGAGGGCAGGTCTTTCACCGATTTATAGAATGTGACCGGGAGGCGGCCAGCCGGATTATAATCCCCGAACAGGACATCCGCGATCGCTTTACCCGCAGCCTGACCAGGATACCAGGCTTCCACAATAGCCGGAAGATGATCGTTTTCCCAGTTAATCGATAGCGCGCTGCCATTTAACAGCACCAGCACCACCGGCTTGCCCAAGGCATGAATCTCTTTGATCAGTTCCTGCTGTACCTGCGGCAGATCCAGGCTGGTTCTGTCTCCCCCTCTGAAGCCTTCGATCTGCACATCCATCTCCTCGCCCTCCATTCTGGCCGTCAGCCCCATGCACATCACGATCACGTCGGCCTGCTTCGCTGTTTCAATCGCCTGTTTCCTGAGGTCAGGCTTGGGACTTGCCCACACCAGTTGAACCTGCGCATCGGCGTATCGTTCTTCAGCCTCAACGACGATCTTGTAGCTTTTGCCTTTTTCGAGGTGCATAGGGTCGGACTTCCGGAGTCGCGGGTCGCCAAACTCGTCCCACCAATCATATACCGATTTAACCAGCAGGCTGTCATTCAGGATTAACCTGAACTTGGATGTGCCGATAATTCCTAACTGGTACTCCCCTGATTGATCCGGCCGTAGCTCTCCGCTCCACCTAACGCCAAAGTTGTCATCGTCCATGTCTTCCCGGGGTGCTTTGTCATACCAGTTCGCATCAACGTTCTCATCTGTGGATGCATATAAAGGCTCCCCGCTCAGCTCCCGGTTATTAAAGTATTCTACTTTCAAGCCTTTATTTTCACCAGACGACAAAACGCCTGGCGGCACCACATCGAATATAGGCATTCCTTCCGCCAATTCTGAGCCCTGGGCATACAGCACCTTCGCCCCGGAGGCTACTTTTTCTTTTATACCTCTTAAAGGAGTGACTGCATCGGATGGGACACCGTTGTAATTTCCCAGCAGCATCAGCCATTGGTCGGCGTTGGGGCCAATGACAGCCACTGTTCCGACATCTTTTTTCAGTGGCAGTAACTGGTTCTCGTTCTTTAACAGCACGATAGACTTGCGTGCCGCTTCCAGGGCCAGCGCCTGGTTTTCTTTGCTGTCTAAAGTCTCATATGGGATGTTGGCATACTTCACCATCTCCTGCGGATCGAACATGCCGAGCCGGAAGCGCGCCGTAAAGAGCCTCTTGACAGCCACATCAATTTCCGCCTCTGTGACCAGGTTCTGCTCTACCGCTCCTTTCAGGCTTTTGTAAACCTCGCCGCAATTCAGGTCGCAGCCAGCCTTCAGAGCCAAGGCGGCGGCCTGCTCCGCGGTTGGCACAATCTTGTGGAACTCGTATATATCCCGTAGTGCCCCGCAATCGGAAACAACGAACCCGTCAAAGTTCCAATCCTTCCGCAGTATGTCGTTTAACAGCCGGTCGCTGCCACAGCAGGCTTCCCCGTTGTAGCGGTTGTAGGCACACATCACCGAATAGGGATGGGCTTCTCTTATGGCCATTTCGAACTGTGGCAGATAGGTTTCCTGGAGATCCCTGGCGTCTGTCGTGGCATTAAAAGAATGTCGCTCCGGCTCTGGGCCGCTGTGCACGGCAAGGTGCTTTACCGTGGCAATGGTCTTCAGATACTTCGGATCGTCGCCCTGCAGGCCTTTCACAAACTGCACCGCCAGTTTCCCTGTTAAAAAAGGGTCTTCCCCGTACGTTTCCTGGCCGCGGCCCCACCGGGGATCACGGAAGATGTTGATGTTAGGCGACCAGATGGTCAGGCCCTGGTATATAAACCGTTTGTCGTTCTTCACGAAATTATGATGCTTCGCCCTGGCTTCGTCTGATATCACCGTGGATACTTTGTACATCATATCCTCGTCCCAGGTAGCGCCTAAGCCAATGGCCTGCGGAAAAACGGTAGCCAACCCGGCGCGGGCTACACCGTGCAGCCCCTCCGACCACCAGTTATATTGCGGAATACCGAGCCGTTCGATCGCAGGGGCATCGTTTACCATCTGGCTTATCTTTTCCTCCAGCGTCATCCTGCCCACCAGGTCATCCACCCGCTCCTCAATACTTAGCGCAGGATTCAGGTAAGGCAGCGTTTTAGCCTCCTGCTTCTCTTCCTGCACAGGTTTGGAGGTGCAGCCGCCTATCGCAAGCAGAATGGCAACAGCCAGTACAGATGGAAGTGCGCTGCTTATAGAATATATAACTCCTTTATATGCTGACATAGGCTGTGGCTTTATGTTGCTGCTGCTGAAGGATGCGATTGAAGAGGACAAGTCTTTTCCTGGATTATATGTCAGTATACTGAATCATTTTCCCACTATGTGGCGCTTCCCTATATAGGCACTGGCACTACTGCTTATGCGGTTAATGGAGATCGCGTGTCACTTCCGAGCCGGAACCGCCCTGCAGCACATCCAGGTCGGCCCCCAGATGCGCCTGCTGCACATGATCGATATATATCTTCACGTAGCCTCTTGCCGCCATGGGCGCAGGAGGTACCCAGGCCGCTCTGCGCCGTTGCAGTTCTGCTTCACTTACATCTAGGTGCAGCCGCCTGTTCTCTACATCCAACTCAATCATATCACCGTCCTGCACCAGGGCCAGGGTGCCGCCCACCGCTGACTCCGGCGACACATGCAGCACCACAGTACCGGCGGCCGTGCCACTCATTCTTCCGTCCGAGATTCGCACCATATCCCGGATACCTTTCCGCAGAATCTTCTCCGGGAGATCGACGTTTCCAACTTCCGGCATGCCGGGGTAGCCTTTCGGCCCCACTCCTTTCAGCACGAGCACACAGGTTTCATCTACATCCAGGTCCGGGTCATCTATGCGCTGGTGATAATCCTCAATGGTTTCGAACACGACGGCACGTCCACGGTGCTTCATCAGCTCAGGAGTGGCGGCGGATGGCTTGATGATCGCTCCGTTTTCACATAGGTTGCCTTTCAGCACGGCGATGCCCGCCTCTTTCAATAGAGGCTCCTCCACCGGGGCAATCACA
>Ga0210040_10007097_pt1 | contig 13721 bp, 14 predicted proteins | sample CryGeyCG12114_NA_FD_185462 | JGI IMG/M metagenome (GOLD analysis project Ga0210040, IMG submission 185462) | Groundwater microbial communities from aquifer - Crystal Geyser CG19_WC_8/21/14_NA (SPAdes) (version 2) | ecosystem: Environmental > Aquatic > Deep subsurface > Groundwater | place: USA... | reverse complement strand
GCTCGGAGCCGTAGCCCTTCACCACCGGCAGCAGCAGGTCGTTCAGCCGGACGGCGGCCTCGTCGACCTCGCCGCGGGACTTGGCCAGGGCGACGCGGTCCTGGACGCTCGCGGTGTAGAGGACCAGCGCGCGCAGCCCCTCGGCGTGGGACTTCTGGGTCATCAGCGAGCGCCGGACGTCGGGGTGGTGGGTGATGGTCACCCGCGGCGCGGCCTTGTCGGCGGCCTGCACCAGGTCGGCGCCCTGGACGCGGGTCTTGGCGTACTCCAGCGCGTTGAGGTAGCCGGTGGACAGGGTGGCGATGGCCTTGGTGCCCACCATCATCCGGGCGTGCTCGATCACCTGGAACATCTGCTTGATGCCCTGGTGGACCTCGCCGAGCAGGTACCCGACGGCCGGCGCGCCGTCGCCGAAGGTGAGCTCGCAGGTGGCCGAGGAGCGGATGCCCATCTTGTGCTCCAGGCCGGTGGCCTGGACGCCGTTGCGGCCGGTCAGCTCACCGGTCTCGAGGTCGAAGGTGTGCTTCGGGACGATGAACAGCGACAGGCCCTTGGTGCCCGGGCCGCCGACGCCCTGGGGCAGGGTTGCGCCCTCGGCCGCGACCGGCCGGGCCAGCACCAGGTGGACGATGTTCTCGGTCATGTCGTGCTCACCGGCGGTGATGAAGCGCTTGACGCCCTCGACGTGCCAGGTGCCGTCGGGCTGCAGGACCGCCCGGGTGCGCCCGGCGCCCACGTCGGAGCCGGCGTCGGGCTCGGTGAGCACCATGGTGGCGCCCCACTGCCGCTCGATCATGATCTGGGCGATCTTCTGGTCGCGCTCGGTCCCGTTGGCCCAGAGCACGTAGGCGAACTTCGGCCCGCCGGCGTAGAGGAACACCGCCGGGTTCGACCCGACCGCCAGCTCGTTGACCGCCCACTGCACCGACGGCGGGGTGACCTGGCCGCCCAACTCGGCCGGCAGCTCCAGCTGCCAGGCGCCGGACTCCATCAGCGCCTCGTAGGACTTCTTGAACGCCGGGCTGACCGTGACGCTGTGGGTGGCCGGGTCGAAGACCGGGGGGTTGGCGTCCGCCTCGGCGAAGGAGGCGGCCAGCTTGGTCCGGGCCAGGGTGTCGATCTCGGCCAGGATGGCGTCCACCGTCTCGGTGTCGAGCTCCTCGTACGGGCCCTGCCCGAGGATGGCGTCGCGCCCCAGCACCTCGAAGAGGTTGAAGCGGATGTCGCGCAGGTTGGAGCGGTAGTGGCTCATCGGGGCACCTCGGGGCAGTGGCGGCTGGCCGAAGTTACTGGCCAGTAACTCCATGATGCTACTCGCCGGTAACTTACGGCAAGCGCTCGTGACGGGGCGGTGATCAGCCCACCCGGATGCGCAGATGGGCGGCCAGCAGCGGGGCCAGCTCGGTCAGCTGCTGCTCGCTGACCCAGGCGCCGGCCAGCCCGTCCAGGCCCTCGACGACCTCCAGCCGGGCGTCCCGGAGGTCGACGTCGGTGAACGTGCTGCCGCTGGCGCGCAGGGTGCCGATCCGGCAGCCGGGGAAGGCGACCCGGGTGAGCGTCGCGCCGACCAGGTCGAGCTCGTCGATGCTGCACTCGCGGATCGTCACGTCCTGCCAGGTGCTGCTGCGGGCGTTGAGGTAGCCGATCCGGGTGTCCTGCACCGACACCGAGCGCCAGGTCGACTCGTAGGCCTCGAAGGCCCCGATCCGCGACCCGGCCAGTGCCGCCCCGCGGAGGCTCGAGCGGGGCACCGAGAGGGCGGACGCGTCCACCTGCTGCAGGCGGCAGTCGACCAGGTGCACCCCGCGCAGGTCGGCCTCGTGCAGCGCGACCCGTTCGACCAGGCACTCGAGGAAGCTGGTGCCGGGCAGCTCGGCCCCGCTGAGGTCGACGTCGGCGTAGCGCTCGAGCTCGCGCGAGTCGCCGCGGCTCAACCGCTCCCCGGGCACGTCGGTCAGCGCCGGCAGCGTCACGTCCACCGGCTCGGGCCGGCGAGGACGGTCGGCGGCGGTGCTGCTGCTCACCATCCCGGTCCCCCTGCTGGTCGTCCGTCGCCGTGCCCGGGCACTGTACGGCTTCGGTTCCAGCCGCGGGACGTCGTGGCGTCCCGGCGTGGACACGGGTCAGATCGGGGCGTCCTCCAGCGCGGTCGGGTGGTCTCCGGCGTACTGGTGCGCCAGCGCGGTGATCTGGGCGTCGACGCTCCCACGGCTGGCGGGCCGGGTGGTCCAGACCTGGACGGCTCGGTGCAGGGCGTCGGCCATGGTCAGAGAGGGGCCGCCGTTCTGGGAGCGCCAGTGCCCGTACCAGCACAGGCAGGCAGCCGTCACGATGGGCGGGACCTCCTGGCGGACCAGGCGGCCGGTGTAGACGTCGTCGACGACCCGGAGAGCGCCGCTGGTGTCGGCCGAGCCGCCGAGCCGGGCCACGAGGTCGTCGCGGAGCCCAGCGAGCGCCGGTCGGTGGACGCGGTCGACGCGATGCGCAGTCGTGAGGAGCCCCCCAGGCCCGCGCCGACCTCGGCCGCGGCCAGCGCCGGCAGGCCCTCGAGATCGGCCTCGGGGAGGAGCGTGTGGGCGGCTTCCACGACCAGGGCGCGCCGGCCCGGCCAGCCGGGGTCGGCCGGGGGTGGGGGATAGATGAGCACCTGGGCCTGGCGTCGCAGGACGCGCGCCGACCCGACCTCGAGGTGCAGCCACACGGGATGCAGTCTCCGGGCTGGCCGTGGACGCCGCATCCGGTGGGCCCCAGATCCAGCCCTGAGGCACCGGGGGCGCCTCCTGCGCCGGACCGCACTGCGATCTGCCGCGTACTCACGGCAGATCGCGACGCGACCACCGGCGGTGGTCCGCGCCGCCGGGTGAGCTCCACCGCCACCGTCCTGGTGAGCGCCGATCCCCCTACCCGGGCGTGCTAGTTTCCGGCGCCATGGGCCTGCGGACCACCGACCTGTCCACCCGCGAGGCTGCGGTGCTGGACGCCGTCGACGCGCAGTGGGCCGTCGACCGGCTGGTCGCGCTGGTCGCGGTCCCCTCGCTCGGCGGCACGGCCGCGGAGTCCGAGGCGCAGCACCTGGTGGCCGGTTGGCTGGACGAGCTCGGTACCGACGTCGACCGCTGGGCGATCGACCTCGAGGAGGCCCGGACCGCCCCGGACGCGCCCGGTCAGGAGGTCGACCGGGACGAGGCGTGGGGCGTCGTGGGCACGGTGGCGGGCGCGGAGGGCGGGCAGCCGGCGCTGGTGCTCAGCGGGCACAGCGACGTCGTCCCGGCCGGTGACCGGGCGCTGTGGCCGGGCGACCCGTTCACGCCCCGCCTCGTCGACGGTGCGGTGCACGGTCGCGGCACCTGCGACATGAAGGGCGGTCTGGTCGCCTCCCTGGCCGCCGTCCGGGCCCTGCGGACGGCGGGCGTCCGGCTGGCCCGGCCGCTCGCGGTGCACAGCGTCCTGGGGGAGGAGGACGGCGGCCTCGGTGCCTGGGCCACCCTGCGGCGGGGGCACCGCGGGGACGCCTGCGTGATCCCGGAGCCGACCGCGGGCGCGGTGATGACGGCCCACGCGGGTGCGCTGACCTTCCGGCTCACCCTCCGCGGGCTGGCCGCGCACGCCGCCAACCGGCACCTCGGGGTCAGCGCCCTCGAGCTGTTCGAGCACGTGCACGGTGCACTCCGGGGCCTGGAGGCCGACCGACAGCCCGCCGACCGGTCCCGGTTCGGCGACCACCCGTACCCCTACGGCCTCTCGATCGGTCGGCTGCAGGCCGGCGAGTGGGCGAGCACCGTGCCCGACCGGCTGGTCGCCGAGGGGCGGTTCGGCGTCGCACTGGGCGAGCCGGTCGAGGCGGCTCGGGCCGCGTTCGAGGGCTGCGTGGCGGCGGCGTGCGCCTCCCACTCCTGGCTGGCCGACCACCCGGCCGAGGTCGAGTGGGTCGGCGGCGTCTACGCCAGCAGCGTGCTGCCGGCCGGCTCGTCGCTGCTCCCGACCGTCCGGCAGGCGGTCACCGACGCCGGCGGCGCCCCGCCGCCCGAGCGGGCGCTGACCGCCGGCACCGACATGCGGCTCTACGCGGCAGCGGGCATCCCGGCGCTGCACCACGGCCCGGGTGACCTGCGGCTCGCCCACGGTCCCGGCGAGCAGGTGCCGGTCGAGGACGTGCTGCTGTCGGCCCGCAGCCTGGCCCTGCTCGCGCTCCGCACCTGCGGGGTGGCCTGAGCCGACCGCCCCTAGGCGGCCTGGGGCCGGCGGGCCGCGAGGGTGCGCCCGTGCTCCCGGGCGTCCTCCTCCGCCTTGCGCCGCAGCCCGGCGGCGAGGTCGGTGAACTGGTCGAGGGCCGGGTTGACCCCGACGAGGGTGAACTCGCTCTCGACCACGGTGAGGTCGAGCTGCCAGACGTCGGCCAGGATGCGCCGCATCCAGCCGGTGGCGTGGTCCCAGCCCTCGCGCGGCGTGCCGGCGGCGTAGCTGCCGCCCCGGACCGTGACCAGGACGGCCGGCGTGCCGGCGATCGCGGGCTGCACCCCGGCCGCCAGCCGCGGGTCGGTGATCGCCAGGTCGACCCAGGTCTTGAAGTGCTGGGAGACCCCGAAGTTGTAGAGCGGCACGGCGAACAGCAGGGCGTCGGCGGCGACGAGCGCGTCGACCTCGCGGGCGGCCAGGGCCACCGCCGACCGCTGCTCCAGGGAGCGCTCCGGCTCGGGGGTGTACGCGGCGTCGACGGCCGTCGCCCACGCGCCGGCGGGAACCGGGTCGGTGCCCACGTGGCGGCGGACCACGGTGTCGTCGGGGTGCGCCGTCGTCCACTCGGCTTCGACGAGGTCGGCGATCGCGCGGCTGTGCGAGCCGTCGACACGGATGCTGGCGTCCAGGCGGAACAGGGTCATCAGGCGTCCTTCACTTGGTAGGGGCTATTTGCTAGGAAAAAACTAGCACGTGGTCGGAGAAGGGCGCACCGGTAGGCTGGGCGCGTGGACGAGGTCGGCGGTGCGGAGCCAGCGGGCGCTGCGGCCTCGGGCCCCGCGGCCTGCGACGCCGGCATCCGGCGGGCGTTCGACTTCCTCGGCAAGCGCTGGAACGGGGTCATCCTCGGCACCCTCAGCGGCGGGGCGACGGGGTTCGCCGAGCTGCGGCGGGGCGTGGGCGCCATCACCGACTCGGTGCTGTCCGACCGCCTGGCCGAGCTGACCGAGGCCGGCCTGGTCGAGCGGACGGTGACCCAGACCCGACCGCCGGGTGTGCGCTACCAGCTCACCGGAGCCGGCACCCGGCTGCTCCCGATCCTGGACGAGCTCGGCAGCTGGGCCGACGGAGCGCTGCCGGTCGTAGGGTGCCGGGAGCGGGAAGGGGCACCCGCAGCGGCAGACCTGCAGCCGCGCGACTGACCGCTCACCCGGTTGCGCAGCGGCTCGGCACGACGGCGCGCTGCCGGCGTGGTCCCGTCCGGGACTCTTCCTCGCGGCGTCTCCGCGAAGACCGGGGACCGGCTCCGGTCCCACCAGCGGCTGCCCACGACCTCATCAGCGGTGGCCGGGCTCAGGAGTTCCGGCTCCGGCATGCCTGATGCCGATGAGCTGCGGGCTCAGGTCCTGCTGCCGGCGAAGGCGGCGCGGTAGGCGCTCGGGGTGACGCCGGCGTGCCGGCTGAAGTGGACGCGCAGGTTGGCCGCCGTACCGAGTCCGCACTGCTCGGCGACCTGCTCGACCGGCAGGTCGGTGTCCTCGAGGAGCTGCCGCGCCCGCCGGACCCGCTCGAGGGTGAGCCACTGCAGCGGAGGCATCCCCACCTCGGCGGCGAACCGGCGGGTCAGCGTGCGGGTGGTCACCCCCGCCTCGCGCGCGAGCAGCCCCAGGGTCAGCGCCCGGTCGAGGCGCGCCCGGGCCCAGTCCAGCAGCGGTGCGAGGGACGAACCGGGCGCGTCCGGGAGCGGGGTGGAGACGTACTGCGCCTGGCCACCCTGCCGGTGCGGCGGGACGATGAGCCGACGGGCGACCTCGGCCGCCACCGCCGTCCCGTGGTCGGCCCGGAGCATCTCCAGGCACAGGTCGATGCCGGCGGCGGTGCCCGCGGACGTCGCCACCGGACCGTCGACGACGTAGAGCACCCCCGGGTCGACCGTGACCGCGGGGAACCGGACGGCCAGGGCCGCGGCGTACATCCAGTGCGTGGTCGCGCGGCGCCCGTCGAGCAGGCCGGCGGCGGCGAGGGCGAAGGCGCCGGTGCAGACGGCGGCGATCCGGGCGCCCCGCCGGGAGGCCTCCTGCAGCGCGTCGACCAGCTCGGGCGGCACCTCGGCGTCGGGCGAGGAGAGGGCCGGGACCACGACCGTGTCCGCACGGCGGAGCTCGTCGAGGCCGGCGCCGCCGACGACGGTGAGCCCCGCTCCCTGGGTGCGCACGGGTCCCGGACCGACCGTGCAGACCTGCACGTCGTAGGGCCGCAGGAGCAGGTCGGGCCGCGGCATCCCGAACACCTCCCCCACCACCCCGATCTCGAACAGGGGCATGCCGTCCATCACGGGGACGGCGACGCGGTGCGGTTCCACCCGCTGATCGTAGTTGTCTCGATCGTGGTGGTCAGCGGCTATCGAGCCACTGGTGCCGGTCGGGCGCGAGCAGCAGCCTGGTGGGGCGGGGCAGCGCAGCCCCTCACCAGTCCGCTGCCCGCACCACCTCTCGGAGCCCCGCCCATGACGTACGCCGTCGCCGACGCGACCGCCCTCGACAGCACGCTCCCGTCGGAGCCCGCGGACGCGGTCCGCACCACCGCCGGCGCGGTGCCGCCCGGCCACTGCGGCCGGACGCCGGGCGCATGACCGCCCTGGCGACGCCGGCGCCGGCGCCGGCGGTCGACGGTCGGGTCGGGGCGGTGCGCGGCACGGCCCTGTTCGTGGCCGCGATCGTCGGCCCCGGGATCCTCACGCTCCCCGCCCTCGCGGCCGCCCAGGCCGGCCCGGCCTCCCTCATCACCCTCGGCGTGCTGCTCGTGGTGTCGGCGCCCATCGCGTTCACCTTCGCGGCGCTGCACCGTGCGGTCCCGGCCGCGAGGGGCGTGTCCGGCTACGCGGCCGCGGCCTTCGGGCCGCTCACCGGGCGGCTCGTCTCCGCCTGGTTCCGCTACGGCGTCCCGATCGGGGTGCCCGCCCTGGGGCTGATCGGTGGCGGGTACGTCGCCGAGGCCACCGGCGGCGGCAAGGCCACGACGGTCGCCGTGGCTGCCGGCATCTGCGGCGTCGCCGTCGTGGTCAGCGTGCTCCACCGCGCGGGGAGCGGCCTCTCGACCCTGCTGCTGTCCGCGGTCCTCGCCGTGCTGATCACCGCCACCGCCGCGCTGGCCCTCCCGCACGCGGACATCGCGAACCTCACCCCGCTCGCGCCCCACGGCGTCGTCGCCGTCGCCTCGGCCGCCCTCGTGCTCACCTGGGTGCTCACCGGTTGGGAGGCCGTCACCAACTTCACCGACGTGCTCCGCGAGCCGCGGCGGACCCTCCCGCGCGTGACCGCCGCGACGCTCGTCGTCGTCGCCCTCCTCTACGCCGCGGTCGCGGTCCCGGAGATCCTCGTCCTCGGGCCGACGGCGGGCGGGACCGGAGCGCCGGTCGCGGCCATGCTGCGGATCGCGGTCAGCCCGGCCGGCGCGGTCGTCGCCGCCGTCCTCGCGGTCGTGATCGCCACCGGGAACAGCATCGCCTACGTGGGCAGCCTGGCCGAGCTCGGCGCCGCGAGCCGGCCGGCGACGACCGGGAGCGGGACGCGGACCGGACGCAGGGACGCGCTGGTCGTGCCCGTCCTGATCATGCTCGCCGCCCTCGTCGCTACCGCTGTCACCCCGGTCAGCACCGAGCAGCTGGTCTCCGTCTGCGCAGGCTCGCAGGTGCCGGTCTACCTCCTGGGCCTGGCGGCGGGCCTGCGGATCTTCCCCACCGCCAGCCGGTCGTGGTGGCTGTCGGCCGTCGCCACCGCCGCGGTCGCGTTCCTGCTCATCCCGGCCGGTGCCTACCTGCTCGTCCCCGCCCTCATCGGGTTGGTCGTCCTCGCGCGCCACCGCGCCACCGGGAAGGATCGGGGCGGCGACCCCGCGGACCCTCCCGTCGTCCCCGCGGACGACCGGGTCGGAGCGCGACCTGCTCTCCGGCGGTGAGGACGAGCCCTCCGCAGGGCCGCCCGGCGGTAGCGGGCCGGACGCTCAGTGGAGCTGGGCCATCGCCCCTTCGAAGCGGTGCAGGGCGGCCGCGGTGAGCTCGCCGAGGCCGAGCTCGTTGTCCTCGGCCGTCCAGGCGTCGAAGCCGACCTTGAACGCGAGCACGCCGAGCTCCGCCGCCATCGTCGCGACCGTCTCCTCGACCCCGCGGGCGCGGAGGGCGTCCGCCACGGCGGTGGCCATCCCCACCCGCTTCAGGACGGCGCGCTCCTGCAGCTCGCTGCTGGTCGCGATCACCGCCTCGAGGCGCGGGCCCAGCTCGCGGTTGAACGGGGTCATGGCCGAGGCCGCCCGGTCGAGGCCGGCGGCGACGGCGGTCATCGGGGTGGCCTCGGGTGGTGCGGAGGCGATCCCCTCGGCGAGCAGGCGCGACAGCGTCTCCTGCCCGGCGGCCAGCACCTCGCGCTTGTCGCTGAAGTGCCGGAAGAACGTGCTCCGGGTCAGTCCCGCGCGCTCGGCGATCTGCGCCACGGTGGTCTCGTCGTAGCCCTGGTCGGTGAACAGCTCGAGAGCGGCCGTGATGAAGCGCTCCCGGGCATCGGGTTCCCAGCGGGGCATGCCGCCCATCCTACGATGCGACACGAGTCCCATCACGATGTACGGTGATGGGACACACGTCGCATCAGAAGGAGCAGGTCATGAAGGTTTTCGTCACCGGGGCATCGGGCACGATCGGGTCGGTCGTCGTCGAGGAGCTCGCCGCGCACGGGCACGAGGTGCTGGGTCTCGCGCGGTCCGACGACGCCGCCGCGAAGGTGCGAGCGGCCGGCGGCACGCCCGTCCGGGGAGGGCTCGGTGACCTCGGCACCCTGACCGCCGCCGCCACGGAGACCGACGGGTCGATCCACCTCGCGTTCAGCAACGACTTCACCGACCTCGAGCGCAGCATCGCCGAGGAGGGGCTCGCGATGGACAGCATCGGCGCGGCCCTCGTCGGCACCGGCAAGCCGTTCTCGATCGTGTCGGGCACCACCTTCGCCGGGGGCCGTCCGGCGACGGAGCAGGACCCGGTGGCGACCACGGGCCCGGTCGGTGGCCGAGGGGTCAACGCCCAGCGCGTCCTCGACCTCTCCGCCCAGGGGGTGCGGACGTCGGCCGTGCGGCTGCCGCGCTCGGTGCACGAGCGCCACGTCGCCTACGGCTTCGCGGGCATCCTGATCGACGCCGCGCGCCGGTCCGGGGTCTCCGCCTACGTCGGTGACGGCAGCCAGCGGTGGCCGGCCGTGCACCGTCGCGACGCCGCCTCGCTGTTCCGGCTCGTGCTGGAGGAGGGTGAGCCGGGCACGGTGGTGAACGCCGTCGGTGACGAGGGCGACGCGATGCTGGACCTCGCCGCGGTCATCGGCCAGCAGCTGGGCGTGCCCGTGCAGCAGGTCCCGACCGAGACCTTCGGCGCTCTCGGCACCATCTTCGCCATCGACCAACCGGCCACGAGTGCCTGGACCCGGGAGGCCTTCGGGTGGCAGCCCACCCACCCGAGCCTGCTCGCCGACCTGGAGGCGGGGGACTACCCCGCCTGAGCCGTGAGGTGCGCGGGCGGGTCCGGCTGGCGCCCCCGCCCGCTCACCTCACGATGGGGGGGGTGGGCCGGCGTTACCGTGTCCGGGTGTCGAGCAGCTGGTCCGGGACCGCTGCGGCCTACGAAGTCTCGTTCGCCCGGTTGTGCGCCGGGACGGTGGAGGACCTCCTCGCGGCGCTGGGGCCGGCCGGCACCGGTCGTCGGATGCTCGACGCCGGGTGCGGGCCGGGGACCGTCGCCGCCGCGGCCCGTGCTGCCGGCTTCGCCGTCGTGGGCCTGGACGCCGATCCCTCGATGCTGGACCTGGCGCGCCGCAGGGACCGGACCGCCGAGCTCGTCTGCGCAGCCCTGCCCCACCTGCCCTTCGCGTCCAGGCAGTTCGACGCGGTGGCCGCCAACTTCGTGGTGAACCACACGCCCGACCCGCGTGCGTCGGTCCGGGAGCTGGCCCGGGTGGCGCGACCGGGGGGACGCGTGGCCGTGACCATCTGGGCCGCTGCGGTGGGGCCGATGAACCAGCTGTGGGACGACGTCGTAGCGGCGGCCGCGGTCGAGCGTCCGCCCGCCAGGGCCCTGCCCCCGGACCGGGACTTCGACCGGACTGCGACGGGCCTCGCCGGCCTGCTGGCGCAGGCCGGTCTCACCGACGTCGCGGTGCGCGAGGTGGGATGGGTGTTCCGCACCAGCGCCACCGACCTGTGGCAGGCCGTGTCCGGAGGGGTCGCGACCATCGGCCAGACCTACCGCGCCCAGCGACCGGCGGTGCAGGACGAGATGCGGGCCGCCTACCTCCGGCTCACCGCCGAGCGGTACCCCTCGGGCGAGCTGGTCCTCCCGTCGGTGGCGCTCCTCGGCAGCGCCACCGCCTGAGCGTCCACCCTGCGGAGCCGCCCCAGCGCTCGGGCCCTCTTCCCGCACGGCTGGCGGCGTGCCGGTCCGGCGGTCCCTGCCCGGCTCGCGGTCGCGGGCTCACGACTCTTCTGGTCGGAGCGCGGCGGCGGCAGCACGACGGGAGACCCGCCTGCCGTCGACCACCGTCGCGTCGGTCATCCGGCTCAGCCGCTCGCACAGCTCGGGCACGCCCCAGCGGCCGCCGACGGGCAGCGTGTACCGGGCCTGGGGGCGGAGCCCAGCCCGCCGGGCGAAGTCCACGCCTGCCCGGGTGAAGACGCTCAGCACCGGCTGGCTCACGACGGGGAGCCGCAGACCGGTGCCCGACCCCACCCAGACCATGATCACGTCCGCCCAGCTGTGCTCGTGGACGCCGTCGCCCGTGCGCAGACCCGACGAGTCGATGCGGACGACGAGCTGTGTCACCTGACGCCGGGCCCGCCGGGCGCAGTAGATCCCGTAGCCGACGCTCAGCACCCCGAGGAAGGGGCTGGCGCGCGTCGAGTCGAAGACGACGTCCAGCAGGACGGACGCCGCGAGCCACGCCACCCCCAGGGTCACGAAGGTGATGGCGAGCGAGCGGTAGCCCGAGGGCGTGATCTGGACGACGACGACAGCGGCGTCGTCCTCGCCGTGCGGGTCCGGCGCCCCGGTCACCTCGGACCCACCGCCCCGTGGCGACGCGGGGTGGACGTCGACGAGGTCGTCGTCAGGAGCACCGGCACGGTGACACCCATTCCTCCCGTCAGCAGAGCCCGCACTCCAGGCGTCACCAGGAGCAGCCGGGCCTGATCGCCTGCAGCCGGCGGCCCCTGCTCGGCCACGCGAGCGGCGCCGGCGTCGAGCCGCTCAGACGGCGGTGGCGAGCATGAGCACCGCGCTCAGCGCCCCTGCTCGCGTGCCCGCGATGTTGTTGGCCAACCGCTCGACGAACGCGGGACCGAACACGGCTGCCGGCGTGAGCCCCGTCGGCTGACCGGGCGCGGGTCGGGTCGCCGCCGTCCGGTCCTCGACCAGTCCCACCCTGAAGCCGGCTGCCTCGAGGTCGCGGGTGTAGTCCTCCGGAGACGCGACGAAGGACGAACGGTCGTCCTCGGCCCACGGCAGGGGGTAGCGGAGCTCACCGGCCCCGGTGCGCATCTGCTCGTACACCCCGAAGACCCCGCCCGGCCGTAGGACCCGGCGCACCTCCGCGAAGACGGCGGCCTTGTCGGGGAGGTTCATGCCGACGTGCAGCATCATCGCCCGCTCGAAGGAGCCGTCCTCGAGGTCGAGGGCGTCCGCGGGGGCGACGCGGAAGCTGGCGCGGTCGGAGAGCCCCAGCCGGGCGGTCAGGGCCTGCGCGGCGTCGACGAAGTCGGCCGACAGGTCGACCCCCAGCACCTGGCAGCCGGGTCCGGCGGCGGCCATCCGCGCCGGGCCGCCGATGCCGCAGCCGACGTCGAGGACGGTCATGTCTGGCCGGAGCTCCAGACGGTCGAGCAGGTGCCGCGTGGCCGTCGAGAAGCCCGCGTGCAGCTGGTCGACGGCAGCGAGCTGGTCCACCGTGAGGTCGTCCGGGTCGACCCCCGCGGCGACGAGCCCCGCGAGGATGCCCGGCAGCAGGTCCGCACCACCGTAGTGCCGCCGGACGAGATCTGAGACGTCCACGTCCTCACCCCCGAGCAGCAATGTAGTGCTGAGGGTCCCTCCCGTGGCAGACCGAGCAGAAGTCCTGATCACCCCGTGCCAGGCGGGTCGGCGCACCAGGGCGGTGGGCGTCCTCCGGCTGGCCGGCGGCTGCCGACCCTGGCCCTGCGGCCCCCGTGCGACACCCTGGGAGGGTGCCGGATCTCGAGGAGTTCGTCCGTCAGAGCCCCTACTCGACGCCGGGTCAGCACGCCGCCCGTCTGGCGGCGCTGCCCGACGACGTGGCGAGCCTGTGCGCCGGCTCGCGGAACGTGATCGCCCACTACCGGGCCGAGTTGCCCGACCTGCCCGAGGAACGCCGCGGGGAGATCGACAGCCGGTGGCTGGAGGCCATCCTGGCGCTCGACCGCCAGCGGCACCCGGCCGGCCTGGACCAGCCGCGGCCACCGGCCGACTGGGTGGCCGGCTGCTGCCGGGACCACACCCTCCTCGTGGTGGGTGCCCTGCGGCAGCGCGGGATCCCTGCCCGCAGCCGGATCGGGTTCGCCCACTACTTCACCCGGGGCTGGGCGGCCGACCACGTCGTCGTCGAGCGCTGGGACCGGGGCCGGTGGCGGCGGGCCGACCCCGAGCTCGGTCCGGACGTCGCCTTCGACGAGCACGACCTCCCCGCCGGCAGCGGTGCTCCGTTCGAGACGGCGGCCGAGTCCTGGCTGGGGTGGCGGGCTGGCGACCGCGACCTCTCGGCCTACGGGGTCAGCGCCGAGATCCCCGACCTCTCCGGACCGGACTTCGTCCGGGGCTACGTCGTCTTCGAGGTCGCGCACCGCTACGGCGACGAGCTGCTGCTCTGGGACGGCTGGGGCGCCACCGAGGAGCCCTCCGACCTGGGCCTCGTCGACGAGGTCGCCCGGCTGCTCGTGCTCGCCGACGCCGGCGACGACAGCGCGGAGGCCGACCTCCGGTCCCGCTACCGCGAGGACGACCGGCTGCACCCGGGGGACCAGGTGATGACGTACTCCCCGTACGGCCTGCCGCCGCGCCGGACCGTCCTGCGGACCGGCGCCCCGGCGCCAGCCCCGGACCGCCGCTGACGGTGGCGCCCCTCCCGAGTTGTCAGAACGGAGTTGACCCAGGGGTCAACCAGGTTCTGACAACTCGGCGGGAGGCACAGCGCGCTGCGACTCGCGTGGTGCTCGCGCGGGCGGTGGGTCGGGGGAGGGGGTCAGCCGGGCAGGTGGTAGTCCACCGCGTAGCGGTGCCCGTCGGCGTCCTCGGTGATCGTCATCGACCCCGTGATGCCCGTCAGGTCCCCGGTCCCCGAGTCCGGGACGATCGAGACCTCGAGGCTGGAGCCGCTCTCCTGCGCCAGCCCGACGTGGAGCACGACGAAGGAGCCCTGCCGGCCGTCGAGGACGCCGCTGACCGTCTCGACCGCGACGTAGCCGGCGCTGGTCTCCACCGGCGTGCGGACGTAGGTCATGTGAAC
>Ga0210040_10007096_pt1 | contig 13722 bp, 12 predicted proteins | sample CryGeyCG12114_NA_FD_185462 | JGI IMG/M metagenome (GOLD analysis project Ga0210040, IMG submission 185462) | Groundwater microbial communities from aquifer - Crystal Geyser CG19_WC_8/21/14_NA (SPAdes) (version 2) | ecosystem: Environmental > Aquatic > Deep subsurface > Groundwater | place: USA... | reverse complement strand
AGGTATTGATTTGCTTGAGCTCATCTACTCGCATATGTGTTCGTGATGAGAAGAATTCAATAAAGCATTTGTTCCATCGAGCAGCTGGCATACATCCATATGAACCCGAAAGTCTGCCCTCATCCGTCTTCTCCTTGGAAGCCGCGTCCAATAATTCTCACCTCCCACTACCACTATTAAAGGCTTCTTCTCCTTACTGTGTAGGTTCAAAGAGGGGCCGCCTACCCGTTGTCAGCCTAACTTGAGGGTCGTCCACGGCCGAAGCGTTGCACCCGTGACCGCCTAAGTGCAACTCAGGTACTTAACCACTTTAAGCTTCCTTAGCTACTCAGGTAGCGATATGATCGACCTACGAGGCTCCAATAGTTCCTCAGGCTCAAGCCTCCCTCTGCAGCTCCATTACGCACTTGAGGCGGGCACCTTAGGCACCTTAGGTACCTTAGGTACCTTAGGCTCAGTGGGGAGCACTTTCCGCCCACTGCCACATCAACTTCATCCATCTCTCTTCAGATCGCACGCGAGTCTACAATGGCTTCAAAATCAAAACAGCATTAACAACGCTGCCACTCTTTCCACGACCTCTGATACTCCTTACTCGTCGCCCGCAGTATCATTCACCTCTGAAGCTGTCGGCATCATGGAGCCCCTACCTCAAGCAATTACAGGTCCCACTGACGTAGCGGTACCGAAAATGGAGTATCCCGAGGACCCCAGCTTCCATGCGGCGCATGATGGCAGAGTTGAGATGTCTCAGGATGAGATAGACGCCATTATTCGCAACAAACGTAAAGTCCGAGATCCGAAGGCTTGCTACGCGTGCCACCGAAGAAAAGTCAAGTGTGACCGAAATCTACCTTGCGATTCGTGTATAAAGCGAGACCATCCGGAGCTTTGCTCTTACGAGCGACCAACGAAGAAACGGCGCATTGCCTTACCTGGTGTGACTGCACATTCGGACGGTGGCCATTCCGATGGTCACGATGCCTTCGCCCTTCAGCCAGGTCCACTTATTACTGTCCCGAAGGAACAATGGGATAGAGTAAACAGGGAGCTGCAACAGCTGCGTGGGGCAGCCACAGCGCCGCATTCGCCACTACAGAGCTTCAGTCATGATGATCAGGAGGAACGTCTACATACAACAGGCATTAGCAGCCGCGACGAAACCGAAAGAGAAGGAATTCACGCTAAGAGCAACCAGATGGGTACAATGCATTTGGGTTCAAAGTCAGTGCTCGCATATATGATGGCTCTAGGAAGAACAAAGTCGACACAGAACGCTGCCAAGGCGTTGCTGGAGGAGAACATTCTTCCGAAACTGGGTTTGGACAACGAGTCGGCAACTTATCCGTTCGTCGATCTATGGAGTACAGAATCCAGCATACAAGACGTTGGTGGTCTATGCAGAGCGATACCAGAGGATGGACTCTGTCGAGAGTAAGTCCGCCCATTTACCACACCTTGTTTGACCACTGATGATCTGCAGGTTTCTCGTTGCTTATCGAGATGTTGCCGCGACGGTATACCCGGTCATTCCTTTCCCAGACGAGTTTGAGGCCACTCTCAACTTTATGCTTGCTAGTCGAGCACGGTGGAATTGGGTCGACGGTAACATCGATCCTTCCAAACCTTTTGGTGTACCAATGCCTTGGCTTGCGCTGTGCTTTGCAGTGCTAGCTTCAGGTGCACAATGTACAAGCAGAGGTGCCAAGGAGCGGGAGCTCACATCCCAAGTCTATAGTAAGTACAAAGCCTTGCATTGCTCATACGATACTTACTTGTTATAGTTTGCTGCTCCTACCAAGCGCTCCGAATGGCAAACTTCATGACGAATCCAACTCTCGATACCATACAGGCAAATCTCATTCTTGCCAACGTCCTGGCATACAACATGAATCCTGGTGTTGCGTATGTATTCCTAGGCATGACGATCCGCATGGCTTTTTCGATTGGTCTACAAATTGATTCACAACATCTACCAGAGGAAGAGAGGTATATCCGCAGTCGAGTATGGTGGGCACTTGCATGGCAGGATTCCCACTATAGTGTCAGTTATGACCGGCCAACATCGACCGTGCTGTGCCACCCGGCTATTCCTTATGCGAAGGGTAGCACAGACAGTACAAGAAGCTATGCCGAAAGCATGTACATGATCATCCGGTTGACTCAAGAAATCGTACGAGAACGTATGGTAAGTTCACGATCGACAATGTCATGGTCGAAGATACAGCAGTACAAGGAAGAAGTCTCGCGAATTGTTGCTTCTAGTGCTCCTTATCTCCGTGACCCAAACATGTGTCAATACACCACACAACACCTGGAACGTTTGGCACTCAAGCTTCATAGCTCCTACATTATCAGCGAGCTCTGCCGCCCAGCCTTAAAGGATTGCACAATCCACGATAGCAAGACGGTCCCGACACCATTGGCGTCCCCTACGGGCGCTACGCGAAAATCCTCACACACATCGTCTGGTTGTTCCCCATCTGGGTCACACACCTCCGATCCAAATCTACCACCTCATCTTCGCCGGGACTGCATTGCCAGTCTTAAGCATGCTGTCGAATCCTATGTGGAAATGTATAGCATCAGCATGTTTGCGGCGCGATCTTGGATCGGACTTCAGCGCGCCGTGTCGGCCGCCTTCCTCCTCGGCACGTTGCCTGAGACACCGCGTGATCCAGCAACACGTGCCCTGCTGCAAGATCTCGAGCGTGTGATTTCACAGCGCACTATGGAAGATCCGACCTTTGGCGATTCTCAGTCAGATGTGCAAAGCAGCCCCGAAGCCCAATTGAGGCTGTCTAACGATTGCGCTCCACCGGCAGAATCTCCACACTGGGCAAAGAGCATGACCAGGTCGCTGAGCGCTCTAGGAAAGCTCAACTTAGCATTGGCTGGTAACAGACAAGATCATGCATATATAACCAGTATGCCTGCCTCGGCACAGGACGTGTACAACACAGCTCCCATGGCTATGAGTAAATCTATGGCTATGCAGAACAGGAGCCAATACCCGTCTCTAATGAGCGTGAAGCAGGAACCATATTCGCCTACGATGGGAGGTTCACGGATCAACAATGGTATGAATCTGGGACCCATTACACCTGAAAGTGCGAGCAGTGGTGACTGGAACTTCAACATTATGGAGAGAGCAAGCGAATATGTACAGCCTGCTTTGTGGGGTTGATGCAGATATTTGGACTTAGTATCACTGGGAACAAAAGAAGGAAAGCACTTGCAAGAATCACGACCACAGTAGCCATAACGATTGATTGATTGACGAGATAGAATGACAGTGTTGCAGGCTATCGTTGACTGGACCGAGGGAGCACATGTACCTTGCGACGTTTCACATCTCAGCACTTGTCTGATTACACTATTGTACCCGACTTGGTGAAGTTGTATCGTAGGTTCAGCTGCCTGGGTACGGCATATGCTGTACAACAGTACTTGCTTCTGGAAGCAAGCCGATCGGACCCGCAGTATAGCAGAGCTGTTTACGATTGAGGTACCTGCTCCAGCAAAATTGTCTGCTCCGCTCCTATCCACAAGCCTCACTCCTTTGCAGAATTTGACCAGAGCTATGCTTACATCCAGACGGGCTTCGTATCGCCAACAAGCTCTATCGCCTCAGGGTCTTCGTCAGAGTGGTAGGGAATTCAGTCTTCATGATATCTCGCTCACGATGCTACATGCCACCCTTACACCCTCAAAACGAAGAACGACAAGCTTCTCCTTATCACTGGTTCCTTGCTTCTTTTCACTTTAGCTCTGCCTGCGCTTGCGTCATATCGTGCTTCAACACGGTTGTGTTCGAAAACAGGCGTGCGACACGTCGTATCGCGCAAGAACGAGACGCTTCGAACACGGTGCTCTCACCCACCATTTGCTTCTAATGCTTGAAGCTCAAACATGACCCCTTTAACAACTTTCCAGCTCGAACACTGGCGAGACGGCTACAAGAACTGTTTACAAAACTGGTTCGACGAATACAAACGGAGCTAATCATCGCAACACTTTAAGCACCTTCAATACTGAAGATGGCACATGGTGAACCTTCTGTCCGGACTCGAAGGACAACAACCGAAACCACCGAATTCGCACCTGACCAATATCCACCAATACCACCAGGTCTACCAAGCCTGGCGCTCGAGACCTTTTCATTGTCCAAGCTCGAAGCTGGCGACAAAGTAGAAGAGGACCGACTATTCTCAACATGCAAGACTCGCGGGTTCTTTTACCTAGATTTCACAGGCACACATGCAGCGTCCTTGGTCCAAGACAGCGAGAAGATAGCTCACCTGGCGGAAGAAGTCTTCAAATTGACTCTCGACGAGAAAGAGAAATACGTACCCAGCGAGACGATCTTCGGGTTTGAAGTACTCTAGGAAACACACTTGTGGATTGAACACTTACACTTCTCCGGCAGGTACAAAAGGGTGGGCGCTACGCAAACAGATTCGTACGGCACGCCTGACACGGCGGAGTTCTTCAATGTCTCGAAAGACGACATGCTCGCTTCCGAGCGTTCTTCGAAATGGCCTCGCCTAATCCTGAACAACCGTGCTCTATTAGTCCGATATATGCGCGCTGCTCACTCGACCGGCGTTTGTCTTCTTTCCATCCTCGGCACGAGGATAGGTCTCCCACGTAGAGCATTCTCCAATCTTCATCGTATACACCGGCCTTCAGGTGATCACGTCCGCATGACCCGTGGTCCACCACGAATAAGCGCAGACAAACCCGAGATCCAAACTCCAGGCCACACCGATTTCGGCAGTATCACGATTCTCTTCAATTGGCTTGGTGGCCTGCAAGTGTGGTCCGAGTCCTCTCGAGGCAATTACGCAAATGTTGTCGACCCCGACACATCCGCTGGTGGCCAATGGCTATGGGTTCATCCGAAACTAGGCCACGCAATCGTCAACCTCGGCGACGCTGTGGTCAAGTTTACGAACGGTGTCTTGTGTTCTGGACGACACCGTGTGGTACCGGCACCAGGCGAACAAGGTGCGTTTCCGAGGTACAGCATTGTTTACTTTGTCAGGCCGGAGGATGATGTGATACTCAAGCAGCTGAAGGCAGGTGGCATTCCTGACGCGAAGGGACCAGAGGAAAGAGATTACAGCGAAAGACTGGATTATAAAACAGGTCAAAGGGTTGGGGACTAAGCTTAGTGATTGAGAGGCACACTCTGAAGGTCTATGAGAGAAACGGAAGTGATGGTAAAAATATAACGTTGAAGTGTTTCTGCCGAATACTTACTCCCACTCCACATCTCTTATCAATGTCCAAGCACCATAAATTCTCGAGCTCATCATGGCACCTATTGAGACGAGTGCGCGCCGGACCAAACCTCGTATTCACATATCAATCTACACGGTATCCCCAGTCTCTGCTGTGAACACATGCCCCAACGATCTCACTTCGACCTCCATCTCCGGTCCGTCACGCAGCCACCACACATCCACCCACCCACCCAGATCTCGCTACGCACACAAGCAAACAACACAACGGTTACGAGCATCAACAATCTAGACCCAGACTGAGCCGCAGTCGCGTTTCCAACACGCCTGCGCTAACTCGTACGCCTCCACGTCCGCCCATCCAGATCCTCACCTGCACACACACACAGAGAGAGATGTTGTGCGATTCCAAATCGAGCGGATTACAGACCCGTCGCATGTTAAACCCAGCAGACACGATCGTTCAAGACGTGTCGACGTCAAGCAAACCAAAGCTCACTGTCCCCCGAGCCACATTTCCACCCGTCGTAAACCAGCTTGCTTCATTCCGACCCGCGGGCCTCTCGGACAAGGACCAGCTCGTCATTGGCTCCACCATAAAATTCCATCGATCAGAGAAGAAAACCAACTCTTCATGTGAGTTTAAACTATAGTCTAGTAGCCCACGAGTCACATTCTTCTCTGGATGTCGCAAGGGCAAGGGCAATTGATCGTAGCTACAAGGATGTCAAGTCAAGTGAGGGGGGAATGCTCTCATCCATCCCTCCCCAGCTTCTTTCCAAAAATCTCCACCACGACTTCGACGACCTTCCTCGACGGCGGAAAACGACACGATTGTCTCGTAGCGTGGAAGAAGGAGTAAGAACGAACGGCTTACGCTTCAGCCAGGTCTCGAAGATGGGTCCGAGGTCTTGACATATCATAGTGCTGTATGTTACTCATAGGTAGGTAGGCGGGTGCAATTGTCTCAAGGGTGACGAATAGAGCCTCAGCTAAAGGTCGTGCATACCTGTTCGACTTCGACGTCGCCCTGTGGATGGTGGTTACCGGCTACTTGAAACATAAAGGTCCGTGAACTGCACATAACCCAGCAATGAAAAGTCGCACACAAAGATCGAGGGAAATGGAGTAAGAGAAAGAGTTTGAAAAATTAGATTTATTGATAGACCCCTATACATCCTCCCTGTAATATGGCCATAAAAACTTGTGGCCTATATTGGCACCAGGTGAATGTGATAAGCATCATTTTTTTGGCTCTTAACCATTATTCACACCAAAAACAAAGATCGTTTAACATTAAAGTGGTACAAAGTATGTAGCGTTTATAAAGCAACGTCATACTTGTAGCAGAAAGGACCGGCAGTGGTGCTCATCAACTCTCCGACAGCGATTGGCCCTGGCTGGAAATATCCCCAGTTTGGCTCAATGGTATCGAGTGTCATGTTGGCTGAGGGAGGCAGGTTGAGAGCTGTTTGGGTACCGTAAACGGCGTTGGCCAGATCTGGGTGTCTAATCTGCCACGATGTGTAAAGGTGGTCCAAGAATGTGTGGAGAGGATACCAGATAGGGTCCTGAGGTGAAACGAATAGAGAAGATGCTGGAGCACCCATAGTGAAGTGCGCGCCAGAGTGAAGACCCAGGCTACCACCGCCCGGGACACCATTGACCTGAGTGGAGAAGTTGGCGATTGTGGGAGCGTCAAGGGCCGAGTAGAGTGCATCGTAGTTGCACCAAGTTTGAGCAGCATAAGTGTTGAGATCTCGGGTCAAGCAATTTGGTCTCAAGTTGAAAGCTGTAGGTGGCAGAGGTAGCCCCTGGACAATGACACTGGAGGGGATATTGGCCATGGGAACGCTCATGTTGGCGAAGGGACCGTCGGTAACACATCCTCCACCGCTTCCGTGAGGGATGGAAAACGAAGGTGAGAGGACGACTGGGCTGCTGTTGGTGTAAAGACCATCTCCAGACATGGAATACTCGGAGCCATCAAAGATCGGGCTGCCCTTGAGGTTATCGGCAGTAGCTGGCCAGTTCCAGTAAGGGAATGCGCCAGTGTAGCCGCACTGCGCCTCAAGGTCTTGCTCAAAAAGCCACAGAAAGTATCTGTGCCATGTCAAGAAAAAGCCGTCGAGGTGGACCACCTTGGTCTGATTGACGTGAACGACGGCGTAATCCATGAAGCGATCTGTGGCGGCAGGGTACAGGGTCTGGTCGAGCTGAGATGGCTTGGTTCTCAGGCAGTTGATAGCATCGGTGTACGCCTTCCTGTCTAGAGGAGCCATCTTGTCGAAATCCTGTCGGACCCTGATAGTCTTCTCATTGCAGGGTGCCTGGTTGTATTTGCCAGGGCACTTGTTCTCCAGCCATTTATCCACGACGGGAAAATGGGATCCGCCATGACCCTTAGGACCGTGGGAACCCTTGGGACCGTTTTGCGCGGGCGCAGCGAGTGTGAGGGATGGAAGGACAGAGAGGGCGAGAGCCGCGAGAGAAAGAATGGATTTGACCATGATGATGGTAGCGCAGAGGCGCTGGAGGACGAGTGTAAGGGTTGGGAATGGATTGACCTGTGAAAGAACGTAAGATGTACCTGGAATCTGGACAATAGACAACGCCTGTGGAGGAACGCAACGATCCTATGTACTCATGAGCTGATGTGGAGCGGATATAGGGTATGACGGTGACAAGAGCTGGATGGAGTGTTGGCAAGCCATGGCGAAATGCGAAAGGCCCTTGTCTACTGGGATAGAGCTGAGGAGACTAGAGCTAGCGCACCTTCACGGCCCTGTCAAGTCCGCTGTCCAAGTTGGCACGACCGTCGACGGGCACAGCGGAAGCGGAGACCTGCAAGCTGCATGGAGTTGATGCAAGGGCATGGGTGGATCGAGAAGAGTGACATGGCGATGGGCTCGTGTTGTTCTATTTTGGTAGCACAAGGACATGTCAACCCAAGCTTGAGCCGGAGTTGGAAGGAGGAATGTTGATTGAGCATGGCCGACCGGACCTGCGCATCATGATTTGAAGGCAGCACGTCTGGTCCACTGCACAACCTTGAGTTAGCCTGCGCGACGGATGATCCATCGTGCGTCGTGCGTTGTGCCTCATTATTCATCTGTGGCTCGGTGCTGGGTGCTTCGTATCGCAGACTTCACGACGGGTTGCGGCTTCCCCACAGCCGTCTCGTACAGTACAGTGACACGACCTCGAAAGGAGCCGCAGCAGCACAAGATGCGTGCAACGCGACACAGCACGAGCACTGGCACTGGCACAAGCACTGCATGGATTGAGTGGCTGCCTGCGATGACGTTGGTGACCCTCCCCTGTCTAACTACCTGGATTGTCTGGATAAGAGTAGATAAGATACGACTCATACGATTAGGCCGGTATCACGGTGTTTGCGGGGAAGGTCTGTTCATGGTGGAAGTGGAGTGTCGAAGCCTCGAAGGTCACACCTGCAGGTCTTGCTCGGGCGTTGCTGGCGCGCCGGAACTCGAATTAATGCAACGACCGTAGTGTGCCTTACCAGTTAGATACCCGGGTATGCTTTTTGGAGACTAGTGTCCGCCACAAGGGTGCGGCTGGCCTTCCTTGGTGCAAAATAACTCCGAGCAAGCGTGCCCAGCGCCGCTAGCTGGTGGGGCCGACCTACTAAAGACTGCCCCAGCGCCTGCTTACCTAGGTAGGTAGGTAGGTAGTGCCCACTGCAAACTACCCAGTGCCCAGTGCCAGTGTACACTGTACAGGCTCGTAACTTGTAGTTGCTTCCAAGATTATTATGGCTGTGAGATCTCAGCCTCCTCAAGCCTCGGCCTGAGGGATCCGGATGCTTCCTACTGTGGTACTCGTGTGTTCCCAGTCCTCGATGCATCTGACACGTGTGGCACTGCAGTCGTCAACGCCTAATCGCAGAGGATGCAACCAGCCACCCGGGTATCGGGTTGGTGTTGGCGACAGGGAATCAAACTTGAAGCTGGCAAGCAACAATAATAACAACGTAAACTCTACGAGTACTCGTACTCAAGTCCAAGTTCTGCAGGTGCTCTTAGCTCCTTCCTTGGCTGAGACTACCAACCTCCTACCTCCTACCTCCCACCTATGGGTAGGGTGCCTAGGTATGTATGGGCCCGGGGCCGGTCAATATCAACGATCGATGAGGTAACTACACTACTAGCTTGGAAATCCTACTAGTATATTCTGCACGAGATATACATTTCCATGGCTCGATCCTTTCTTTATTCGCCCAGCCATCCCGCGTTCAGATCTCGATACCATGGTTCGTTCATCCTGCACGTTTAGCCTCTGTTTAACCTCAAGGTACTAGGTATCCGCCAGGTCCAATGCAGCCAGCACTCTTGGTCTGTGGCTGTTGTAACTTCTTGTACGGGTCTTTAGTCAATTGCTCGTGGACAACCTTGCAAACGGTACCTAACTTACCACTGGCGTATGAATGGCAGGGCAAATGCCAAAATGTCTCAACATGTCCGTAGCACTAGTAGTTCTCATTTTCTGTCGCTTGACGATATTCGTGTGCTGACTACCGGCATACTGCTGTACGTGTATGCCGCGATCTTGTGCCATATACCCGCAGATACTTTACGAGTAGGTCCCTTACACGTCCCTCTCATCACGTTGAGCCGGATGAAGCATCCTTCCAGCCCTAACTTGAACGGTCTTGCTGCAAAGCAGCCGGAACGCCACAATGCCAACCGAGCAAATCATGACGTCCTCCAAACTCCGGAAGTGAGCTAGGCTCGATGCGACAAGGGACTCCAACTTGATCCGGCACGTCCGCTCGGCAGGGATTATATGGCGGAAATACTGTAGCTTTGACAAAGATCTGCCCCAGCTAGATCATTGCAACCTCTCAATCCTGCCCAGCCGCTCAATCATAGAGGCTCTGGCTCGACAGAATCGCTGCTGTGACATGCCGCTTCGTATCAAAACGACCTGTACTTTCGATAGTCGCCATATGTATGGTGTGCGATAGCGAAACCCGGCACAATAGAACGTCAATTACAAGGCAGAACTTCAAATTATGGAACGAACCCTTGCGAGGTTTGCCAGCTGCCTGAGTCTGACTTGGACGTTTCGAAAGATACCGCATTCTAGACATTTTCTCACACCCGCACACAGGTGGACTTCCATCAATCGACTATGGGATGACAGTGTCGCCCTACGAATACCATTGTAATCTGAAAAGATCAGTCCCCGCGTCTGCTACAGTCCCAATCGTTTGGAGCTTGCTCTAGTACCGTGCTGGATTCGATCCCACTGTGCAGCCCGGAATATCCCTGAGATCTCTCCAAACCGGCCGGATATGCGCAATGCGATCTCGCATAAAGTCCGCCGAACGATGCTCCGCATCACACTGATGAGCATACCCCCTTTCCTGTTCCTGACTGAGGCGTCCTGACACATGTCTCTACTGCCGGGGTTCCGCAGCACTGGGACTAACTGAGCCAATCGCGTGCTGAAAGTGCTGCCCACCAGGTGCCATGTCCGACGTTCATCAATCAAGCACTATGTACATGCTCGGCACAACATACACAACTTGCAGAAAATGCTTGTTGGCTGTTCTTTGACGTGATAGGCTCTCAGACTCACTTCGCTGGCTTGGGATACGCATGGCTCCAGACCACTTGGCCCGCCTGCGGATCGAGGACAGCTGCAAAATGTGTTTCTTCGTTGGTTGTCGGATAGGCTGAAACCCATCTCACAATCTCATCCTGCGTCAAAGTAAGGATAGTCTCAGCTTCAGTCAAGGCCGCATTCTTTTCCATGCCCTTTTCCTTGGTCAACCATCGGGCCTTCTTCCGTATGCTGGATTGCCATTTCTCGACAAGACAATCCAGTCTATCCTTGCTTTCGTCGACGAGCTCATCAATTCCAGTGACGCCCCTAGGTGCGCTTGCAATCGCCTGCCCTGCTGCCGGGGTGGAAGCCTTCTTTTGGAATGATTTGTCGCCAAGGTCGTGGTTGGTTGTTGCAATAAAAGTTTCAGTATGTCGAACGCGAGCGGCTCCGTAATCCTTCTCCACACTGATGGCGCCCTTTCCATCACAAAAGATGAGGTAGGCAGCAGTTGTGTGGCGTGGTGTAACATCTTTGGCCAGTTCCGCAAGACTGAGTGGTCGATTATCTCCTATCCCACGCTCTGTGAACAGGTATCCACGCAAAAGGCTCGATATCGACGGTCGTATGCCGAGAAGAACGAGCACATGGTGAAGGTAGAACCTGAACTGTGCTAAACGCGTGGTAGCGTCATGGACGGCTCTGAAGTTCAGAGAAAGGCTGAGCTGTGGGCGGACTCCTGTCAAAACTCCTACAAATCCGACATAGGTTATGCTTGAAGCAATTACCGCTAGCAGCGTTGCTGACTTGCTTCGCACAAAGTCAAGTTGCACGATTATCGAGCGCAAAGGGTCCATTCCCCAGTCCAGGGTCCGGAAATGTAACATTCTTGCTGCTGTCTTTGGCTGACTAGGCTGCAGACTTTTGACGGCTCCAGATGTACAGCCCATTAGGAGATCAAGAATGACATTGAAGGACACTAGCAGATACATTGAAATGCCCGCCGTCTCGGCTAAGCCCCGAAGCTCAGCTGTCTCGACACGTGAATGAACCTTACGTAGCAGCAGGCCAGCTGCACTGTTGATGAGGGGGTGACGTTTGCTTGCGATGCCCAGGTCTTGCAACAAGCTATTGAACAAGCCGGTGAGGCTCTGAAGGCGTTCCTTGTACTCCTCGGCAAGGGCTGTGTATCGATCCCGTGGTTCCAAGGAAAGGTCGATGGTGTACTTGGGAGGTTGGCTTGCCGAACCATTGTCTCGGCCACTGTATCTACGAGACATTTTCTATTGTCCGTCAAGGCAAGTATCTTCCGCGTTAATGCTTCTTGACCACTGCGTGGAAGCCGCGCGCGGCGGTTGCAAGACAGACCGCCTCACTGTATCCAAGAGATGATCGCACGGTTCACCTTGTTCGGCAAGTCGACACGATCTTAGGTATCACGACAAATCCAGCTGGCACTTGCGGCTGTTGCTTCTATCACTGATATTACGGCGGCAAAGAATTTCACTGCCACCGGAACAACTCAAGGTCAATCTCAGTTCTATCAAGTATGGTTTCAGGCGCCCCAGGAGCAAGCAGTAAATGCGGATGTGCAAAGGTCAATTACCTGGACAAGGTAAAGATCGTGCATAGGTATTACCACCAACCTATGGAGGACCTTGTGAGTTACAAGAGCGGCATCTCAAATGATGTAATTGTGCGTGACTAGCTTCGGACTTCATCTCCGACTTGGCGTATCCGCTTTCCGCTCCCAAACGTTAGGTAGGTAACCTCCTTCTACTCCCGGCCACCTATGTAGGTGCTTTTCCTCACAACTACCACATCGACAGTAAGACAATAAGCCCAGCGGAAGCTGGAACCATGCTTTGATGTGGTACAGGCAAGGGACTCAAGCTTTTGATGTTACCGTCGAGCCGAGTGGGCCGGCTACATATTACCTAGCTAGATTGTGATGGTTGATTCTCTCGGTATTCAAAAAAGACGCGTACGGGGATTGAGTGTATTCGAAGGTAGGAGTGCTCAAGAAGCGAAGATAGGACATCTATCTCATGCGTAGATGGTTTGGGTCGAGCCTGAAATTTTGGATTGAGACCACTGGCCGGAGGCTGCCATATCCCGCAGATATAAGTCATACTGCTTTCGACGCCCTTACCGTTCGTTCTCATACTAAGGCATCGAATCCCGACTTCCACTTGGACCAATCCATAGGATCTCTTGTGTTGGCGTCTCCTCCTCCAAAAGCCAATAAGTCAAGGCTAAGCATCAATAGCGAGACAAGCCCAGCGAAGCATTACACAATCGCTCCTACAATAACTTCTATTGTCAGCCTCCGCAAGGCTAGATGCAGTGAAGGCGAAGTGAATAGTAGCGCCACCTGCCTCAAGCATTGCTTATAAATTCCTGCCGTTCCGCCCTGCCAACAACACAACTGCGAGTCTGCTACATCCACATCCCTCCTTCCTCTTACCACAACTTCAAACCATTTCTTTGCCAACCTCAAGATGTGTATGAACTGCGGAGGATGCTGGCCTTGGGCTCATCCTGTCCAGCTAGCAGCTGAACCTGTCAAAGACGAATACATTTACCTCGACCAAAATCATTCTTTCTACCCCGACTACCGAACTGTAAGTGACTTTGCGCAACTTCCTAGTTACAGCTTATTGCCACGGTAAGCACCGGCAGGACCATAACGACGCAACTTCTGTGACCTCATAAAAGAACGCCTTTCCTCGCATTTTACCTCAACGCACTACACTCTGAACATCCATTCCCACCAGTGGAAAGCAGAGAAAAGCACATTCAATCATCATGCCCTTGTACTACAACTACAAAGAGCCCAACACGGGAGCTGCCAATTACCCCAACACTGGTACTTGGGAGAATACCGACGATTGGCCACGCGCTT
>Ga0210040_10007094_pt1 | contig 13723 bp, 12 predicted proteins | sample CryGeyCG12114_NA_FD_185462 | JGI IMG/M metagenome (GOLD analysis project Ga0210040, IMG submission 185462) | Groundwater microbial communities from aquifer - Crystal Geyser CG19_WC_8/21/14_NA (SPAdes) (version 2) | ecosystem: Environmental > Aquatic > Deep subsurface > Groundwater | place: USA... | reverse complement strand
CAGTCTAACACAACCTTCTCGTTCACTAGCTTGGCAATCTTCCTTTTTGAGAACTGTTCCGGTGACGTTTAGACGTCCATATTCACGTTGCATAGGCTTGTGTGGAACATCAATCTTGTTGTTGAGCCATTCGTAGGACTCTCTTGACTGGCGGAACTCGACCGTGCAGAGGGAGTGTGTGATTCCTTCGAAGCTGTCGCATAGAGAGTGAGTGAAGTCGTATGTAGGATAGATCCTCCACTTGTTCCCTGTCCTGTGGTGTGGTTTCTCAAGAATACGGTATGCAGGTAGATCCCACATCTGGGGATTGCCATCTTCAAGATCCTGCTTCATCCTAAGGAATGCTTCTTTCGGCTTGTACTTCCCGTCTCTCATTGCCCGAAATTCAGCCAGAGATTCCTCAATTGGCCTACTACGGTGAACACAAGCGTAACGGGCATGCTTGTTCTTGTTGTCTGTCCCTCCCCGCTGATCCTTCAATTCTTCGTCGCTGCAGTGGCAAACATATGCCCCGTCTTTCTGGATCAGTTTCTCCGCGAGATCATACAGCTTGTCAAAATTGTCGCTCGAGTGTGTGATCTGATGCGGATTGAATCCAAGCCATTCGACCATCTCGATTATAGCGTTGAAGAACTTTTCTTCCTCTGCCTCCGGATTGGTATCATCAAATCGTAGATAACATTTACCTCCATAATACCGTGCAAACCCGAAATTGACAGCTATGGCTTTGCAGTGGCCAATGTGGAGATAACCATTAGGCTCCGGGGGAAAACGAGTGAAGACGCTTTCATCTTCTGGCCTTTCTTTCCGAACAGTCGCAAGCCATCCTTCCTTGAACATCGCGTCAGGATCCACCGGTGCAGATGGTGTTTGTGCTGCCTTTGGAGGCTTTGATGCTGCAGGTTTCGGCTCCTTTGGGGCTTTGGGCTGCTTTGGGGGCTTCTCTTTCTTGGCCGGTTTTCCCGCTACGGCGGTCTCAACTTTCTCCTTGAGCCGTTCTGGCAAGGCTTTGTCGTCGTTCGTGGAGTCTGCCATGATTGTAGAATGTTTTTGAGTTCAACTTTGATTATCCGATTGATAAGTCCAAGTATTACAAATTTTGATCACGTCCTTATTCAGTGCTATACAGACCCTTCAAGTAGAAGAGTGGTAGCTTTGCGGCGATTGCTCGACTGCTGCAGAAGACGATATCGTATCTACCGTATTCAGCAATGAGTCGACTCCTGGGATGATACCTGTGATATCTTGCCAAGCCAAGGCTGTCCGTCGGCGGAGGATCTTCGGTTATGCACGGACCAAAACTGCGGCGACTTTTCAAGGACACTTCGCTGCCAACCATCTCAACTCACTTTATTGCGTATAGATATCGCATGTTTATTGCGCCACTTCTGTTTTCTCGACGGTAAAGCTCTTGATTGATGCTTGCTGCAAACATGGCACAGGCACAGTGAGTTACAGGTGCTTGTCACGAACAATGTGTATCGGTTGGCTGACGATGTGATAGGCATAAACTCGTTGATAACGAACAAATACAGAGTGCCACCTTGCACAACCCCCTAGCAATCTTTCTGCGCCTTTACGTATGGCCTTTCTCCATTCTCTGGCCTATATTCCTAGGCTTTTACATGAGCGATGACCTCTATGATGAATACATTGACGGACAAGAATGGACATTTCTATGGATCGCAACCATAACTACCTTGCAATCACTTGCATGGCTGGCAACAAAGTGGAACGTCAACCTTGATACTGCATTCACCACCTCCAAAGCCTCCAGTGTTGACAAGGCCCAACTCATCAAGGTCATACCCGTTGTCAATTCCGGCGCGCCTGCGATCTGCAAATTAGAGCGTGAGAAGGATGGCTCCTCAACCAGAACGTCTTTCCTTTTTCAGAAGCGGCGATTCATCTACTGGCCGGAGAAGGGCAGCTTTGCACCTCTATCGTACGCCCTCGACGCGGACGTTAAGCCACAACTTCGCGTTTTCCAGTCGTCTAAAGGTCTTGCTTCGGATGCAGAGTTGGAGAAAATTCAAAAGCACTACGGGGATAATTCTTTCGATATTCCGGTCCCCGGCTTCATTGAGCTATGGAAGGAACACGCCGTGGCACCCTTCTTCATCTTCCAGATGTTTTGTGTTGGCCTGTGGCTACTCGATGACTATTGGTATTACTCCCTGTTCACACTTTTCATGCTTGTCGCTTTCGAGAGCACCGTTGTGTGGCAAAGGCAGAGAACACTCACTGAGTTCCGTGGTATGAGCATCAAGCCTTATGACATCTGGGTTTATAGACTCGGCAATTGGGCTCAGATTAAGAGTGACAAGCTTCTCCCTGGCGATCTTGCTTCTGTCGATCGTACTGCAGAGGATTCAGGCGTTGCATGCGATATGCTCCTAATTGAGGGGAGGACTATCGTGAACGAGGCCATGCTGTCGGGTGAGAGTACTCCGGTGCTTAAGGAATCCGTTCAGCTCCGACCTGGTGATGCCACTATCGAGCCGGAAGGATTGGACAAGAACGCCTTCTTGTATGGTGGCACAAAAGTCTTACAAGTAACCCATGGAAACCCAAGCGAAGACGCTCCAGAGACGGTACCACAGCTAGCGTCCGGCATACCACCTCCACCCGACAAAGGCGCCATGGCCGTGGTTCTCAAGACAGGTTTCGAAACAAATCAAGGCAGTCTCGTGCGTACCATGATCTACGCTACCGAGCGCGTCTCTGCCAACAACGCCGAGGCCCTGTGGTTCATTCTGTTTCTGCTGGTGTTCGCGCTTGCGGCTTCTGGATATGTGTGGCAAGAAGGGGTCAAGAGAGATAGAAAGCGATCGAAGCTGCTTCTCGACTGCGTTTTGATTGTCACAAGTGTCGTACCTCCCGAGTTGCCCATGGAGCTCTCTCTGGCTGTAAACACGAGTCTTGCAGCACTCAGTCGTTTTGCCATCTTCTGTACTGAGCCATTCAGGATACCTTTCGCAGGCCGGGTTGATATTGCCTGTTTTGACAAGACAGGAACACTCACAGGTGAGGATCTTGTGGTTGAAGGCATCGCTGGTCTTGGATTGGGTCAACAGGGAGCTCCTGCTGAAGCGGACGGTGCACAAACTGCCGTCACAAAGGTACTCGACGTCGGCGTTTACACGACGCTTGTGCTTGCAACTGCTCATGCTCTCGTCAAGCTTGATGAGGGCGAAATCGTCGGCGAGCCCATGGAGAAGGCGACATTGACGGCTCTTGGATGGTCGCTTGGCAATAACGACACCTTGACGAGCAAGCCACCCGGTAGTTTCAAGTCTACGGCCAACTCAGCCGCAGCCTCACACATCGTTCAGATCAAGAGAAGATTTCAATTCACATCGGCGCTCAAGCGCCAGAGCTCCGTGGCTATTGTGCTGATGAATGACCCAAGCACTGGCAAGAGAGCAAAGGCCACCTTTGCTGGAGTGAAGGGTGCACCAGAGACAATCCGGAAAATGCTTGTAGAGACTCCACCGAAGTATGAAGAGACTTTCAAGTACTTCACAAGGAATGGCGCAAGAGTCCTTGCCCTAGCCTACAAATATCTCGCAAGCGAAGGAGAGATTGGTCAGAAGCGTATCAACGATCTCAAGCGGGAAGAAGTCGAGTGTGATCTGCATTTTGCTGGCTTCCTGGTACTCCAAACTCCACTCAAGGATGATGCAGTCAAGGCCATACAAATGCTGAATGAAAGCAGCCACCGGGTCATCATGATTACTGGTGACAATCCTTTGACAGCTGTGCATGTTGCAAAGCAGGTCGAGATTGTCGATCGGGACTGTTTGATACTGGACGCACCTGAGAACGACGAATCTGGCACAAAACTTGTGTGGAAGAGCATCGACGAGAAGGTCAATATACCAGTTGATCCTAAGCAGGATATTGACCCCAAGATAATCGAGACAAAAGATCTCTGCGTCACTGGATATGCACTTGCTAAATTCACAGGCCAAAGAGCGCTGCGGTCATTGCTGAGGCATACATGGGTATATGCAAGAGTCTCACCGAAGCAGAAGGAAGAAATCTTGGTGGGCTTGAAAGATCTCGGATACACAACGTTGATGTGTGGCGATGGTACGAACGACGTGGGTGCTCTCAAACAGGCTCACGTCGGAGTCGCTCTGCTCAATGGTACTCAAGACGCTTTGAACAAGATCGCGGAAAACTTCCGTAACACAAAGATGAAAGAAATATACGAGAAGCAAAAAAGTGTCATGCAGCGATTCAATTCGCCAATACCGCCTGTTCCGCTCGCCATTGCGCATCTCTATCCGCCTGGGCCTACCAATCCTCACTACGAGAAGGCTATGACAGCTAGAGCAGAAAGAAAAGGGATCACCGCGAATGGTGCTGATGCGGCAAAGAATGACACACAAAATGGCACGATTGAGACCATTGTGACTCCAGGAGCACAGGCTCTTCAACAAGCCGATGCAAACCTGACACCCCAACAGCGACGACAACGGGAGGCCACTCAAAAGGCCGCGGGCTGGGCTGACAAGCTAACAAGCACCATGATGGAGAACGAGATCGACGAGAATGAGCCACCTACAATCAAGCTTGGAGATGCTTCGATGGCTGCACCCTTTACCAGCAAGCTTGCCAATGTTGTCGCGATACCTAATATTATTCGTCAAGGGCGTTGCACGTTGGTCGCCACCATTCAGATGTATAAAATTCTCGCCCTCAATTGTCTGATCAGCGCCTACAGTCTGTCTGTCATCTATCTAGCTGGAATCAAGTTTGGAGACGGTCAGGTCACTATTAGTGGAATGTTAATGTCGGTCTGCTTCCTGTCGATCTCGAGAGCCAAACCAGTCGAAGCACTCTCTCGAGAGCGACCTCAACCTAACATCCTGAATGCATACATCCTTGGTTCAGTGCTGGGACAATTCGCAATCCACTGTGCGACACTTATCTATCTCTCCAGAGTTGTCTACTCGATTGTGCCCCCTTCAGAGGAAGTTGACCTTGAAGGCGAGTTCGAACCATCTTTGCTCAACAGCGCTGTCTATCTCATGCAGCTTATCCAGCAAGTATCCACGTTTGCGATCAACTACCAAGGCCGGCCGTTCCGCGAAAGCATCAAGGAGAACCGCGGTATGTACTGGGGTCTTATCGCTTGTTCTTTTGTGGCATTTGCGGGTAGCACGGAGTTCTTACCGGAACTCAGTACGAGGCTACGATTGGTACCATTCACAAGCGAGTTCAAGTACAGTTTGACCGGCTTGATGATTGCAGATTTCTGCGGCTGCTGGGTGGTCGAGCAAATTTTCAAGCGATTGTTTAGTGACTTCCGACCAAAAGACATTGCCAATAGGCGACCTGAACAGATTGAAAGGGACGAGAAGCGAAAGCGGGATGCAATGGCGAAGATTGAACAGGAACGGATTGAAGCGATCGAGAAAGCCCGAGGTGTAGCGAACAACACCGTGCCTCCGCCATCATCAGCGAAGGCATGATAGATAGTACGATCTGGCACTGCCATGTTTTGTTAGGGCTAGTGCATACCAGATGAATTATAGTACATAGTGAATCCAATAATCTCTCATCACTGTTTCCCACCAAGCAATTGGCACATTTGGACTGTGTATGTGCATTCTAGTTCTGATATTCCTCGTTCACGTGATTTGGCGTGCCAAGCCACATCAAGGCTACACGGCCACCGCATGTGGACGTTCGTGTCAGTCTATCCACGTGCTTCTCTTTATCGGCTTCTGCTAGCAACAGTGTTGTTTGTAAGCCGAATATCGCGGCCTGCTGCTGGCTTGTCTATGTGATCTATTGAGCTCTTATATCATGGCTAATTTACTGGACATCAGCGCAGATTGCAGATACCACATATTCCAACAACTGATCAAGAATAATGTCATCGAAATCTGGTATGATCCTCAATCTTACGGAGCATGCCGCAGCACCGACCTACACGTTGGCATTCGAAGCGTGTTGATGACCTGTAAGAAACTCCGTAGAGAATTTCTACCTCTTGTGACGTCGGCCATAACCCTCCGCACACCGAACGACCACTGGCGACAAGCTCCAATACCGAAGTTGCCCATCTCAATTATCAATGCTATCACCAAGGTGAGGTTCACCGAACTTTTCGAAACATACAAAAACTCCCATCGAAGTCTTTACAGCCAGCAACTGACAGTTGACCTTGGCTTGTTCCCTGCTTTGAAGTCCCTAATCATAGACGAGTACTATGAATACTTCTCTCATGACTTTTCAAGTATCCAATTCTACCAACGTGATAAGGGTATCCAAGATTTATTGGAGAAGTTCTGTGCGGCTCTGGAAAAGTCGGCCGAAAATCGCCAATGGCTGGAAAGGGCGTTGGCAGACAAAGATAGGAAGTTCAGAATGATCATTAAAGGCCATGCGTGGATCCATGGATATTCCAGATTAGCAGCATCGATGTTGGACGAGATGGTGACTCCTGTGAGCACCGGCTTGAAGGCTGAAGAGTGGATCCCGGCCTTGCTCTTTATCGTGTGTACATCCGCCTGTGGTCCTCAACATGCTGATCGTGTTATAGAACGTGGATATTGACTATGACAACGGAAGACCGCTAGAGAAGCAGCTTGAGCTCACATACACTAGCGAGAAGCTCTCACCAATGCAATTGCCGTAGCAAACTTGCAAAGTGCTAGCCGCCAAAGCGCGTTAAGCACGTTACATAATGCTCCAATAATGGAGTCGGACTTGGACGTACACCACTGTCCGCTTCTACAAGTACGTGGATAGAGTTGGGGCTTTTAACATCGCCTTCACCCCCTGGCGAACTGAAACCCTACAAAATGGCCCTTCGAATCTGGCTTCCGCTTCTGCTCAAAGGTGTTTCTTTCGAAGGTCCGCAGACTCAAGCTTGAGTACCATGTTCATATCGAAGTCGCCTTCACCGAGCTTCCTTCATTGGGAGTTCTCGAGCTACAGGAAAGCCATTAATTCAATCGAACATGGCTCGATTGTGCTGAGGACGTGGACAATTTGAGTACAATCACCGATGCGCATATCATCAAGGAACTAAAAACTCACTGGCGAATGAACGAACTTTAAAGATACAAGTGCTTGCAATAAGTGATTGGGCCTGAGGCACCAAAGTTCAAAGTCGTTTTTTCGTGAAGATATTTTGTCCGAGACAGATTGTGAGCATGGTGGCAGTGCCTCGAAAGCAAATTGAATGGCGATCGCTTGTCGCCACACTTGAAATAGACATCGCATACTAATGGGGTCTGGGTCACGTGATTGTACTTCGGAGGCACTGATAGTTCGTAATCATCGTGTCCAGTGTTCTACTAAGGAGAGCTTCGTTTGCGGAATATAGCGACGGTCTCCAGCTACGTAGCGATGCGACAAGAATAAATGATCGTCGCAGGTGAGCTGAGGAAGATCGTCAACGGCAACTTCAATGCGGTCAGGTTTAGTCAAGCCAAGAGAGCAGTTCGTTCCCCGAGCGCAACCTTGTCAACATAGCCTCGGTGGCGGCGAACCAATCAGAGCTTGAAACAGCATCGCGAATCAGGTTGGGAGGAACTCCAGAACCTCATAGCCTGTTTCTCAAAACAAAGCGATTGTTACTACTGGGAGCTTGGTAGACACAAAGTCGGAAAACCGGTGGCATCGGAGATGGTCGAGAGCTCTTTGCCCTTTGTTATGCGACGTGGCGGTCAGTGCAAATCGTACCATGTGGCCGCTGTCTCCGAAGAAGAATTATTGTTTTCCAGACAGGGTAGTCGCTGTAACAATGAAATGGCGGGTGCATAATTGTCAAAGCTGCGCCCAGACAATGTCGGTCTTTGCAGCAGCGGGGTAGATTCGTCCACCTGACAGCTGCAGGGAGTTCGATATGGTTAGCATTATCGGATGACTTGCAGGTAGGCTGCTGCATGGCGCAGGAGGCAGTGGAGGGTGGTCCGAAAAACAAATCATGGGGTGCGGCGGTTCAGATGCTACATTGTCGTTGTTCCAGCATTAGGATAGATGGGCAGGGTCAGCTGAGACTTGCACCCTGTCGTATCAGAGGAGAGATGGATCAGTTCATGGCGATAGAGTTTCTTCGAGATCCATGAACTGTGGTTCGAACGTCGGCGACAGGATGAAACCTCGTGAAGATGAATGTTGCGGTGAGATCAACGTGGAGCAAGCATCCAGTCGGCTCGCAAGGTTGAGTGGCCACTCACGAATCATGGAAGCATGCTGGAAGAGGATGGACGCGAACGCTTTTGGAGGAGTCGGATGCCGAAAGAGGCAGATATGAGATGTAAGTGGCTTGTTGGAGGCAGTCTTTGGAAACTGGCGCAATCGATGGTGTGGTGGGTGGAGCGATGGACAATGCCGGCTTCGCTTGGAGGTTCTCTATCACTAGTGACCACCGTAGTATTGTGGGTTTGTACAAGTACGAGTAGTCGTTAGGCGGGGGTTGTTGGTGGCGGTCTTTAGTGGACGTTGCCCCTGGCGGCTTACCTGTCGTGATTGGCTAGCCTTGAGCCTTGGGCATGTGAAGCCCAATGAGCGATGCATGTTGCATGTTCCAGTTGAACTTGCATGTCCGCCTTCGAGTTCCCTCACTGCACTGCACTACAATGCACACCTTCTTTTGCCCGGTACTCGTAACTTACTGTCCACTGTTATCACCACTGTCATGACCCGGCTGATCGCCTGGCTTCAAGTTCTGCACACGTCGGAAACCCTGCTTCACCTGGCACCGGCTTTCCTGAAACAAATCTGGCATCGGCGCACCTCAAGCTGGCGGGGCGAGGCATCTGTCATGCACACCAGCGCTGTCCTGTCAACCTTCTACAGAAGGATACCTTACCCGATCCACCATCCTATCCTATCCCATCCCATGCCATCCCATGCCTCTGCTGTTTTCTTTCATCAAGAGTACTCTGGCTCTTCTTCGCTCTGCAGTCCGACCTTTGTTGCTCCTGCTTGTGATCCTCTCCTAGCTCTGTTGTACTTCCGCTTGAAATTAATTCACTTTCGCTCCTTCGCTGTCACCTGAACAGCACGCCTGAGGGGCCGCTTCACCATATCGTCTTTGCTCAGACCAATCATCCAACAGGACTCCTCATCAGCTCTCTTCTGTTCAGTAAGCATCTAGGAGCCTCGGAAGTTCCGGTGATAGACGCGGACTCGACACAGGTGTGCTTACCTACATCCGAAAGACACGCACGAGTTCAAAGCTTTGCCACATTCCTGGCCTTGTACCCCGCGACTTCCTGCCGTGAAACAATCAACATTGCGTTGTCCTAGGCACCTACCTACGTCCGCCATGTCAACTTGCCCGAGGACTCTACTCCATCACTGAACTATTCACTCCCCAAAGAGCTTCTTGTCTTGTACAAACATCACTTTAGTCACCATGCCGTCACCAGGTCATCGACCACGGTCTTCCAGTGCTTCCCTAGCACGCGCTACCCACGCTCTCAGGAAGGGCGACATCAGTATTTCGGACCCTATCCCTTCGTCTTTCACATGGACTGTCTCCAGCCCCTCAGGACGCAGTGATCAGTACCAGGATCGGCCACTAATTCAACAGGTCGATGGTACTTGGCCTCGACAGAGCGCTGGAGTCCACTCACCAAACCTGAGTACTAGTCAACCTATGATGTACGATAGTAGATGCGTGTCTATGGGACCATCGATTGTACCAAGCAATATGTCGACGGCACCTTCCAAGACGTCTCTCAATGCAAGCCAGAAGAAGACTGGCGGCCTTCGTGCCACAATCAGACGAATGTTCGGCAGTAAAAAGAATAGGGCATCTATCAGCGAGCATCGCAGAGACTACTATCGTAGTGTAAGTTATTTTCCGAAACCGGCCGCTGGTTTGATAAGCTGCAGTGCCCTTTCTTCATCCCATGATTGCAGGGCAAGGCAGGGGTTCTGCTTGCTCAAAGGCCAAGATGGCACTATTCGGACTTTGTACAGACTTGTGGCTGAATCGGACGGCCATTTATGCATAGTTCTCCCATCTCTATTGTACATACTTTTTTGGAATGCGACTGACCAGAATTCATGCAGGACCCTGGCAACCTGACTTCAATTGTGAAAAGGCAGACAGGGACTGGCGCTACACAGCTCTCATCTCAGACACTGAATGCCGTACGATCAGAAGCTCTTAGCTCACATTCACCGTCGATGCCCTTCGAGACTCGTACCGCCGACATGCCCGAAATGGCTGCCAATCAAACTTTCTCGAGCCGGCGCAGGCGCCGCAATACGCTTCCCAGTGTCGTTCTTACGGAACAAGAGGCACAAACCCTGGAATTCAAGCGTCGTTCAAGGAGTGCAGATGCACTTAATGAGCTGATAGAGGCCGGTGAAGGTGACCCAGGAAAGCAGCAACGGGATCGAAATGACGAGATTGCATACTGGCGCCACAGTGCGCTGCAACTTCCACCACTGAAGATCGAACGCACTGACTCGTCCCATCTGCAATCACAGACAAGCCAATTAGAGGAGCAACGGAGTATCGTACCAGTACAGTCTTTCGACTTCGGCCTCCCCACTCCTGACCAGGACCCCTTGTCCTTGGAGGATAGAGTCAACACACTCGAAGTCAAACTCTTCGACTTTGAGTATTCTCTCGCCAAATTGCAAGGTTACGACATTGCAAAGCCAACACTGCCGACAAAGCCTTCGAAACGAAGGTCCATTCACGATCTCTTTCCCAACCCAGGTGCCAACAGGAGCATGAAGTCTCCGTTGACGTCTTCTTCTGTCAACGATCTGACGTGGTTATCGTCTCCGGACGATTCTCCATTACCTTCGACCGAGGATGACCACAATTTCCTCATGAACCGGTCGAGCAAAGCAACAACCATACGACCATCGACAGCACGACGTCAAACTCCGCAACGATCTGCGGCGCCATCTCCGTCACCATCTAGAATCGATACGGAGCATTACGACACTCTCCTGACACTGATCAAGGAGGAACAAGCAGCACGAAGGGAGATGGAGACACAGATACTCGGGTTGCAGAAGGAAGTCGAGATGCTCCGCACGCCCGTCTACGCAGAGATTCGGCCGATAACCTATCCGACATCGAGTCCCGAGTCAATGCAAGAAGCGACATTCACTCCGAAAGCGAAGACTCTGCACAGGACACCAGCATTCCAGCTGAACAAGACGCCTCACGAAACGTCACGGTTCAGCATGACTGACGGAGAATCCGACACAGACGATGGTTTTCAGGATATTTATGAGACACCCTCGGAAAAACCTTACACATTCAAGACGACCAGGGGATCGCCTATGGTTGCAATGGTTTGAGCTCGAGCTCACGCACCTACACCTTTGATGAGAAATACGCTGACTGATTCGCATTCCCAACCGAGGAAGCCCTCGCTGGCCTTTTTGTTCTCTCTAATTCTTGATACGGACAATAATTTCACCATATACTTTGCTGCCCCAGTCATACTTGAGATGATGGCCGATGGCAGGTAGCAAGGCGTTCGGAGTTGGTTGAAGTTTGGCGGGCACAAGCATATGATACCCGGGGTATCAAGGACGGGACCCCTCCTAGCAAAGACTGTGCACGGACGAAATAGTGTATAACACAACTTAGATAGCAATCCCTTTCACAAGGTTGAAAGTACTAAAGTCGGCTTCCGTTACCTATCCGTACTCGCGACCTCTGCTATTGTGCAAATTCGCCAAGACATGAGTTCTGACCTCACGCGTCCAAGTCGTGGATTTGGTCGAAATGCAGTCGAGGAGAACAGGTGCCATGCTGGTATGGCTATATTGATGCTTGAACGACTCGACGCTGTTGTTGTAATCGCCTTCTCTGCAACTCGGTAGTTCGGCAGCATGTCTTCCCCACTCACGCACCTCCTCCCACCGAGCAGTCAACCGCCGAGTCAATCTGCGCGTCTCCTTACACCAACGACGCAGCCTATCCCCTTGCTCTCTGCCCTGGAAGCGAAGACCTATAGCGTAGCACATACCTTCATCCTCCTAGGGTATTATTACCTGAGATCTGGAGCACTGGTCGCAAATCCTCTACCGACCCTGATCCAAGATCTGATCCCACTTTCGATCGCGCAGTGTGCATTCTGTGCAACATGCCTGCCTACCGCGGGGTCGTGGATGAGCGGAACGGATGCAGGCAAGATCCTGGAAGGGACGGCTACACCAAGCAAAGGTGCAAAGAGCACAGGGACAGGGAGCGGGAGCGTGAGGAGGAAAGCAGCAGGCAAAGGCGCCGCGGGCAAGAATGATGCAGAGAGCTGGCAGTCGCGGGTTACGGTGAGTGAGACGGAGTCGGTCAGATTATGGATGGCTAATGCATACTCTTACAGCCCACTTTCTTGTCTTTAATACTGGCTTTCGCCTTGCCGCCGTTGCCACTGACGGCACTTGCCCTTGTTATGGGCGCACCGCTATATCCTACGTCTTCGATCCCGCATACCTTGGCACTGGCCGCCCATGTGTCTCTCCTCGGCTTCTTACCTATCTTCTACACCCATGGTGTCTCTTCGTCTGCCTGGCGTGACGTCGCTGCAGCATGGCTGCCATTCGACGAGGCGGGCGTCTGGGCCGGCACTGTAGGTTGTATGGTTGGTGGATGGGTCGGTGCTATCCCTATAGCGCTCGACTGGGATAGAGAATGGCAGAAGTGGCCCTGTACAGTGCTCTGGGGCGCTGTACTGGGATGGGCCGTTGGAAGAGTGCTTACCAGCAAGGGGTTACTGAGCTTGGGTACCGGTGTCAGGATTAATCTAAGCGAAAAGGAGAAATCGCCGGATCCGGAAAAGAAGGTGAATTGAGGACCATTGCATCTACGTCGTCTTGTAAGCTCTTCTGCTGGCTTCAAGTCGATGACTATGATACCTCAATTATGCAACACGGTGCCTGTCTGACGTACACGTTGTTGACGTTGAGGTGGTATGGAGGTCGTATGCGACTGCAAAAACGATTGGGATTGAGGCGTGTTGTTTCATTCACGCTATCTGCTAAGCTGTCCTACCTGCCTCAATTTCGGCAACTACCATGATCTTTCGCCGACTCGGCCACCTCCAAGGCGTGCCTGCCTGTATCGTACTCATGCCGACCTATTCGACATAGTCCTCGTCATTCTCGTCGTCGTCCTCAACATCATCGTCCTCCTCAGTCTCATCCTCCTCATCATCGTCCTCCTCGTCTTCGTCAACCTCCTCGGTCTCGTCCTCGTCCTCGTCTTGGTCCCCACCCTCGTCTTCGTCACCCTTTTCGTTCTCGCTTGCCTCGGCGTCTGCCTCGACTGCTTGGTTCTCCGGATATCCATTGGCAAGGTCCAACTTCCAAATCGGAACAGCAAGCATCGCAATCGGATCCATATTACGTCCTGCGACCATTGCCTTCATGAAAGGATCCATCCGGTCCACCATTTTCGCAGCTTCACTCTCGTCAGAGAATCCGACCTGCACTCTGATGATATCGTCGTCACCGACCTCCTTGGTGGCGATCTTCTCGTACCAGCGCTTGTATGACTCCTCGCTCATGAACAGACCTCTTCGGCTCTCATTATAGACCGTGACTGTAGCGTTGTTCATCGGACGGTTCTTGTTTCTTGGTAGCGGACCCCAGACCATGACGCCTTGGAACACGACTTGACGAGGGAATCGCTTCAGCTCGTAAGCAAAGTCTGGTGACATGACGAGGTTGTAGATGGCTACGAGGCTGTCCACCTGATCGAAGGAGTACTCAA
>Ga0210040_10007093_pt1 | contig 13724 bp, 12 predicted proteins | sample CryGeyCG12114_NA_FD_185462 | JGI IMG/M metagenome (GOLD analysis project Ga0210040, IMG submission 185462) | Groundwater microbial communities from aquifer - Crystal Geyser CG19_WC_8/21/14_NA (SPAdes) (version 2) | ecosystem: Environmental > Aquatic > Deep subsurface > Groundwater | place: USA... | reverse complement strand
TAATGCCATTATATCAGGCAAATATTCCTATTCCTATGCCCAAGGATCCTAAAAACAAGCCAAGAACACCATTTTCTTTTCAGCGGTTTTTAATTCCTACCCTAAAGAATTTCAAAGGCAGGGCCATTTACCTCGATTCGGATATGCAGGTGTTTACCGATATTACCCGCCTGTGGGCTACGCCATTTGAAGGAGGCGATGTGCTTTCGGCGTATGATATATCCGGATCGGCCAGAAAACCTCAGTTTGCTGTAATGCTCATTGATTGTGAAAAATTAAATTGGGATATACAGGCTATTGTGGCCAAACTCGACAGTGGAGAACTGAACTATGAGCAACTTATGTATGAATTTAAAATAGCTCAAAACATCAGACCTGTTATCGAAGGTGAATGGAACTCGCTGGAGCATTATGAAGAAGGTAAAACAAATTTACTGCATTATACGGATATGTACCGCCAGCCTTGGATATCCAGAATAAACCCCTTAGCGCATATATGGGTAAGAGAACTGGTTGAAGCCATTGACCATAAAGCTATATCAATAGACGAAGTAAAAGATCATATTAAAAGAGGCTTTCTGCGCCCCTCCCTTATGTATCAGATAAGTAGCCGTAATTTTGATGTTACTAAATTGCCAGCAAAAGCCCGGGCATTAGATAGGTTCTATACTCCTCCACACGAATTAACAGAAAGTACTTCCAGGAATAAGATTTTCTTAAATAAATTAATCAGCCGGTTTGTTACCTCTTACATCAAAGCCTAAGTTAGCATTAATAAAAAACTGATCGAATTTTAACAATTTGTATTCCAGTTTTAATGGCCCAAGCATTTTAAAATAAACACCTGTTTCCATTTTAAAATCAGACTAATAGATCAATTGAGATTAATCGACTATTTTGATTTTTTAGTTACGTAATCTTTATGACGGTTTCTGTCCTTATTCCTAACTATAACCATGCGCCTTTTTTTAAACAGCGCATAGATTCCGTTATAAATCAAACCTTTAAAGATTATGAGATTATTATTTTAGATGATTGTTCAACAGATAACAGTCGGGAAGTACTGGAAGTATATCGCCACTTTCCAAAAGTATCTCACATGTTATTTAATGAACAAAATAGTGGCAGTACATTTAAACAATGGAATAAAGGAATTGCTTTAGCTCAAGGTAAATATATATGGATAGCAGAAAGCGATGATTTTGCCGACCCGCACTTATTGGAAAAATTAGTAGCTAAACTAGAAACAGATCCCGAAGTAGGAATTGCTTATTGTAATTCTTTAGACGTAGATGATAAAAATAATATTAGTTTAAGCGATATAAACTTTTACGCCGAATTAGATCCGGTTTTATGGACCCGTGATTTTAACAGGCAAGGTATTGATTTAGTAAAGAAGTTTATGTCCTATCGTAATATAATTCCAAATGCCAGTGCCGTGGTGTTACGCAGGCAAATAGTGCAGGAGGTTGGAGCAGCAGATGTAAATTTTAGAATAAATGGTGATTGGTTATATTGGGCCAGTATATTGGCAAAAACAAAAGTCGCCTATGTTGCTGAACCATTAAATTATTTTCGACGGCATACTAATAATGTTCGCAGTACCACTATTTTAAATGGTACCAATTTGGTTGAACTATCTCTTGTAACGGAAGAAATTCAAAAGTACGGAACCCCGGATACTTACTTTTTTGATAAGATGATTAGGACGATTATTAGAATGTGGTTTGATGCTATAATTGAATTTGATATTCCGTTAAAGAAACATTTTACTATTTATAATACCCTTAATAGATCAGATAAGAATTTTTGGTATCGGTTCAGAGAAGAGTTCAACAATTATATGCTTCCCAATAACTTTAAAGGATTGCGTAGACTTGTGAAAGTTGGTATATTATATCGTTTGTTAAAACGTAATAAAAATTAAGGTATCTGAAGTCAGATAGAAATTTTTTATGAAGGCTCCCTATTTTTTAAAATTTTAAGTTATAATCACTTATAATTTTCATGATATTTTACAAGAAATTAGGGCTCATAATTTTACAAGTATATTATTATAAAGGAGTTAACTTTAGAATTAGTTAACTATAACTTATGATCTCTATTATTATCTGCTCCCGAGATGCCCATTTACTCGCTACCGTTTCGCAATCGGTGCAGGAAACCATTGGCGTGGCCTACGAAATAATTAGCATCGATAATAGTAAAGGCGATTATAGTATTTTTGAGGCGTATAACGTAGGAGCCGAAAAAAGCAAGTTTCAGTATTTGTGCTTTATGCACGAAGATTTGGTTTTTCATACGCCAAACTGGGGAGAACTTTTTATAAGCTATTTAAGTGATGTTAGTATTGGGCTGATTGGGGTGGCCGGTAGCACGTACAAGTCCAGAAGTAATTCTGCGTGGTGGGGAGCCCCAGGTATTCCCGGCGATTTTAGAAGATTTAGTTTTAAGCAAAGTGCTGCTGCGGATACAGTACCAGAATACTACTACCTTAACCCGCTAGAAGATGTTATTTCTGATGTAGTGACATTGGATGGCTTATGGCTAGGTACCCGCAAAGAGACCTGGCAAAAGAATAAATTTGACGAACAGACTTTTAAAGGATTTCACTTTTATGATCTGGATTTTTGCCTGCAAATAAAGCAATCGCTGCGGGTTTGTGTTATATATGATATAGTAATCGAACATCAATCGCACGGTAGTATAAATAAATCATGGGTTGAGAGTTCATTGAAATTTCATGAAAAATGGAAAAAAGTATTGCCCGTAACAACTAGCCCTATATCGCCGGCCCAAATACAATGGTATGAAAAATTAACCGCAGTCGATTTTATGAATAAGTTAAAGGATTTTGGTTTTAATAGAACGGTTATCCTTAAAATTTATTTACAGTACTTGCAAATTTATTCTATCCGGGATTATTTATGGTTATTAAAAAGAAACATTGCCAAACCTTTTAAATTCCTGCGGGAACAAAATAGTAGGTTCTAATTGGGGCAGGTTTAATCTAAAATAGGTAATTTTAATCTTTTATTAGACTTATAGTAGTGAAAATAATTCTATTTATACTAGTTACTAAGTAAAGCGAAAAATAATTATTGTTTATGATTTCTATAATTATTTGTTCGCGTACCAAACACCTTGCCGAACCACTTTTGTCTAATATTCAAGAAACTATCGGCGTACCTTACGAACTAGTCATAATTGATAATACCCAAAATAAGCTAACCATTTTTCAGGCGTATAATATAGGCGTTAGTAAAAGTAATTTCCCGTTTTTGTGCTTCATGCACGATGATATCTTATTTCATACGCAAGATTGGGGAAAAGCTGTTGTACGGCATTTTGAAGACAAATTAATTGGCGCAATCGGTATAGCGGGCGGTAAATACCTTTCCTATATGCCCGGTACCTGGAGTAGTAGTGGATTTTGGGAACAAAATATTATTCATACAGATAAAGCCGAAAATAAAGTAGCTTTAGAGGCCGTGATCAAAACCGAAGGAAATAAAACAGAAGTAACTGCGGTGGATGGTGTTTGGTTTTGCATTCCAAAAAGACTATTCGGGGAAATAAAGTTTGATGAAAAAACCTTTAAAGGTTTTCACTATTATGATCTGGATATTTGCATGCAAATTGTAAATAAAGGATATAAAATCTATGCCGTATTTGATGTACTAATCGAACATTTTTCTAAAGGCTCGCTAAATAGAAGTTGGATGGAAAATGCTTTAATTTTTCAGCATAAATGGTGGTTTAAATTGCCTGTTTCTCTCCTTAATTTAAGTACCAAAGAGCAATATGACCTGGAAATCAAGATTTTGAACCAATTTCTGGATATGTTAAGGAGTATAAAATCAGCTAAAGAAGTTAATAAAATTGCTTTTAAACTCCTGCTCTGGTATCGGCCGGCTTTCAAAGTTGCTTATACACCAATACTTTTATTTCGATTTTTAAAGAAAAGTTTAATTAACTAGCAAATTGCCATTAGTTAGCATTATTATTCCTAATTATAACCACGCGGCATTTCTTACCAAAAGAATTGACTCTGTGCTGAAGCAAACTTTTCAGGATATTGAAGTAATTATTCTGGATGATTGCTCTAAAGATAACAGCCGCGATATAATACAATCTTATCGGCACCACCCAAAAGTGAGCCATATTATTTTTAATGAGCAAAATTCCGGAACGACCTTTAAACAATGGAAAAAAGGTATTGAATTGGCGAAAGGCGAATGGATCTGGATTGCTGAAAGTGATGATTGGTGCGAGCCAACTTTATTGGAAGAATTAATAAAGCCGGCAATACAAAACCCTGAATTAGTAATTGCTTTTTGCCAATCTTTACTTTTTAGCCCGGAGGGGAAGATTTTTTATAATACCAATGCCGCCTATTTAACGGAGATAGTGGATGGGCCGGAATTTGTAAGAACAAAAATGCTTGGCGTTAACCATATTATTAATGCCAGTACCGCCATTTTCAGAAAAAGTGCCTACAAGCAAGTTTCGGATGGATATGAGCAAATGAAATATTGTGGGGATTGGCTTTTTTGGGTACATGTCTGTTTACAAGGGAAAGTATTTATTTCCGGCAAAATTTTAAATTATTACCTAAGGCACGAGAATAATGTAGCAACCATGGCGGTAAAAAAAGGCTATGATTTTTTGGAAGGTAATAAGATTTTTGATTTTATTATGAAGTCTGTAAAGGTTAGTCCTCAAGAAAAGGAAGTTGCTTTACACATCAGACTGAACATGTATTTAGACCGGAAAAACCTTTTTCTTAATGAGGAGATACAAGATCAGGTGTACCAATCTATGCTGGCACTCGATCCAACTATGAAAACCCTTATAAAGGAGCGACTTAATCTGAGTAAGAAAAAACAAGTACGGAGTATCATCTACCGTTTCTTAAGATTTATTAAATAACATTGTATATAAACAAGTTAACCATAATACTTTATATCCTTTAAAGTATTACTTTATTTTAAATATTACAAGAGTGTTTATTTCGCACAGCAAAAAATTTATTTTTATTCATAATTTCAAAGTAGCCGGGAGCAGTATTCGTGATGCTTTAAATAGCTATAATACCCTTTCTTTTAAAGAGTCTAGCTTTTTTGATAAAGTTAGGTTCCTGTTTAGGATTTATCCTAATATATACTTTGATCAGTTTCCCTGGCATATAAAAGCCAGAGAAGTGAAGGATAAAATACCGGAAAATATTTTTAAAGAATACTACAAATTTGGTTTTGTCAGAAATCCATGGGATTGGCAGGTATCACTTTATACCTATATAATGAAAACGGAAGGTCATTATCAGCATAAATTGATAAAATCGATGAAGGGTTTTGATGAATATATTGACTGGAGAGTTAATAAATATTTACAATTACAAAAAGATTTTTTCTTTGACAATGATGTTTGTCTGATGGACTTTATTGGTAAGATGGAAAATTTAAATGAAGATTTTGCAATTATAAAAGCCAAAACCGGAATAAAATCTGAGTTGTCCCATTTAAATTCCAGTAGGCCTAAGGATGATCGTTTTATAAAGTATTATTCACAAAAGTCAGTTGATTTAGTTTATGAGGCTTTTAAGGAAGATATTAAATTGTTTAACTACTCTAAACCGAGATTAGGAGCATCAGATAATCTAAAAAAGCAGCACAATTGACTTGCTTAACTTTAAAAGACAAACTATTATGGCGCAGTAACTTATTTTCTCTACCATAAATTTTTCTTACTTATTACTAAATAGATATTGTCTGACTACTAACTACTAACTTTACGGCAATATACTTGCGAGATATACATGGTCTTTTGCACAATAATTACTTCTGATTATATCCATTATGCCCTGGCGTTGCGGGAGTCATTGCTTCAGTTTCAGGAAAGTGTACAACTTTATATTTTAGTTTCGGATGTAGAAGCAGGCTTAAAAGAAAAAGTGCAAACAGATTATCCCCAAACCTATGTTATATATCCTGACGAAGTATGTAGTGGTGGTTTGGGTAAGGCTATTTATGAGAAATATGCCCATACCTATACCGATGGCTTTCGCTGGAGTATGAAGCCGGTATTTATGAAGTATATTCTGGAAAAGCATCATAAAAACAGTATTATTTACTTAGATTGTGATATCCAGTTTTTTAGTGATTACGCTTTCTTATGGAATTTATTTGCGGATTATAAATGCATTTTAAGTCCGCATAACCGATCCTTAAGTGCCCAAAACGATTCCTTTAATTTTAAAATGAATTTTACCGAAGGTATCTATAACGGAGGTTTCTTTGGGGCCAGAAAAGATGCGCTGGATGTATTGGATTGGTGGGCAGAAGCCTGTCTGTTTGAATGCCGTGTTGATAAAGAGAACGGAATGTACGTGGACCAGAAGTATTTAGATATACTACCGGCCCGGTTTGAAAAGGTTTATTCAATTAAGCATTTAGGGTGCAATGTAGCTGACTGGAATATATCAGAATGTAAAAGAGTAAAAGTAAAGGAAGTAGTTAAGATTAACGGGGTATACGAAATTGTTTTTATTCACTTTTCTAACGGCGAACTGGTAAATATATTAAATGGTAACGATAAATTACTGCTGCCTTATTTCACAATTTACGCCGAACGATTACAGAAATATGGCAATGGCTATTATCTGGGTTCTTTTATTAAAGATAAATATCTTAATGCAAGTAATTACAGCTTTGATAGGGGATTAAATAAAGTTGAATCCGGAAAACTAAAAAGCTATTTTAGAAAGAAAACAATTAATGGACTTACCAGAGTAATTAATTACTTAAATAAGTAATAACTTAAAAAGTTAATGTTGCAATTTTAATTAAGTAAATTGTTATGTACGCTTTCAAGGTTACTTTACTTTTAACATCTAAAATAGTAGTTCTGGTGCAGAAGCTACTATTTTGAAATCTGATCAATATTTTAAAGGTATCTGATGTCAAAAACCATCTTGTTTGTCTCATCTAATAACACCTGGGGAGGAAGTGAAATTTTATGGTCGGAGACGGCGGCATTATTAATACAAAAAGGCTACCGGGTATATTTTGGGGTCAAGTACCAGAATGCCGTAATTCATTCTTTAACCAATAAAGGGGCCTCGTATATTAATTTGAATAATACTACTACTCCGTCTATCGTACAAAGAGTATTAAGGAGAATTAAAGTAAAAGAGCAGCCGAAAGAAGTATTTTTACAAAACGTTTTGGAGTTAAAACCGCACTTAGTTGTACTTTCCCAGGGCAACAATGTAGATGGTAATTACTACATGACTATTTGCCGGCAATTAGCAGTGCCTTATGTAACCATTACGCAGTTGGTTACTAATATTCTTTGGGTATATATAAATGATATTATAATAGATGAGTTACGAAAAAACTATGAACATGCCGTAATGAACTATTTTGTATCGCAGGCCAATATAGATTTACACAATTTAATGCTGGGGGATGAACTACCCAATTCTAAAGTTGCTTATAATTCGTTTACCGTACCGGTAGATATATCCTTTACTTACCCGGTGGTACAAAAAGGCATCTATAAGATTGCTTTGGTGGGAAGATTAGAAACATTCCATAAAGGACAAGATTTGCTTTTAGAAGTATTGAACCAACAAAAGTGGCGCGACCGACCAATTGTTTTTTCGTTTTACGGAGCCGGACCGCATCAGCTACTGTTGGAACGCTTGGTAAAAAAATACAAAATTAAAAATGTTATTTTTCAGGGCCATGTTACGGAGGTAGCTAGTATTTGGCAAACGAATCATTTGCTGATATTGCCGTCGCGTATGGAAGGGCAATCGTTGGCTTTGATAGAGGCGATGTGGTGTTACAGAAGTGCCGTAGTAACGGATGTAGGTGGGGCTAAAGAGTTACTTACCGAAGATGAAAACGGGTTTATTGCCGATTTTGCCACTTTTAATGATTTAGATAAGGCTTTGGAAAAAGCCTGGCAAGCCCGGGATAGGTGGGAGGTGATGGGGCAGAATGCCGGTAATAAAATACGGGAGTTATATAAAGAACAGCCCGTAGAATCATTTTCTAATGAGCTGATAAAAATAGTTGCAGAAGCGAAATAATATTACTAAATCATGGTACCCCGTATTAATGAAGATGAATAAAAATACTTGCGTAGTAGTTATTCCTATACATTCTTCTTATCCTTCTTCTAATGAGCTTATATCATATAAGCAATGTTTAAATGTTTTAAATCAGTATTCCATTAAAATTGTTGCCCCCAAAGGGCTTGATTTAGAAGTTTATAAAAGAATAAGCTCTGAAATTGAAGTAATCTATATAGATCCGATATGGCAATCAAACTTATTAAGTTATAATAAATTAAAGGTAAGCCGGTTCTTTTATCGCTTATTTAAAGATTATGAGTTTTTGTTAACTTATGAGTTAGATGCATTTGTTTTTCGGGATGAATTAGCTTACTGGTGCGCAAAAGATTATGATTATATAGGAGCCCCCTGGTTTGAAGGATGGGGTAACGCTAAAAATAATGCAAAGTTAATAGGAGTAGGAAACTCCGGATTTTCGTTAAGAAAAATTTCCACCATAGCTAATCTCTTGCAAACAATCTATTATAAAAGCCCTTTGGATTTTGATAGTGGTAAAATAAATCTTTTTAAAGCATATTTGAATATGCCTTATTATTGGTTTAGAAATCAATTAAGTGAAAACTATACTATCCAAAATAAGTGTGTCTTATACGAAGATCGGTTTTTTAGTGAATTGGCACCGGCTTATTCCAAAACATTTAAGGTGGCACCAATTGCAGATGCACTTAAGTTTAGTTTTGAAGTTAAACCTGAAATGCTTTTTGAATTAAACCAGAATAGGTTACCAATGGGTTGCCATGCCTGGTGGAAGTACAATTTAAATTTTTGGAAACCGTATATAGAAAGGTTTGGGTATTCTTTAGAGCAATAATATATTATTCACTTTTTTTGAATCAAGCATGTTGATCAATCTCGGTTTATCATTATAAATCTTCTAAGGTAATATCCAACTTACCTCGCCGAGTGAAAAGAGTAAAAGAAAAAAGCCCCGGTGCAGGGCTTTTTTTATAAAAGGATTAAATCGGCTGTTTAGTCTCAGGAATTAATGTATATTGTTATAGAAGTATAAAGTTAGAGAAATCATGTTAATTTGTCCCGATTATATAGCATAATCTGCATTGCGGTTGATTTAAATTTACCGCAGTTAAATGATGTTGGTTTATCATAAATCGTATATTATTCTACTTAGTATTACAATTAGCCAATTAAATGATTAGTATCAAATACTGAGGAAATATAAATTTGATTGGAATAAAGATAATAACCTATCTCGAAAAACAAGGCAAGTTAAGAAATGTTGCAAAGCTGTTTGTTTTACGTATATCTGTAAGATATTGTGTTCAAAACACTTTATATTATGTTTAGGGGTTTAAAAATTATAATTTTAATTTGCGCCATTACTATATTTTATAATGAAGTTAAGTGTAATAACTATTAATTTTAATAATCGCAATGGCTTAGAAAAGACTATTTTAAGTATTATAAATCAAACTTATAACAGTATTGAATATATAGTGATAGATGGTGGTTCCACAGATGGTAGTGTAGAAATTATAAAACAGTATGCACCTGAGATAGATTACTGGATTAGTGAGAGAGATGCGGGCATTTATAATGCCATGAATAAAGGAATTGTTAAGGCAACTGGCGATTACCTGTTATTTATGAATTCTGGTGATAGTTTAGTTGATTGCTTTGTTTTAGAGAAGTTTACTTCTTTTGAATTTAGCGAAGATATTGTTTATGGTAATGTATATTTTACAGGTGGTAGTGAAAAGTCTGCTTGGTGCCCACCGGCAAAATTAACTTTTAACCACTTTGTAGAAAATTCGATTCCCCATCAGGCTTCCTTTATAAAAAGAAAACTATTTAACACAGTTGGTTTATATGATGAACAATTAAAGATAAGTTCTGATTGGAAATTTTTTTTAGATGCAATAATTAAATTTAAATGCACTTATAAAAAAGTTGAATTGTATATAGCTGATTTTGATGTAAATGGATTGAGTAATAATTCTGCGCTTGTAGAAAGTGAAAAGTTCAGTGTTATTACAAAACAATACGCTGCCTTGTTATTTGAAGCATATAGAGCTAACTTTAAAATTGCTTCTAATGTTAAAAGGTCAAGATTAGTATCCCTGTTAAAAAAAATTGGTTTCTTCAGAAATATAGATTTAAATTAATTGCCACAATTTTTTGGTTATACTCTCAATTACATTGCCTATTGTTAATACTTCAAAAATCTAATGCTTGTTTGCTTTATGTACTTTAATTTATAATTGTTTAAGATTTCCTCCCTTTATTGAAGTAAACTTAAATTATCATTTTATGAAAGAAGTGATTCCGGTTGGAATTTCTGTTGTTGTATGTACTTTCAATGGTGCTGGCAGATTGCCTAAAACTCTGGCTTATTTAGCCCGGCAAACCGGTATTGGAGATTTAAAAAAAGAATTGATAATCGTAAATAACAATTCTTCTGATGATACAGTGGATATAGCTAGTAAAATTTGGTTAGGATATGGTGCTCCTTTTGCATTAATAATTTTAGATGAACCCCGGCCTGGTAAAGGATATGCCGTGGAAACCGGATACGATGCCGCCCAATATAGTTATATAATAACCGTAGATGATGATAATTGGCTGGAAGAGAATTACTTAAAAATATCATTTCAAATAATACATAATAAACCAGATGTTGGCTTGGTAGTAGGTAAGGGCATTGCTGTTTTTGAAAAAGAACAACCTGATTGGTTTGAATTATATGCCCAGTCTTATGCTGTAGGACGTCCTTTACCTCATACAGGTTATTTCCCAAACGAAAAAAAGCTGGTCTGGGGAGCCGGTATGGTTTTCAGAAAGAAGATTTGGCTAGACTTAAGGAAAGCCCAGTATAGTTTTTTTACCAGTAAGGGAAAAGGTAAAGCAGTTGGAGAAGATTCTGAATTGTCTTTGATTGTTCGTTATTTAGGGTACCGGCATTATTTTGAAGATAAGCTTTTGTTTTATCATTTTATGCCTGCTGGCAGAATAAATTGGCAGAATCATATAACCATGACGGAAGGCTTTGCCAGAACTTCGGTTTTCACCCGGCTTTATGAATATGTAGAGCAAAGAGTTGATAATAATAAACCGGTAAGTGTATACCAATTCCTTCTATTATTGATTAGGTATACTGCACCGGGATTGTTAAATAAAAGAACTTTGACCTACTCTTTTTTTAATAAAAGGTTGATTGAAGGTGATAAAAATTACCTGAATTATAAGTACTTTACTGCCTTTTGGAAAGGGGTCTACCAAAATACAAGTAATCTGGATAGCATTGTTAAGAAGCTAAAAAAAGATTATGTAATGTTACGGCATTATAAAGTTGATACGGGGAGATGAGTCTTGTAGTATAAGATTACTGACTTTAAAATTATTAGAATTATTAAGTAGTTATTAATAATAAGCTTTTAAGGTAAAGGTCAACTAATTATCTAATTCATAATATCAATAAAATTTGACTAACTATTTAAAATATTAATTAAAATATAATAAGCAACAGCAGTAAAATGAATGGCGTTACCATTTTAGTATGTACGCATAATGGTTCAGATAAATTACCTTCCACCTTAGATTATATTGCTAAGCAGAGCGTAAAAGAAGGAATTTTCTGGGAAGTTTTGGTAGTAAGCAATGCTTCTACAGATAATACTTTTGTGGTCGCGCAGGAAATTTGGAATAATTTAGGACTGGAAATTCCTTTTCGGATTGAAAATGAAAGCCAGCCCGGAAAGGAAAATGCCCTTATAAAAGGTTTCGCTCTGGCCCGGTACGAATTTGTGGCAGTTGTGGATGATGATAACTGGTTGGCACCGGATTATGTAAATATTGCTTTTGAAGTTATGTCGGCGCATGCTTCGATTGGAATTTTGGGAGGCTGCGCCATTGGTAAATGCGAAATTACTCCGCCCGAATGGTTTGAAAAATTTGCGGCGGTTTATGCCATTGGTACCCAAAACAATGGGGTTTCAGGACCGCTTAAGGTTGATGCCGGGTTTGTATACGGTGCGGGTTCCGTGGTGCGAAAATCAGCCTGGGAAAAACTGCGGCAACATCATTTCCAGTTTACCACCAGTGCCAAGCGGGGAAAAGTACTGTCGGGCGGTGAAGATTTGGAATTGTGCCACGCGATGCAGCTGGCCGGCTATGATTTATGGTACGATGAACGGTTAACCTTTATCCATTACATGTATAAAGAACGCTTGAACTGGGAGTATTTAACTAAATTAGGTAAAAGTACCGCCACCTCCAGCCTGACAACAATTGTTTATTACTTTATTTTCCGGGAGCCTGGAATCAGCGAAAACAAGTTTAAATATTTGTATAATAAGCGACTAATTTGGTTAATGCTGCAAATTTTAAAAAAGCCCGGAGCTTTATGGCATTATACTTTTAACGCTAACGATGAAAGATATACCGATTCTTTTGATATGCTTCGGATGATTCATAATTTTAAAACTTCCTTATCCAGGAGGAAAAAAGCTTTAAGTATCTTTAGGGATACGATGAAGCTAAAAGAATCATTAATAGATGCTCAATAAGTTTTGTTTCATTTTTTAATTAATAGTTTGTTCCGCGTATTTTACTAAAAGCATCTTAATGGAGCAAAATCCCATTTTTTTTTCTATAATAATCCCCACTTACAACCGCGCAGATTTTATATCTAAAACAATTGCTTCTGTTTTAGACCAAACCTACCCGCACTTCGAAATTATAATAGTAGATGATGGCAGTACCGACAACACGGAAGAAGTAATAAAATCAATTTCGCATTCTAAGCTCCGGTACTTTAAGAAACAAAATGGGGAGCGGGGAGCAGCCCGTAATTTTGGTGTGCAGCGCAGTAAAGGCAGTTATATCAATTTTTTTGATTCGGATGATTTCCTGTACCCCCATCATTTTGAAACAGCGGCCAAGTTTATAAAAGAGTATAAGGCCGTTTTTTTTAATGTTGGCTACGAGATACTAAATGAAGATGGTAAATTGATAGCTAAATACTGCGATTTTCCGGAAAACTGGCGGGAGGAGCTTATTAAATCTAATTTTTTAGCGTGCAACAGTGTTTTCCTGACCCAGGAATTAGCGCTTCAATTTCCTTTTATTGAAGACAGAAAGCTAACCACCGCCGAAGATTGGGAAATATGGCTGCGCATAAGTAGCCGGCACGCTTTACAATCCTGCAATACCATTACCTTTGCCATGATAGAACATGCGGAGCGAAGTTTAAATACGGTATCGCCGGACAGAATAATAGAAAGAGATAATTTTTTATTACAGGTTTTGTTACAAGATGCCGCTTTTAAAGAAACTTATAAAAACTATCTTCCTATATTTATCGCCGATAGGTATACTTTCTTTAGTTTGATACTAGCGCTAACTAAGAAAAGAAGAATAGAAACTTTAAAATATATGGGCAAAGCACTTATATCAGAGCCTCAGGTTTTAAAAAGGCGCCGCTTCTGGGCTTCTCTTAAGCATCTGTTATAAAGCAGACCTATTAGTATTTACAGCAAAGGAAAATGTTCCCCTTCGCCGATAGAGCTATTTCATACAAATAAAACTGTCCCCTTGCGGGTAGAGCCAATTCAAGATAACTGAT
>Ga0210040_10007092_pt1 | contig 13725 bp, 12 predicted proteins | sample CryGeyCG12114_NA_FD_185462 | JGI IMG/M metagenome (GOLD analysis project Ga0210040, IMG submission 185462) | Groundwater microbial communities from aquifer - Crystal Geyser CG19_WC_8/21/14_NA (SPAdes) (version 2) | ecosystem: Environmental > Aquatic > Deep subsurface > Groundwater | place: USA... | reverse complement strand
TGTACTTTCAATAAGCCAAAGAGACAAAAACTACACACTATACGTGCATGAAAGTGGAGAGGAGCATTAAATACACACTAACTAACTAACTAGTAACAAACAACTACCTTTTCTACCTGCGCTCATCTTATTTCATATGTTATTGTCTCATGTAGTTAGTTAGCAGTTAGTTGAAATATCACCTAGTATGGAAATCCAAGTGGACTGAGCTAGTATGAGATATTTACATCTGTGCACAATGACTGCTCTAGTGGACCAAACAAGATCAAATTATATACGTGTAATGCAATGAAAGAGAATGTAAAAAACTGTAATAATAATTCTCTATACTTACTAATAGACAAGGCTTCCATACATCACGGTAAATCAAGAGCAAAGCAAAAAATTATTCTTAGCTTTTGCAGATAGTACAAATTGGTAACATATTCGACATCTTCATAGAATCACATTGCCCCAAAATGTATTCACTATTAAAACTGTGAGCAAGCATGGGGAGGTAAATAGGTTACAATAAACTTTTATTACGTGTGTGTGCTGCTCGTCAACAAAACACATTTAGCAGTCTGTATAGAAACTGAAAGCTAAGCAAATTTTACAACTTGCTTGTTGCTGACTAGTAACTTACTAACTTGCTTAGATTTGCTTTTTCGCCAACGCGTGGGCTCGGTCATGGTCACTTTTTATGCACGAGTGTGTATGTCCACTGGTGGTAATGAATATATTATTGAAGCTTGTGGCCGCAGCCAAAACATAGGGATAAATAAATTCACCAGCGATTAAATAGCTTGCTGTATGCTTTTAGGGCTTTTAGTTGATGCGGCGAGTAATAAGACAAGACGAGCCGAGCCTTTTGTCATCATATCAAAATCGAGCAAAAACAAGATGAAATCATTCAACTCTATTGCATGCTTGCAATCCTTAAGATTTTTTGTGCCAAAAGATTCCTAGTTCATTATGCCTGGGGTAATAATATCAAAATAAATTAAAAGAGAAAGGAGAATACTAATTTTTAATCGCTTTCATGTGAGTTTATCAAATTTCCTAAGAATGCCTACACATTTCAATAAGTAATCTTTTTGAAATTGTAAAAATATGTGTACTATGCAACAAAAACAATTGTCTATTATGCAGCACTTTATAAACTCACTAGCCTATATAAAATTTTGAATGTTCCAGAAAACTAAACTCGTATTGTAAATCATACTGACCCTTTTGAGCTGTTGAAATGTCGGTATAAGGAATACTTGGAAGCAACAAGTGTCTTAAAATAGCCTTGCTTATTTTACAATTCTACTCAATTCCAGTAAACAACCGCAGCTAGCTAGGCTCCACAATACCTGGTTCACATATGTATGCAAAAATAGAACTTGAATAGAAAGGGAATAATTTCCCAATAACCGCTAGTTTCTAACTAACTAGTCTTAAATCCTTCAACAACAAACATCTATTTCCTTCTGGGTAGCAAAAAGGCTACTTTTGATTACCCACTGAGATTATAGGTTTTGGAAAGGTTGGAAAATTGAATGAAACCTTCTTGTCATCTTTAGTCCCATCAAAGGCAGCGGCCGTTATGTCCATGAAATGAACCTTTTAGTCCAACTAATATGGTCAAGTTTTATGGAGGTACTACAAACAGGCCTCCTTACATGAAACCCTTTGGTTTCTGGTACAAAAAACTATATTTAACCATACTGTCCTTACTTATTTCTCAACGCTTTCTTAAGCTACTGGAAATAAATCAGAACAAAAGAATGAGCACAAACAAGAATCCCATGTCTCCCTATATGGACAGTTCACCTTCGTTCGGCCTTATTGTCTTTTCTACGAAATAAGGTAAATTGGAATAGGGACACATCGTAAACATGGATACTCGATTTTATTTGTACACTTGGATGGATTAAGAAAATGCACTGTACGTATTCTAAGTTTAACCAATTTCTAGATTTTGTGCTGTTGTGCTACAGTACAAAATTTTCTGGACTTTGGAATCACATTCTAAACCCTGTTGATGAAAGAATTTTGTGAGTAGAGATCCTTTTGCATATAATAAACAGGATGTAAACCGTTAGGTGAAGAGAAAATTGAAATTAGTACAACTATGTGCATAATATTTTCTTGTCTGTCATTTATAAGATATTATGAGTTTCAGTATTCCAGATCCCAAACATAAGTTTGACTTTTTACATCATGATTGCTATTGCTAACCTTTCTGTAGTTACAGTCTTCAGTATCCAATCAAATCTCAACATGCCCCTAGACATCTGCAGTTTCTGTATGATAATATGAAGTCTTATGCAGAACTTTTAATTTTTCCTTCTATTAATATAGAGGATGAAAGCCACTAAAACTAAAACATTCTTCTTTGCCCCCTTTAAAAGTTGAATACGTTTTGAGCACCGGGCTGATTGCATAACAATGGAGCACGTGTCTTCCCATGCAATTAATAGCTGAACATTGAAATTCGTATTAAATCCCTTGTATCCCTAGTCCAGCAGTCTACAATTTAATCATAACTAACTAACTGCTATTATGAATATGAAATAAATGAGAAATGAGAGTGACATACATAACGAAACAAAGAAACTCCTCAATATCATACCTACATCTACGTGTGTATGCGTATGCTGTAATGCGTAGCAAGGGGAGCAAAAAATTGTCTCACATTTAACATCTGCTCTCTTACATTGCGTAATGGTAATGTACCCTACAATGCGAAAACGAAGGCTGACAAAAAAAAATCGTAAATTCACATATTCAGTTCAGTTCATATGAGTCTATATTTCCCGAGTTTTTTTCAATGAATTATAAGATTAGGAACTGTGGACATGCCCAAACGTGTTATTATTATTTACCACCTGAAAGTTGACTTATTTTTCTCGGTAGAAAATGATTAGATATCCATGCAGTATTAGCATACGGTTGCATGCGAATAGCGGAATACAAAGGTAAATGAGCGAAAAGTAAATTACCAAATTAATTGAAAGCTACGGTTATATGTTGATAATGAATGCATACATGCACAGCATTTCCTGATTCACCAGCTGGTCAACGAGCATTTGTTTTTACTTGGGTGTACACAACACATAGGCGAATATTGCTTGTTCAGAAAAACACTCCTTCAAGTTTTAGTTGCATGCGATGCGTTCATGAAATGCTTTATAGAAATTAACAAATTCCGTTATTTTTATGGACAGTAAGTGTATGTTTGAAATAAGATTAGTTTTCATTATTGAATACATGTGTTAAATTGGTTGAATTTAACGTATGCACTTTCCGGATGACTAGAGTGGAGTATTTAGTCTGTCGCGCATTTTTAGGATTTTAGTTTCCTATCCTATCTAGACAAGAAGACAGATGCAAAAATCAGTTAATTTCGCAACACCTTTTGAACGCATATATTGCATCAGCGTCGTAAAGTATAGAAAATTGCAGAATTCTAAGAACACTACTATACGTTTATTGTCTGTAAAGGGCTCATGGAACCCTTCAGTAGATAGCTGAGAAACACAAAGGTTTATGACGCCGTTTGTGATGGAGGCAAAAAATGAACCTTTTGTATTGCTTAACTCAAATCTGGAGGGACTGAGGAGATTTGAGAACCCAAACTTTTCCTAGTGAATTCCAGCATTATTCAATTTTTTGCATGTTTTCATGTCTATTCAGCTGGTTATATTTCTCATACTCAATTAGTCCCTGGTTACTCACCAATTCGTTAAAAAAGGCATCACCGATATGAATTCAAATATGAGATGAAAATAAAACATTTGCGCAATGGATTTAATTTTTCCACTAAAAAATTATCAAATGGCATTTATTTAAAAACTCGAGAATCGAATTAGATGATTGTTTTTATGCAAAACTAGTTACAGTTACAGATAAGCTACAAATGATAGCTTGATAACTTTTTTCCGTGCATGTTGCTACACAAATCATGCTCATTCTAGCTTTAGTAGAGGTAATAAAATGATATTAAAATCGGACTCGGAATCCACTAAATTGAATTTACAAAGGAAAATATCGGTACGTTTGAAATTCTTAAATGAGACAGCTCAAAATGGAAATTGAACATGTAAAGAAAGAAACTCTGCTCCAGGAAATATTATTTTGCAGTGATTCTCACTTGTAAATGCATCGCACGTTTTTAAAACTCCTCCTTCAATTTTTTATACATATATAAGTGCTTAAACTGGAATTAAAATATTTCCAGATCTGTTACTTGAGATTTATTTATTAACCATTAAGTATTCCATGCAAAACCAATCGTTTCCGTTTTGGTAAAAAAATCTCAGTTCTGAGAAGAATCTGACGAGACTTCAACATGGGTGGCTGTAGTCACCCCAGTGCTAAGAAGCTGATACAAGTTCCCGTCATGAACTCTTTGAGCAATATCTCGAACAATATCTTGAAAGCTATCCTCAGGCTGTGAACTCTCTTCAGTCAACTCCTCGTTCATCTGCGCTATTCGGAGGAGAGTTACTATATCTGCATGCTCTGAGGCGATGGCAGCATCCAAAGGTTTTTTCCCCTCGGAATTACGAATGTTGTGATCTGCCTTATTTTTTAGGAGAACACACACTTGTCCCGTATGACCTGTTGAAATGATGCAGTATGAGAAAAAAAATATACTTTCACTACTTGAAACTCAATACATAAGATAAGCAACGTTAAATACCTTTTTCTGTAGCTAAAAACAAAGGTGTTCTCCCATTGCCATCTATTACATTTACTTTGGCACCGTTGAGAATTAGAAATTCAGAAGCTGATACTACACCCTAAATAGTCAGTTGAATATTTATAAGAATTAAAATATGATCGTCAAATGCTATTCAGTTTTTATCATACCCCCAATATGGCTTGATGCAATGGAGAAGATGATTCTGTGGGATGAATCCAATTTCTATCTGCATCTAAAGCTACAGCTTCAGCCATCACAGCAAGATTCCCAGATTTTGCTGCCTTGTACAAAAGAAGACTAGGGTCGATTGTCGCTCCCTCTTTTACCTCATCTAAAAATTGCAAAGCGAAGAAGGTAGAAAAAACATTTCCTTTAAACATATAACATACACGAATTAAATATGTCACGAAGAATATGGGGATACCTTCAGTTTTTACTGTCGACTCTGAACCTTCCGTTTCATTGTCCATTTCAATTGCACTGCAGCTGGGGGAAAGGAATATATCGCTTTTATTTGCACATGCGGAGCTATTTTCGCCACCTTCAGTCCAAGAGTCGTCGCGGACTACTTTCTCCCCATCCTTTGGATCTTGCTCCCATGAAGTACAAGGTTTTGCTACTTTCCAATCTGTGGTAGAGCTCTCTTTGAACCTTGGATGCGCAACGAAGGCTTTGTCAACGTACTTAGCTCTGATCCAAGTTTTCCTAACATCACTATTTAAACAAAAACATATGCATGAGTTTCACTAGTATATATTTTGCTCATAAAAAAGTAACATCACTCCACTATAGTGTTTTAACTGAATACCATTTCTCTCCCACACTCCATCCCTAAGAAAGGAATGCAAGCTTGAATATGTATTATTGTATGTATTATCGAAGATAGTACATTAAAGTGGGTGTTTAATAGAGCAACAGCTACAACTTACAAAGGATTGCAATTTCATGAGAAATTTTCTTGAAAATGCTTTAAAATCTTCCTTACACCCTCTATTATTTACACCTAAAGTATTATTAGCCGAAGCTCAACCGTTCGTCAGTTGTTTCAATCGAACAATGTTACACATGTTACAATTGGACATGTTTTTAATTGCTGCATGTTGTTTTCTAACTGAGTTGCAGCGGCATTAAATACCCATTTTTATCTTGTACACACTAAAAGCATACCAATGCACAGTTAGTTATGATCTTTGCATTATGTTTTCAGTTTTCAGGTACCATTAGTTTTATCGAATGTCCTGAATAAGACTACAAATGGTAAAGCTCGAAAAAATAAACAATCTTCACTAACTCTTATAACTCACTCATTATTTAAAATATATTTGTTTTCAGAGATACTTTTTTAGGTGAATGAGTGACATGAAAGGACATATATAACTGTTAACTTCTTGAGCGAGTAGTGCTGATAGAAATCTTACCCTATACATTCAGGAGTAGCCTTCTGAATTCCAAGAGAATCCATCACGTCAGCTTTAGCAAGATAAATACTATTCACAACATCATTTCCAAGTTCTTTCATTACATTTAAAAATCCAGTCTCCCAACTATCCAAGTTCAATGATTTCACTTTGCTGTAATGTACTCCAAGGCTTCTATGAATTCCAGAGCACTCTGTCAAAAATTGAATCAGTAAAGTTTAAATGATAGAAATATATAATATGGATATTTATATAAAAGTACGCTGCATTGCATACTAGCATCCAGCCACTGTCATGCATCTAATCTAAATCTAAACTCTATCTATTTTAATATAAATCTAAATATATTTTCATTTACAATTATAACGCATATATATCTTACCTATGCACAATGTAATTCCCAAGTTGACACTCGCCCACTCAGGGTCCGGCGAGCCACAATCACAGCAAACATTGTTTCCTTTTACCCCCAAAATACCTTCAAGCTCCCTTCAAGAAAAAATATTCAACATTATATAGTTTTCACATGAAAACATAAAATTAATAAACAAGATTAGAAAGCATACTTTGATCTATCAGAATCTGATCTGTTTTGCCGAGAGGACAATTCAGAATCACTAGGAGGAGTCCCGTTCTCATATTTTCTACTCCTGGGGCTTGATGATTTATGGATGGCACAGCTAATAGCAGATTGAAGGGCAGAAACCCATTTACTAAACACCTCATTGTTATCCGCTTGTAACATGTGGGTTCTAAGAGAGACAAAAAAAGTACTAAGTACAATTACTTTAAATTCATACATTATTCTTCATAGCATTTAGTATTCAGTACTTGTTTGGAGATATGAGCTCAAAACAATGTCTTCTATCACAGTCAGCCATTGGCCTGACAAGACAAATGCGCAAATCTTCTTCAAGTACTGTAGGTGTTTCCTCGTATCTTTTACGATATACTAATTGCCCTTTATCTAAAAGTTCGAACCTAGAACAAAAGAAATCAGTGGGACTAGTGGGAGTAGTAGTAGTGAAACATTGTGAAAGAAAATTACTTTGAAATCGTTAAAACATTGAACTGTACCATCTTCTTTTCCACGATTTGAAGGTTTTGGAGAAGCCTCTTTTAAAAAGGTATCCAGCCATTACAACCTCTGACTTAGGACTTTCACATACATAATCGGAAGTGTTCTGAATTAATGACTGACGATTTTTTAGCAAAGAGCTTGTTTCTCGATTAACGTGCAATCTCATTTCTGCTAACTGCAAAGAGATACACAAAAAACAATGATTATATCTAACTAATGACGATGAAGCCTTAAGGAATATACATAGCCACCACTAACCTCCGAGCTAAGAGTTTTAAGAAACTCGTCTTCTTTGAAAAAATCATGACCTTGATGGAAAAATGTCTTGTGCGCATTTAAAGATGATACGATCTACAGCAATTCAATTTACAATTAGAGCATACATTTTTTACTTAAAAAATTGCAAACAAAGTGAATAGCAACAGTGTTGATCAACGCTTACATTGTCTAGTATTTCAAAGCGCTTTTTTTCTTGTAGGATTGTTATTTTCTGAACGATATCTAAAGCCGCAGACCGAAAGGAAATTTTCGATAATGAAACAGCATTCATAGCTTCTTCTGCTTCAACATTTTTTCCTTTTGGAACGGCAGAATTACGAGTCAGGCAAGCTTCATGCTCTTGCTGCAATTTGTCTAAAGAGTATCTCATTTCCTTGCAGGGCTTAATTTCCCTAAAACATTAAAATAAAGTAGAAAAAAATACACTAGATAGTAGATAAAAGCTGCAATGAAAAGGTCAATGATAAAAACCCACTTTTTCAAAAAATCCGCAAGATTTCTGCATATAGCCCGATTAATGTGATCCAAGAGTGTTGAATGAAATTTTGAAAGCTCAATAAAAGAGCTTGATGATTTGTTGAATGCAGAGTATATCGATGCATCATTCCGAAAATGAGCTCCAATTTCAGACAAAGAATTAAAGAATGAACTACAAAAACAAAGATTACAGACTCATTAATACTGTTCCACGTTTATGCGATAAATCCTGATTAGATGCCATTATATATCCTGATTAGATGTCATTATATATCCAGTAATATCATTCTTACTTCTGGGAATTTAAGTACTCCTTGCCACAGTCCATCATGTGATGACTTGTTTTCAATAGTTTCTCCAGTTTCCCCTCAAGGCTTTCAATATTGGCCATTTGCTCCTCCAAATCATATCGAAATTTGGGGGAATCCCTCACACAAGTTTCTAATGGTATAACAGCCTTCATACTAACAAATGAGTATAGCTTAAATTCGAAATTACTTTAACTTTTTTGTCAATCCATTTCTATTATCTTCACTAATTTTAAAAATCCTATTATTATTTACGAAAAGACTATGGCCGTCAATAAAAATGTTTCAGTTGAGCTACTGCCTATCTAAATGGAGTCGTCTAGGGGGTCTACTTATTTTCTCCTGGAACGCAATCACTGGAAATTTATAACATAAATATTTTAGAATCCAATTAGTTTCAGTAACGTCACATTGTGATTTATTTTGCCTGATCTATGATTTAATGTTTTTGTAACAAATAGTTCTGTTGAAGGTTTGAATGAGTCACTTTCTCATTTTCGCGTTTATTTCCGCTTAAAGAAAGTCACGTGAGTTAGTTAAGGATAGAGGCGTAGGGAAGTGTCAAAAGGCAGGTGAAAGTTTTGTTGTTGTCACCCGACCCGAAATTAATATAATTTTTAAAGAAATTAATCAAGCATAGATTTCTTGTTCATTTCTCATTGAAACTGTGTTTTTTACTCATCCAATGATATCACAAGATGAGCGTTGACGTAATATCATCTTCAGATTTGGAAACTTTGGAAAAATCCTGTGATGTTAGCTCTCCAGCGTTGATGGTAAATCTTATAGCATTGATTTCACTGTAACAATTATTGTGTTTGGAATTAGAATTAATGTTAGATGAAATCTTTCACTGACTATAGGAAATTGAAGAAGCTCCTGCATATGTGGCTGACTTATATAACGATGAGCTGGAGAAATGTCACCAAGCCATAGTGTAATTAGATATATTATAATTTAAGTTGTTTCTTTTGTATAATGCGTCCAAAGTATTGACTATATCTTATTGTCAATTGCAGAGACTTGAAAAACACAGTGATAGGAAGTAATCGTCAGAAAAGTCTAGCAGTAAAATATGGGGTACTTCCCCGTCTCATTACATTGTTGACCAAACCCCCTGGAGATTTGAACATTCGTCGTGAAGCTTGCATAGTGTTAGGATCCATAGTAAAGGGTACTATAGAAAATGTACGGGCTGTTGTAGATGCTGGCACCGTCCCAGTTCTACTTAATGGTGAGCCATATAAAAAATTAAGCACCGTATGGAACTTGTAGCACATCACAAAATAGAAAATAATCGGATTGCTTGATATTTCCAGTTTTATCAACCCCTGACAGTCAACTTGCTGAGTATACACTTCGATGTTTAACAACCGTATTTGAGCACAGTTTTGCTCCAAAGGAAGTGGTATATTCAGATCCGACACTGGTTCCTCGATTGCTGGACCTAATGAAAGACTCCTTCCCAAATCAAATATGTGTCGCAACCATTTTAGCTAACGCATGTTTGGTAATTATCAACATTCATTTTTAGTTTACTCTCCTAAACTTGACGATTTTTGGACCGTGGCTAATTTTACATTCCATTTAGACCGCTGAACACCAAAATACGTTGGCAGAACATAAAGTTATTCCCTCAGTTGGTATATTACTCACGTATGGGGATCCTCGTGTTCAACTCCCAGCAGTGTCAGCACTTACTGCTCTTGCACATAAAAATTCGGAAGTGTCAACATGCATAGTTACCACATCATTTGGTGACAAGGCTATTCCAGACTTACTAGCTAACTTGATGGGTCGAGATAAATCTTCCAAGATGCAATTGGGTGTAGCAAAATGCTTAACTTACTTACATCGAGCAGGTGCACTGCCTGCAGCAGACCCTAAAATATGCATGAAAACACTTTCCTGTCTCGTCCGAATGTGTGGTCGTGAGCATGATTCTGATACGAGAATTGTTGCAGCCGAAACTCTTGCATATTTGATCGAAGTGGATAAAGATTTGCAAAGTATAGCTGCCATCAGTAATCATTTAATTGTGACACTATCAGATTATTTAAGATGTCAGCCTGAAGGTCAAAAACCTCTGATGGGCAAATCTGCTCAAATGGTTCAAGCTGCTTTCCGAGTAAGTTGGATTAGTAATTAAAGGAATTGGTTGGTGTACTTTCTGTGTTACATTCAAAGTTTTACTAACAGATTACTTTTTGCTTGTGCAGGCCTTTGCGTCATTAGGAGCCAATGATGAAAATATTCGCAAACGGATAATTGAGACTGACTCTTTGATGGATCGTGTGGTTGCTGGGCTAGACGATTCGAATGATTTTGTGTCTCTGTCAGCTGTCCGATGCTTACACTCTCTGTCCAGATCTGTTCAACAGCTTCGCACAACGTTCAAAGTGACTCCTTCTTCCTCGCCGGTATGCTAAGAAAGTGATGTAGGAAGTCGTATCTACTGATGAAGTATTTTTATGATTTTTTTCAGGACCAATCTGTCTGGAAACCTTTGATGAAGTTGTTGCAACATCCAAACAAAGAAATATTAGCTGTTGCTTCATCAACATTGTGCAACTTAATTTTGGAGTTTTCTCCTTCAAAAGAGCCTATTTTGGAAGCTGGCGCAGTTGAAATATTATGTGAACTGACTCGACATGAAGATGTTGGCTTGAGGATTAATGGCATTTGGGCTTTGATGGTTATTTTCTTGAAAACTATTTTATAAAGAATATTATTTGTGTAAAAGAAAACTTATGCTCATCAGTTTATTCATTACTATATTCTAGAATGTAGCATTTCAATCAGATCAACGAGTGAAAGGACAAATTCTGTCCACTTTGGGAACTGATCAAATATTCAGACTTTTGTCCGACAATGAGACAACCATTGTATTGAAAACTTTAGGATTGCTGCGTAATCTTGTCAGTGCCCCACACATTGATTATATTATGGGACTCTATGGGAAGCAGATTATGCAAGTACGGATCTTAATATACAATTTTGCAATTACTTTTTCAACGTGAAATTATAGCGAAATGTGAAATGATCTCTCTTTTTTTCACTTTCTAGGCAATAATTTTAATTCTGGAAGGAGATCATGGAGTAGAAGTCAAAGAACAAGCACTTTGTATGCTTTCAAACGTGGCAGATGGACAATCTGCGAAAGGATTCATTATGACTAATGAGGATGTTCTGAAAAAGATAACGAATTATCTGGTAATATTTTCAAACAAAATATATATTTGATTGCTAACTTAATTTTGTATTCTTTTTACATAGCAGAACTTACTTTTATTTACAAGTTACTACATTGGTTTTAATTAGAATCACGCTAGTCCAAAATTACAAACAGCAGCTGTTCTTTGTGTTACTAATTTGGCTTGGAAAGATGATGATGGGTCCGTCGAACGACAAGCCAGATTAAAAGAGCTAGGAGTACAAAAACTTTTGCATTCCATGATTACAACAAGCGACCAGAATCTCTTTGAAAGGTATGTTGAAGAATTTATACAAAATTTATCCAAAATCAAATACAATAATTCGATTTTGTTGTTGTTGAAATTTTAGAGTCAAGACAGCGTTGAATCAATTTTCTACCAACTAGGATTACATTGCAATTTTAATTTGACACATGACTTGTTTTATAATGTACAAAGGACTTACTCTATTAACTGTAGTGCTATTTTACAAAGCTAAGTGCTGACCGAATATACCTTATTACAAATGTAAATTATCATTTTTTGTGAAAATTCCTGTGTATAAGCAGAATTTCTCTGTTAGTAAAAGTTACGTCGTGAGTAAAAAAATCCATAACTGAGAATCTAAAACTGAATTTTCATAATCTATTTTATATTGTCGATAAAACTTCCTGATCAACAACATCATATTTTACAGATCACAATTTTTCTTACACGCAAGTAAAAAATTAGCAATAACGATTATCTATCTCTTTTTCCTCTCCTTCTTTTTTCCCTAAAGAATCCGGATTGGCTATGGGATCCAAGTCGGCAAATATGTCATACCACTGGCTTCCATCCGTTGATTTTTCATCCATTCGTTTCATCCCTTTCGTACTTTGAAGCCCTGAAGCTGCATTTGCTGGAGCTGACAAGTTAATTAGATCTATCGGAACGTACAACATAATTTAATGCAAATTATTAGCTGTCCAAAAATCATAGCTTTATATCTTAAGGATAAAATCATGCCAACAAATTTCTCACCTGAGGCACCATACTTGCTAAAATCAAATAGTTGTGAAGGCATGAATGAGGCTGCGCCGGACACTTTCGCCGGAGGTTTCAATTTTTCACAACTATTTCCTGCATTTGTTGCCATCATTCCTATCCCACTATTATCTCCCTTGCCGTTCATATTCGCATTAGGACTACTTGTTCCTCCAGCCATTTCGTTGGTGAAACCACTTGATAATGAAGACAATATGCTGTTAACTCCAGTAGGCTTTAAAAGATTGGGCTCACTTAGAGGAACCAATGCTGAAATTCACATAGTATGTACAATGTTAATAATAATTGTGATCTCTACTCAATTATTTTAGTTTCTATGCAATGTGTATTACGTTTTTCTGAAGGCGTATTTGAAAGTCCACCTGTCGTTTGAGCAGGAACTTCTGGATTGTTTCCCAATAACTCATTCAAAAGGGTCATAGTGTTGTCTTCAAACAATTGCGTATCGAAATTGTCTGAAGTTAAAAGATCCATTACATCTGTGGAAGCCTCTTTATCTTTTTCATCTTTGAACATGGCTAGATCTAAGAACATTTAGTAAATTATCAAGACGCCCCGTACAATAAAATTGTTAAGATTCTATCATATGATTCCATACTTGTTTTACTACTGTTACTACCACTGCTGTTACTTCTGAGTAGAGAACTCAGCTTAGAAGTTTGGCCAGATGCTTTTGTTTTCTGTTCTGAGCCAGATTCAATAAGTCCAAGACTGAGAAGGGCATCCTGACCTGTTTCTGGTACTTCTTCAAGATTTGACTCATTTGGTCCTTCAAGAGACAATAGATTGTCTAGAAGCAGACTGGACTCGTCAATAGACTGACTTAAAAGGTCTTCTTGTGTAGAGTTTGATTGAGATTCAGATTTTCGGTCAGTCGTTTTTTCATTTGATGGCTGTTGGGAATCTTGAAGCTCGTTTTGGAAATCAAAAAGTAATTCTTCTGTAGGTTGAGCTGTTCCACATTTTTCTGAAAGTTGCTTGGAAGGCTCTGCTAGATCTTTGATGAAGGAGAACTCGTAGTGCTGATATCCTAAAATATGGAAATTGAGCACAATGAATAGGTTAGCAATATAATGCATAATACGGTTGAACTAGTTATAGAAAAAAAGTACATATGTATCAAGGTGGTAGAATAAGAAGGTGGAACCTTAAGCATAGGGAAACACCACGTAGCAAAAACTAGCGGCAAAATGACGTCTTTGGTAGATTCACATTTTTGTAAACATAGTTTTCATATGCATTCATT
>Ga0210040_10007091_pt1 | contig 13726 bp, 8 predicted proteins | sample CryGeyCG12114_NA_FD_185462 | JGI IMG/M metagenome (GOLD analysis project Ga0210040, IMG submission 185462) | Groundwater microbial communities from aquifer - Crystal Geyser CG19_WC_8/21/14_NA (SPAdes) (version 2) | ecosystem: Environmental > Aquatic > Deep subsurface > Groundwater | place: USA... | reverse complement strand
AATGATGACTTGCCTCGGAATATTCCAATTTTACACTGCTTGTCTACCCTGCTGGATTTTCAGGAATATTTTTTCGCAAAATGTACTAAAGGATAAAAGGCAATTTATGTCTGCACAGTTACATAATACTACATTTCAATACTTCTGAGTGAGAAGAAAAATTTGTATTTCCAATAAGCTGTCCAAAAAGTTGAGGAATTTTTAAGGGCTTGTTAACGTCACTAAATTTAAAAAATACAAAAAAAAAACATTTTAAATCGGGTGCGTAACTAAAGGTTGACTATTGTCACTTTGTCACTCAATCCCTTATGCGGAAAAAATTCTCACACACAAAGATATCAATTGTTTGACAAACTTCCATTTCATACATTCTAATTATTTTAATCCATCAGTTTTACCGATTTCAATCGGAACTAGATCTACTAGATCGACTGTACCGAAACATTACCACAACCTTCAACCCTGGGGCAAACAAAAATTTCTGATAAAAATGAAATTTTTGGTCGAATCAGAAAGCTTCGTTTTCTGTATTTTTTCGATCATACAGATTAGTAAAACACAGTTTCCTCCGCAGTTTAAAAACCTTTTAGACAACTTCCACGCATGCATTATTCGAATTCATAGCGCTCAAAACACTAGGGCACAAAAGCATTTTCAGATTGAGGATTTTATAACGTACTATCATTCCACCTCCGTGTTTCTGCTGTCATTTGAAACAAGCTATAAACGAAAAGCTTCTGAAACCGATCAACTGAAAAACTTAAAATTCCTTCATTTTTCATCCTGCGTCATTCATATCTGCATTGCAGAAGAATTGTACATAAATTCTGAAGGATATTTCGCTCGTCATTACCATTTACTTTCCGCATTTGAAAATCCTATGTTAATTTTATATCTCGTATTGAAGCCTCACAAAAATCTTAACGGCGACAGCTATTCTCAAAAGATATTTCAACGTTTCCTGGCTTCTACTGTGAACAGTAGACTAATTCTTGTTACAAAAGCCTATGATTGTTATTTAATCTGTGGAATCTGTAAATTTGGCAAGCGGGCTGTTTTAATTTCCCAGCACAATTTTAAAGCAATTAAATCATTGTGGTGGACATTGCACGAAAATTTGGATCAAAATCATGTAGCAGTGAAAGGTTATTCGAAAAAAACTAACTCCGCATTGTGCACTATAGATTTGGAGCATGCTGGTCCATACGATTGCATTATATTCGTTTTGTCCAATATATTCAATTTTACCATGCTTTGTAAAGGCTCTGACGAGTGCAAAAAAGTTACTGATATTCACAGAACTATCATCATGTCTGGAAAACTGTTGAGAGGGTTTTCGCCTGCAGATGGCTACGTGATGTTTTTGTTGCCGGCGGTGGAAAAATTTCGCATTTTTTCTTCCTTAGTGGTTTTGGACCAACCGAGATCTTTAGGTGTCACTGCTTTAGTAAGACCCTTTGACACGGTTACTTGGATTTGCTTGATCGTATTGGTTATTCTGGCTGCAAGGCTTTTACGCACTGTTGGATTTCAGTTGTATGTTCACGGCAAGTTGTAATAAAAATATCGCAGTTGTAGAAACTTTGTGAAGCTAGATAGTATCAATGAACTGTGAACCAAATAAGTTTAAATGAGCGAAAATTACACTATTAGCAAACTGATGGGTATATTTGAGGGATTTTTATCTAGATTCTGTGGTCAAATATTTGATGTTTTTTAAAATCTGCTGTAAACTTTGCTGATTTGACAACGGGAAACAATACGGTTGGTATCCTTTGATGCCGTATAACAAGTTATGCTTATAGTGAAGTAAATTACTAGAACTTTCTCAGCTGTGAAGCTACTGAGAGTCACACATCAAACTTGTTATTTTCACATTGATTGATTTTTACTTTCCATATGCTGGTAGAATTCAATCACGTCCTAATTAATTCATTTGCAGGGTATTTCTCAATCGGTGCAATTCTACTGGAACAAAGTCAGTTGACATTCCTCCGACGGATATACATTAAAAGAAAATACCTGTACATGTTGATAGCTTGGATTTTCATGAGTATCATACTTACAAATTTTTACAAAGGCCAATTGTATTCCCTAATGACAGCAGTTGCATCAGTCAATCCCCCTGAATCGTTGCAACAGATACTGGACGAGAAACTCTTGATGTCCACATTTTCATATTATACTGGAAAATATCGGTACCGAAGACTGAGCACACTTCTGGATTTCATTTTGCCACGTTTGATGCAAGGGAAAGGAGGTGTGGATTATCCCTTATTTTATGAAAGGTTGAAAAAAACAGTGAAATTCATTTCAATGGAACCGGAAGAATTCATTGAGAAATATCTGGAAGGAAGACCAGTGGAAGCGAAGAGAGAAAATATAACATTTCCCGCCACATTTGTGATTCTCAGTGATGAAAATGAAGTGCGCAAATTGAAATGGCTGCTGAAAACATTTTCTGGGAAAAAAATTATTGCTGGTCCAACCATGAATAGCTTTGTGTACAGGACTACATGGCTTTCCCCCAGGAATTTTTTTTCAAAGTTTCTCAAGTTTAGTTTATATCGGTTTAAAGAAAGTGGGATTTTAGATCTTTGGGATGATAAGTCTAAAATGTTCGACCAAGTTAAGTTTTTGGATAAGATGGGAAATGTTTTGAGTAGGAAAAATGATGAAGAACGTGGAAAAATTGGAAAACGGGTTAATACAGATAATTATTTCCAATTCATTGAATCTGAACGTAATGGGCATAGGCCACTATTGGTTTCTGAACAATTGTCAATGCACGTTTTCAGTGTTGTATTGATTTTGTATGCTACATGTGCAGGTGTGTGTTTAGTAGTTTTTGCGATTGAGTTGGTGTATTCAAATAGTATGGCTTTCAGAACCAGATTTTATAAAATTTGGGTGTTTTTAAGTTCAGTAGTTAAAACAGGGAAATGTCTCTGTAGTTTTAAGTGCGGATTTCGAAGAATTTTTCCCTCCATTAGTAAAAAAATTGAGGGTTAATTTTCTCTATATTTATATACATTTGATTTGATTTGAGCTCTTTATTTTCGTGGTATAAATGGTTAAATAAAATTTACTGTTCTCCCACCAGTAACAGTAACGCAGGATACACAAATAACTCAACTACTCACTACGCATCAATGAGTCATAGCTAATTTTTATTCGGTTTCTAATCATTTTCAACTTCAATTTCCGGCCATTTTATTGGACTTGGACACCATATTAGAAGTCAATTAAAGATAAAAAAAGTGAACTCGATAATATTACCATTTCAACTTATGTAATTCTTTCTGCTTCTGCAAGTGAGAGTTTTATGTTACAAACATAATTAAGTCTGTTAATCAGTATATCGGTGTTGCTTATTACTTGTTGCTGTCATTTGAATGTATTTGCTGATAACAAAGAATTATGAGCATGAGTACAGTATATAATTTAGTGAACAAACTAGGGTATGAACCATTATAGAACTAGATATATATCATTGGTATGGACGAACTTGTTGACTTTATTTAACTACTACTAATATAATACATGTGGTCAGCATTTTTTTCTATAACACTGGATATTTTATTATCCAGCTGTGGTCATACATATTTCATCTCATTCATGTTGTTTGGGTCCACTATCATCATCTCTACTGCATTTGTGATAATAATAATGTATCCATTCTCATGTCATGATGTCATGCGATTCTGCCCATGAGTTTGTAGTTGAATTGATTTGGTGTACCGATGAAGAAAATAAATCTTGCTTGAAAATACAGGTCATACTTTTAGTGTGTGTGCCCTTGTTTATGCAATTGTAGCAGTTTAACAAAATAATTCATGTCATGTGCATAGCGAAAAGTAATTTTCCTTTACAAAAGTGGAAACGTGTTTACGTGTGGTAAAGAGCAGGTGAGGTGGATTAATTGATTTGTTAAAGTTTATTTCGTGACTCATCTTCTGAATCCTAAAGTTAAGTAAATGGAATGCCTGAGGAGCATTGACAATGTCCAACAATGAAAATAACAAATAGTAAGTGAACTAAAGTTGTTCGTTAGTAAAGACTTTAAAACCGCATACGATTATAAACAAAAAACTTTATTTGTTTCCGCAGTGAAGAAGGTGTACTGGGCGAATTAGCAGCATGTCCTTTGGGACCTCAATTGGTTGAACTTCTGGAATGTCCAGTTTGTAAGGAGATCTCTCTTCCCCCCATTTTCAATTGTGAAAAGGGTCATGCCATCTGCAAACCATGTCGATCCAATCTGAAGGACTGTCCCTTTTGCAAGTCCAGTTATACTGATTCCCGAAACTATTCTTTAGAGTCAGTGATTCTTCATTGCAGTTTTCATTGTCCTCACAAAGGGGTTGGGTGTAAGAAAGCTGTGAAAGGAGAAGTTTATCTGAATCATGTATCCAAGTGTCGATTTAGTCCACAGTGAGTCAAATATCTAGTTCGGTATTTGGTTTTAGTTATGAATTAACTAACCAAAATCTCGATTATTTGTATGAGGAATAAGCTGAGCGCAAAGGCTGAACAGAGAACTATGTCTGGACCTTTCAAATGGATTGTTAGCTCTGATGATTGCCCGATATCAGAATACGCTATTCCTGGAGGATATCACGGAGATTCTGAAATATTTGTTGCCCGAGCTCAATGTAATGATGGATCTTTAATCCCTGGACTGCTCACCGAAACAGATCGGGCCCTTAGTCTGTGTCACGAGGGAAAAGAGAAGATTTTTCATGATTTTGAGGTATTTTTTATCGTTCAAAAGTCATGACAAATATTTATACCATTTTTAAATTCAGAAATGGTGCAATGAATGAAATGTTGGATTTCACTATTTCTGTAGTTACTAATTGGAGATAAAGACGCATTTGCCTGGAAACTATTTCAAAACGGTCAAATGCCTTCCAGCCCGTTGATCGGTGGACGAACGGATATTGGGGAAGCTTTGTACATAGGACGCTATCAACAACAAGAATCCCTACGAATTGGACATGTTCTTCCCAGCTCCAAAAGATGTCGGTACACATTTCAAGGTGCTCAGTGCAGTGCAACAGAAGGATTCGAAGTATTGTGTAAAACGGAGTTTGGTCTCGCCCTTGAACTCAGCTCACTAACTATTCATTCCTCTAAATAATCAGTACATAATATTTATTAAGTTTGGTGCTGGTTTCTCTTTGGTGGATTTTTCAATCAATGGTATTAGTGAGTAATGGTTAGTATATTATGATTATTTTTTGTACACCTCTGATTTTCAGTTTATCCATCCAGTGAATTGTATACTTCGCCATAAATGTTCTTTTCGTTAAAACAACATTATTTATTTTCGATTACATCAGATACATTTTGCCTTACTCTCACTCACATCTTATACCTTAACGATGAAGTAATATTAAAATAGGCTAACCATTTAATCATTTTACTTTTATATACAGCTTACTTAGTTGTTATCATGCTGAGTTTTCTTTCCCTTAACTGTGACATACATTAGTGTAGGTACACATGTTTTTATTGTCTTGAATTTAAGTCGCCAAACCGCACTGGATATTTTCAGACCATGTGTCTATATACCATATTTATGTTTTCCTTGACATGGGAAAGTCAATATTTAATTAATCAATCAGACTATGAGTAATTAACGTACTGGTTGGATTAACCCTGTTTCATCACTAACTTATCCCATGTAACCTTAAAGGCTGAATTTATTTTATACTATTTAGTTTATGGCTGATTCTACATCTTAATACATTGATTCACCATTTTTGCCTTTCAACCATTCATGACCACCTTGTAACAGTGAAATTATTTATATGATCTGTATATAACGAGCACATGATATCAGTCCACTAAATTTTGCATTTTTCAGGAATGAGAGGTACACCTTGTGTCATAATTACTAACTACAAATATTCAAAAACGACGGCAAAATATATGGGAACTTTATACTTTACTGGTCTACGTCTACATCACATAACAGTTTTGCAAACACAATACATTTCCTAGTACAAACTGAGAGCCAAGTTTTTTTCATCCAATCCAACATGAACACTTCCAACATAGCAAAAATTATATTCGCTTCTAAACTTGCATAACTAAAATACTTTAAAAATCTTCCCAGTAGACGATTCGAATTTCCCAAACAGCTCAAAAAATAACCCTTTAAATGCTTCCATATGAATCAGTCTATTTCTACATTTGTGATCCTTGTTCACCAAGTTTATTGATTATTAGCTTTCAGAGGCAGAACTAAATCCCTGTTCTCTTCCAAGTACATTACAGACTTCCTTCGTACCGGGAAGTGCACATGTCCACGATTCCAAGATTGTTCTGTGGCGGACGCGAAAATGCAGTAGAAAATTACGTCCAGTACGTATACAAATGCGGCAATGAAGAATACATACTGCCATTCAGTGAGAGACGGCTGAAAAAAATATACATAGTAATATTATGTATAAGTCAAGACAAACATTATCCGTGTCCCACTTGGCACTATCTTGGAAAATAATTTACTTTTTTCTTACCTGATCTCCTAAAATTAGACTCGCAACATATGGCACACTAAATCCTGTGAAGTTGGCAACAGTATGTGTGATTCCGCTAAGAACACTCGCATAGTTCCGGGCAATGTCAACATGGTTCACCACGTAGCCTCCGTAGATAGCGCCATTAATGACCACAGAAAGAGTCAGTAGGGTCACGGCCGCGGTTCGATCGCATCCACTAAATGCTGCCGCAATTAGCAATATAGCAGATCCAACGTGAGCTGCATAAACATTTCATTGAATAGTTTGGATTCGGCGCAAAATTTTCTATGGCTACAATGTAACCCGCAGACTGATCGGAATTTTTATTGTTTGTAACTTTACCAATAGCTTGGCATGACTTTCGGACCACGACTGTACTAACGATGTTTTTGGAGATCAAACGGTCAGCAATTTGGGTCAAACCAATGGAAGATAACCACATGAGAATATAAGGGAGAGCTGAGAGCCACCCGTTCTGCATGATAATAATTATATTAGCTAGGAAGCTCTATATTAGCTTGCACGGGCCATTTACTTATAAAAAGTCATACCGCTTTCATGTCGAAATGCAAAACTGATTTGAGGTAGGCAGGAAGTTTGTGAAGTAGGGTATACAGACCCCATGCATGTCCAATGTGCCCTACCATGATTGCCCAGAATGGAGCGGATGTGAAAATTGCTTTCCATGGGATGTCCATTTTTACCTGTGCAAAAGTTACGGTCAATTTTCAATGGTTTTTGAAGTGGCTAAGGATAGAATGCAAGACGATTGCTCACTCACTTTGGAAAAGGATTCACCGATAGATTTTTGAAGGTAGTCAAACTCGTCAGGAGAGATTCTGGGATGTTCAGCTGGTCTATTGTACACAAAGATGCACCATAAGACGAACCAGATCATGGTGAGTGTTCCAATTAAATAGAAAATGGATGGCCAGCCACCCATTACATTTCCACTGATTAAGTAGCCACTGACGACCATAGTGAATGCTGTGCCAAATTGTGCGCCTGCAAAACATAGTTCAACATCTCATTGGTCTCACTTATTCGGTGTATTTGCATGTAATTTTAAAATTTTTTACTCACCCGCGTACACAATACTGGCCAGTTTACTTTTTTCGTCAGGAGGTGCCCATGCAGCCAAAAGTCCGTGCATAGCTGGAAATGCAAAGCCCTGAGAATGTAAAAAAATGTGTCTTGAAATGACTCCAAACTCTAACTTTTACAATTGTCTAAAAAGGAATTGGTCTCTTTTGTCCAACAAAACATTTGTTTTAATAAACAACTCATTCATTTTTTAAAAATATTTGAGCATGCAACTGTTCATCAGAAATAATAAAAACGGAATTTTTTGCAAATGCGTAATTTTTCAGCATTCAACCTTATCGGTAGGATAAACATGCAGCTTTTACTGCATTATTTCTTAAACCTCCAAAACTAATAGTTACAAACCCTAAAACAAATATTATTCACTGTCTGGTACGCTACGCAATTACCAAATACGTTGCTCCATCCTATCGGGTAAACATACTTAAATGAGTTAGTATCCTACATAGTCTCAAGTAGCGCAACTAACTAGCTAAGCCTACTTTTATTCCATTGTTTGTGTCCTGTCTTTTAGTAATTTCAGTCAACATTTTCTCCTTACTTTTACTACCAAGCTTAATTGTTTACCTCTCCAACTCCAGCCAAACTACGAACCATCATGAGTACAAATTTGCTAGTCCTGGCAGCACCAGGAGTAAGTAGAGTGGCAATCCCGGCCAATCCTAATCCCAGCCCAAGAGGCCATTTGCCTCCATAGCGGTCAGCCAGGACTCCTCCTGGTAACTGGGTCAACACATACCCGTAGAAGAATGAAGCGAGGATATGTCCTTGGTCTTGAGCATTCCAATTGAATTCCCCATGGCCGTCACTTTTGGGCGTGTGGTCCACCACAAGCGATCCATTTTTATGGTACTCCACGTGTGGCAATAAATGGGGGCAAGCGTCTACAACTATCGGCGTTTCTACTGTCCCATTTGTAGTGTCATCTGAAAAAAATATGATCAATTTACAAAGTGTAATTTACTTTGAACTTAAACGCTGATTAGATCAAAGAGAAAATACTTTCCGAAAATTCAAAAACAAGATAAAGCTTCGTGAATAAATTCCGTTGTAATATATTACCGGTATTGCCATGTGTTATGCAAAATAGATTGAGCCCACAAAATTTCAAAATTCTTTCTATTGAAAACGGTTATTTGAAAAATTAAAATAAAATAATTCATTTTGGCAGTATTTTTCCCTCGACTTATATCATATTTCAAAAAACTTGGAAAATGCGCAGTAAAATAGCTAGGTGTTAGACAATATAGAGTCCAAACAGATACTATATAATGCACTATTGGATTGACTAATTAGCGACTATCAACTTAAAGTTATGAAAGTTCAGAGTCATTTAGCTGTACTGACGGGATGGAAACGCAAGGAAGCTCATAAATCTAATTTTCTTGGCATACTAACTCACTCAACCAACTCTGTTTATGATGTTTTAAAAAGTAAGTCACCTGAGACATGAGCAACATGAGCTTCGGTGGAGTTCACCATTGAGACAATGGCAATGGAAATGTTGAATCTCATAGAATAGGACATGGCGAAAGCCCAACAGCCCAGAATAGCCAGAGTATGTCTTGATCCCCATCCTGGTGGTGCTTCAAAATGTTTTTTCGTCTCCATTGACTTTTCCCAACACCAGAGGGAAACTTTAGGCTCACTTCACTCCACCAACCAGTACTTTTTCTCTTACTTGATGTTTCACTGCTATCTCTCCGATTTGTTTCCCTGCATCATGATACAAAATAAGGAAAGGTCAGTTTTGGCAGCATGAAAGTGCACTATACAGGTTCTCATCCTTCTTTGAGTACATACTGACGGACGGAATAAAATTTGCTTCCAGTAACGAACTAACTCAATTTACTACAAGGTTAGGCTATTAGCTAAATGGGCGATGAAAAATCGAATATTGAATATTTTCTATGCTTTCATCAATACAATACTGCACATGCAAACTATCAATGTTCGCCTGGATTTTCTCGTACTTGGTACAAATTTGAAGCTAATATACGAACTTTCTATTGCATGCTTGCTAAACAAAGAGAGCGTTTTCACTCTGTATAGCTATTGCTTACTATGCACAAATGTTCTTGTTAGTTATAAAGGCCTCATTCATATATTGGAGTTAGGAGCAAAAATTTTATTTTCCACCGAGCAACATTATTATTCTTGCAAGTTTATTTTGTTTTTTCAAAGACCTTATAGAATAATTAAAGGTGTTTACGAATACTAACTATAACTAGGCTTCAATGTTTACCACTAGTACCTAAGTTGAGTTGCAGAAAGCACATGATTCGTGTTTAATAGTTGCATAGGAATGACACCTCGATGGGGAAAATCGATTTGCGGCTCACATGCTACGGAGCCCTCTGGTTGGCCACTTTTGTAGGCCGACCCTAACAAACTAACAGTTGGTGAGTTGCCTTACTACGTATGTGCGTGCAGCCGTTTACATTTCATGGAGAAAAGTTTGCGCCAATATTTGGCAAGCGCCCAAGTCTTGGTGTGACGTCAACGCGAAAAAAGTACGTGCACTTTTGCTTACCCATAGTTAGGTATAGTTGGGTTTGTGTAGCACGCAATGCCCGCTTTCGGTGCACGAACTAACCGACTACCATGAACTTGAATGAAACCATAGCAGACTCAACATAAGCGTTATGTCGTATTTGGAGAATGGAGTAAACATCAACTGCATAAAAATAGATCATAAACAAACTATTGCTTAAAGAAAAGGCTGTCAACTCGTTCAGCAAATGATGCTTATTCCATTTCAATGCAAACTTTGTGTAAGCATAGTTGGCAAAATCAGTGAAAATAAAAATTAAATTGCAATTAAAGTACTTAGAAACACTTTCATGATTCAATTAGACTAACCTAAAAGCAAATTTCATAATTTTTAATTTAACTTTTACAAAAAGAAATTTTAGCTTCATATGCACCGCCATACATTCTTATAAAAACGATCTTGATAAACATAAGCGGACAATTAGTGCATGGTGAAATAGATTGCCAAAAGTTCATGTGTCTTGCCTACGCTATATAGGCAAGAAAATTAATAAAAGTCTTACGAGAAATTCAAGTTAGAAGGGACGCCAAAATGGCTTATTTTTAGTCGCTTGTCTGGTGAATGGGCTAGTTGTTGTTCCCACCAATTTGATCACTTTTAACAACAACTCTAACTAACCAAGTTAATGATGAATGGATCACAAAGCAAGAAAGTTGAGATAAATTTATAGTCCACAGAATGAATGTGTGTATTCACTGTGCCTAGTATTTAGTTAATTAGTTAGTTAGTACAGCCCCGGTTTATGTAGTAGTGAGAAGAACGGCAGACGCGTAACTACTGGCTCAATTGCAGATTCTGCAAGACAACAAAACGAAGAGGCTGTGTATGTACACTTTGACTATAGGTAGTAAGGAAGCAAGGGCAAAAGTTTCATAGCTTTACAAGAGAATGTAGAATGGCATTGAAGACAGCATGGACGAATAGTTAGCTCATGTGCTGACTGTAGACCACTGATTTTGCGAACTACTGGAGATTTTCAGCACTCCATATATGAATGTGCAAAATTGCATTGGTGAGAGAATGGAATTGGTTAGGAAAAGGTGTTTTCAGTATCATTATTGAATTTATTGATCGAGCGATATCGAATCTTTAATATGAGCGCTGATAGAACTTTTAAGAAAATACTGCAAAAAATTTTGCAATGATAACTCGGAAAATTTATATACTTTTTACGTACTATAGTGTAGTTTAGCTAGAAGTCTTATTTGTCTTATGGATAAAAAAAGTGAACGCTAGCACATTTCGACAGGTTTTGTTAAACTTATATAATAGAAATAATGTTGTGCGAATTTGGTCCTAGCATGCAAGGGAACTCAAGGTAAAGTTTTTATTCAGGCGACGAAAAGATTTCGCTAGTTCTTCAAGACAGGATATATCGTCATTTGTTTGGCAGCTTATAAATAGTTTTCTTCCTTCATTTCATATCTAGGTAGAAAGAAAATTGCGTTTCGACAGACACTTTAGTTTTTCTTTTTGCAAACTACAAACTAGACCACAAATTCCAATGTAGGCTTCTAGGTGTGGTTAGCTGTGCGACAGTAAAATGTAAAGCGTGACGTTGATCCTCCAATAATATATATGTGCTTTATACATGTCATCTATATTATTCCCAAGAGTGGCTGATTTCACCTCAACTTTTAATTTTAGTCATTGGCTCAAAATCACTCAATAGGGAAAATGTAAATACACCTCATCCGCAAATCCCATATAGTGCAATGGCAATGAAAAACAATAAACACAATGTTTTGAAAATAATGTTTATTTTCGTCCGCAATAAACATGTGCGTCGCATACTTGATTCGTATCGTACGAGTTTCATATTCGTGCAATCTTATTTCAGTCACATCTTGTAAATTATGGAATAACCTACCTAAGGAGCTAGTAGAAGATGATTACTTGCCACTTTTCAAGCACAAGTTGAAAACTTACATTTTATCGTTGCAAAATTAATTAAATTTTTCTTTTCTGATACGTCATTTTTTATAAGTGTTTTTTTTCTTTTTCTGGACAACTACTTATGTTAATACTTATCTTTACTTCTGTGATAAACTTTATACTTTTACGACTTGAATTTGTGTTTAAATTATTATTTTTCGATGTAGCTATCTATCTACTTATATATATATTTTTTTTACTCTGACTAATTTTATCAATTTAAATAAGCTGTCAATTGAAAAACCCTTTGTATTTGGGATATTGGTGATGAATAAATAATAATAATAATAGGGAGTTTGCGCTTTTACAAGTCAACTGACAAAACAAATACGAGTCCTATCTCGTTCACATTAAACAGTTGTAACTTAAAGTGAACAAGATAGGACTCGTATTTGTTTTGTCAGTTGACTTGTAAAAGCGCAAACTCCCTAATATAAGAGATTCTTGGAACCAGTACGAATAGTAAATACTAGTTTTGGATTGCGTTTGTGCAAGATATTCCAATTTGAACTGAAACTTGCACAAAGCGCATGAAAAACTCTACAGGATGAATGATAAAAAAGACGAACTGAAAGATCCTTGACACTGATGAAGATAAGAACGTATAGCATGACATAAATTTGGAAATGACAAGTGATTTTCAAAAAATTTCTTCACCCAGTACAAACTAACGAACTAATTTTAAAATGCTCTCATTTTTTCTTGGCTTCATTTACTAGCAGTCTTTATTATTAATATCCTATAGAGCATTCTATCATATTGCTAGTTTGTGCTACTTAAGCCAGTTAGTTAGTTAGACTTTGAAAAGTGTAGAGGAAAGATGAGGAGAGAAAAAGAGTCAGTCATATAGTTCACAAAATCTTCTGACGTAATTTGTGCTGCCAAGGAGGATGCAAATTACACTTTTGCAATCTCCATGCATTGCATGAGAGGAAATTTAAATGCGGGGAGCAATAATAATTATTGTTGTGCATGCAAGCCATCACAGTTCATTTTCAGCAATTTCACTTTTTTTGGTACAAAAAAAATTTACATTTGTTTGTCCATGTCAATGTGTGCTAGCATGTGACCACTTTAGAAAAGACAAGGAGCAAAAGCAAACCAGAAAAATCACAAGGTTGGGATGATATTGTTATTTTATCAAAAGGGCTTGGAGTAGCAAAAAATGACTATGCTCGGGTCTCATGTGTATTTTAAATACAAAATGAATAGCTATTACAAAATAATTCCTGGAATCCACTCGAATATATCGTGCATTAGTTCAACTACTAACAAGCCCTTGTTAGTTAATAGTCAACTAATTTTTTGCTTTTCACAATTTAAAACATTGAAAAATTGCATTCGGTGTAGGTGACAGCAGTCAACAAAATTATGTTGGTAAAAATATTTGTGCATCAAAACTGGCCTTGATTTTTGCCCTTATTGGTATTTTTTTACTAATTCATCTGTAAATAACATTCATATTTATTTATTTACGTGTTGGGAAAACATGCAATTGAGTTTTTTAAGCTCCTAGGCCATAAGTTGAAATTGGCTACAGGAGAGCCGCGCTCATCTTCTTTTTTGTTACAGCGGCTCAGCATTGCCATTCAACGTGGAAATG
>Ga0210040_10007089_pt1 | contig 13728 bp, 6 predicted proteins | sample CryGeyCG12114_NA_FD_185462 | JGI IMG/M metagenome (GOLD analysis project Ga0210040, IMG submission 185462) | Groundwater microbial communities from aquifer - Crystal Geyser CG19_WC_8/21/14_NA (SPAdes) (version 2) | ecosystem: Environmental > Aquatic > Deep subsurface > Groundwater | place: USA... | reverse complement strand
TGTCCTGACACGTCGACGGGAGGAAATCTCAAGGGCAACTCACCTTGGTCTTGGAGGTACTTGATGACCTTCTTCATGACTAGCTAGCTGGTATGACCTAGGTATTGTTTTGGCGCCCACACGCCGCTTTGCTCGGTGTCGAGTCGAGAAAGTCGATACTGCCGTGTTTTTCCTTTCTCTCCGTCTGATCTGTACCGTTTCCCCCAAGCGCCGGCCTTGTAAGAACGACGAAAGAATGATCCCAACTTCCAGTCGGGGGAGGGGTTGTAAGAACCGTGGATTACCTCCCGAGATACCTAGTGGTCCGAGAGCGGGTATGTATCGTCTATCGATGAGACGATTCTGGATTTGTGTCAATACGTGTCTATTGATCGGCCCAGCGTGTTTCTGAGATGTGTCTGGTCGATTGCTCACTAATCCAAGTTAACGTCAGCTTACGCTGCAAGGTTGCGAGGCCAAGGGGGTCTCGTGACGCGATTGTTGGTAGATTAAAGTATGTGGTTGAATTAGGAAGTGATCAACGAAACTGTATGTAGATCACGGCTTCGTAGATGGTTCGGCGCGTCAACTGCCAAATGATCACAGTGGAGTCTCTGGTTGGGATGGAGCTTGACAGTGGCGGTGAATGTACGAGACGAGAATATCTCCCGAGTCTTTGCGGGAAGACAACTAGCCACGGTGTAAAGAAGAGAGTATGAAGCAGATGTTTAAAACTATCAAAGTGCTTTTCGAAAAGTAAGCTCGTTAGGGACGTGCCATGAACGTATACAACGAAAGCAATGTTACACCACGCTCCGGTTCCGATCGCCACTCTGGATATAACATATACAACGGCTTGCGCCAGAACTGATCCGTCTCTTTTGTTAACTCCTGCCTACTGCGACATGATCATCGTGCTGTTTGTCCATAGGTATATCCTCCTCATCGGCGACATGTAGGAAAACCTTAGAACCCTGTGAAAGGATCACGATCCGTACTCCCTCTCGTGCTCGAACTCGTCATCATGTCCCGGTTCACGAGTGAAGTCAAGGGACTGTTACTCTGTCCTCCCTCTTCAAAGCCCCAGTATTTCATATCTTTCCTCATTGAGCCGGCTTTTGGTTTGCCTCTCGGCGGCATCTTACCCGGAGTACTTACACTGTTGTCGACAAATGCATCCATTCTCATCGTGCCATTCTTGCTCGAGTCCGAGAAAAAGCTGTTCAACTGAGGTCTTGCAGATCCACTTGTCTCGCTTCCTCTGCGACTACTCGCGATGCTCTGTACACCTAGGCTAGGAGTATAAACACCACGATTGGAGGAGATGTCAGTCGTGGTGATATTGCTTTGGCTGTATGTAGAATCCGCCTCGGGCAGCACAGGCACGACGTCACGCGTGGACGTAGCCCTGAACGAGTTTGGTGGTGGCCGTGGTGCGGTGTTGCTGCGGTTGCGGTGATGATATCGTTTGATGGTCGGTGGCAGGGCTGGGTCCAAGGACGGATCGTAGAAATCACGAGTCGATGGTCGAGACACATCTCGGACAGGCAACGATCCATCTGTTGTAAATGATCGGGGTCCTGTACCGGCACGACTTCCACTTTTTGCTACTCTGACAGAGTCGAGAATTTGTCGGTTGCTGAAAGAGCTGGCAAAGGAAGGTGCTGACAATGATGGATCTTGTTCCTCCGCCATCGGCGGCAACGGAATCATCTCCCCGACACTCAATAGTGAATGTGAGAGAAAGGACAAGGCTGTCAGCCAGACGTAATGTCTTTCTTGAGATGTCGCTGTGAACTTGAGTGCTCGTTCCGGTGTCAAAATTAGGATAGAGCGGTTGAATTGAGATCCGACAACCGAATCTTTCGGCATTGGGTTGTCATCCTTAACATCGAGGACAGACTTAATCGTCACTAAGGAATATCAGCAACATGTGACCTTGGGGACCAAGTCGGCTTACATTTTCGTCCACTCTTCCCCATCAAAGAAGTACCAGAAGTTGGCTGCTTGTTGCTCCACATGACAGCACGTTCATAAGGTGCAAGCCAAACCCACCTTTTATGTCGAACTCCAGTATTCGTTACACTTGCCGACAATTCATCGACACTTTTGCTTGGATCCCACTCCGTAGATTTATCTGGTATCCCAAATGACTTGCGCCTTCGGACATATTTGTACATCCATTCACCAACCATCGTTTGCGCTATCGAGTCAACAACAGAAGTTTGACCCATTGCAGCCGCATCAGAATTGGTCTTGACATGGGAACCTTTCCTGTTAGGCCCAGTCGCGATGGAAGGCCGAGGCGCACTGGCTTCTTGTGGTGTCTCCCATGCTTCCGCCTGCAAGAAATTAGGTCGTGGCTGTGGCATCTGGAAACTGGGCATTTCGGGCACAATAGATATTCTGGGATCAAGATGAGGTGATTGACTCCCTTGACGACGATTGGGGCTGTGGGAAATCGCTGCCGCAGACCGGGCTTTTCGTAAGGGAGGTTTTATAGTCTTGTGCTTGATCTGCTTTGTAGGAGATGCACTGCTACTTGCTCGGGAGCTTCGTCCACCTTCACTGATCGACTTGCTGGTTTTGGTGGAGCTGTATCTAACGGGTACTGGGAAAGGTGGCGGGTTTGTCTTGTCAATGGAGGTCGTTGTCGATTGCGAGTTCGAAGCTTGATGAGCTACTGCACCACTAGAGATGAGTGCTGCACGACGCATATTGCTTGACTTTGAGGATGGCGCACGCTTCAGCTGTTTGGAGCCAGAGCCAACACGAGAAAAGGATTTCTTGCGCGGACTATGCTTGCCTGGTGGTAGGATAGATCTCAGCTCGGGTGGTAGACTATCTTCAGATTGCCTCAGATGTTCAAGCGCAACGGTCTGACCAGCACTGGCAGCCACGTTTTCGCCGATGTTTTCGAGACCTTGCTCTTGCAATACCATCTTTCCAGAACGAAGCACAAACTTGGCAGTCGGTCTGCTAAAGATGTCGTCCTCGGAAAAAGCGTCTTCCAAGAACTTCTGGTTCTTCTCATCTATGTCGTCCTCAAACCCGGCAAAAAGACTGCTTGATCGAACAGGGCGTGGAAACGCGAAGTCCCGTGCAAGCGGTCCGTCATCATTAGGTCGAGGCGCTGATCTCCAAAGCAGCGGCGCTGATGCCGGCGCACGCTGTGGTCTTCGACGCGACAGCGACAGACTTGAGGTCGGTGGTCTAGCGGCTACAGGCGCCATCGGTCGACTATGGATCGATGTAGGTGCTGGCACAGGGGGCGGCGCGACAAAACGTTGATCTACCCGTATCTCTCGTGTCTGCATTGCTGTTGTGGTGTATGGTGGTGGGATGTTCACCTGGCAACCTGCATTTTTAGTGCGTGGTGGTAGCACAACATTCGTTTCTGGTGTGGCAGGTCTGGATTCTGGGGGAATGATAGCAATGAGTGGGATCTGCAACTCTGGAGTGTGTTTACGCTTATGCCTAACGTTCGAATTGTCAATGACGGGCAGTGCATCGGTCTGTGTGGCACCGGTCCTCATCTCCGATCGCTCAAGAGCACTTCCTGGGATCGGTGGGAGCATATCCGGTTTTTTGGGAGTGAGAGGGGGGCTCGGGAGAGCCTCAACCGTCTGACAGGATGAAGAAACCATGACAGATCGAGCTGATTGAGGCTGTGTGTTTGATTGGACATCCTTGGAAGACGATGTGTCTGCTGAACTAGCTGAACATGCCAAACCCTCCACAGGCTTTGTACGACTAGGTTTGGGACTAGTATGGCTGGCGTGCTCAGAAAATGCCGTTTGCAGACCAGGTGTAGTCGGTGGCGAGAACTGGATTCCAGTATCGACGTATTCCGACCGAATGCCAGTGGCAGATCTCGAGCGCTCGTTGTCCTCCATGTCGAACTGAAGTCCTAAAATCTTGCGAGCTTTGACAGAAAGATTGGACATTCTAGACATGGGCCTCTCCCGTTCCTCGGGCAATGCATCTGGGGAAACCCTACCATCTTCATGATCAGAGTTCAGATGATCCTCCTCCGCTTCGTCGAAGGCTAGCTCGTCCGCAAGATTTGTCCCAGTACCATTCGTGAAACTAAGCACGGAATGCCTACCACCCAACTGATCGCTGATGTCCGAGGCAGCGCTTTGCCTGCGGCTCCGGAACCCTCTGATGGATCCTCTACTGGGACTTTCCATACTGTTGCGGTTATGCGAGGGGTCAACGTGTGTGGTCGAACCAGCTAAGAGCTGTGAGTTTGCAACCTCAGTCAGTACAGCCTTGAGTCGACCCTCGACAACGTGGACCTTCGTTTCCAAGCCTCTCTTCTCCGCAAGCCAGGCTTCTTTGTCGTTTTCCCATAACGCTTGTGTCCTGCCTGCGTTATCTTCGTGTGTCTTTACGCGCTTCTGACTCTGCTCCAACCGTCTTCGAAGGTCTAAGACATCCTCCAATGCATCATCCCTTTCTTTGGCGAGTTCATTCAGAGCGGACATACTCCCACCTTCGAGCATTTGCATTTGTCGTTTGACGGACCTCGTCTCCTTGTTGCTGGCAAGGAGATCGTTGTTGAGTTTTTCATTTTGCGCGTGTGTCGTGTGGAAGCTTAACTCGAGCTGCTCGATGTCCTTCCTCCTGTCATCGAGGTCCCTTCTCAACGACAATATTTCTGACACGAGGGATGCATGTAGTGTTGGCGTGAACCGTCGTGGGTCCAGGGGAGAAATACTCTCATCCAAAGCTGGGTTGGAGAAGTCATCGCTTTCGCGTTTTAGGCTTCTTTCATCTGCAGGTATGGAAGGCGGTGTGTAGGAAGGAGAAGACATGTCGTCGTACGGTCGTGAACGGCGAGATCGAGTGCTTGAAGGGGTACGATAGGACGTATCCGCTGGTGAAGGTAGTGAGAATGCTAGCTCCTCGTCCATGTTGGCTACATGCGCGTGAGCGCCAGGTCGGCTTCAAGATGCTACAGCAATTCGACGCATAGCGAATCAAGCAAGCGCTATCAATCAGTACGGCTTGTCTCGCACCGGCGCGGCTTTGTACATATATGTCTGTACACCACACTGAATTCAAAAAAGGCCTCTGTTCTTGACTCTCAAGGGACCTTGGTGGCTCTGGAAACTCGACACGACTTGGTAACGTCAATGCTTCTGGTCTCCCACGAGGGCTGCTTGTCCGTGGTCAGCTACTGGGGGTGTCGCGTGGACCTGTGGTATAGAGTGTACTGTATGGACCCGTTGATGTTTCTGAAGACGGATGTAGGAGGAAAGTGGACGCATCGAAAGAGCCTAGGTTCGGTACCGGACTATGTGATAGAAACGACAGCAACGATGACAATGCAGACAGTTGAGAAGTCATTTGCTTGTCAGTGGTAGGACAGTAAGGCTTGGAGATGACCCCAGTACATTTAGGACGACCCTAGGATGGACCTGGGAGGGCACGCAGCTGAAGGCACGCATATCGGACTGGAGCTCTGCAGATGCTAGGATTAAAAGTTTCAGGGGCAGCATCATGGCCGCCGGTGATTGGCAAGGAGAGGGAGAATGGAGGAGATGGAGCGATGTGGCGCTGGATCGGTGCATGGGTCGGAGGGCTTTGCTAGAGCTAGAGGGAGGACTGGGAGGACGGTGTGGTTGATAGTGCGACCACCCCTGCACAATAAGGCGGAGGGGAAACGGAAGGCTGAGGCGAATACATAATAAGGTGTGCGCCAGATGTGCAGCCCGAGACTTTCACACTTCGAGACTTGGTCTGCAGACTGCAGTGGACGCGGCGCGCTGGGTGAGGTCGAGATGAAGCCAGGATCGCTGCAAATTGAGCAAGCGCGTTTCAAATAGTGGATGTGGTGATGTGGTGGATGTGGCGGAGCGGATCAGGCTGCGCGTCGGAGCATTCTCCTGGTCAGCAGTGGTCACTGGCTGCGACAGGTTAGTTACAGGATAGGCTCGACGTGGAGGGCCGGACATACATCTTCCCTTGGAGGAGTGGCAGACTGAGCGGTGGAGATGAGCAGGACTGTGTGATGGCGAGAGGTGCCCGACTTGAAGTCTGTTCCAGTGAAGCGAGTTCGATGAGCCTGAGGTGGGTTGTGGTTACCCAAGTGCGTGCTTCTCAGCAGTGCCAGATGCTCGGGATTGACTTCAACTGTGATGGCTTGTCTACAGACTGCAGTGCACTTTGAAGCGGAAAGTTAAGATCTCATAGTTAGCAAGGTAGAATCTACGGTGGATAGCAGGCCAGTAAGCTAGTGGGCCGTGGCAGTGGCAGCCTGCGAGTGACATGCCTTCAAATAATATGATCCACCACTGGCAGCAGTGGCACCACCTGCAGTACTAGAGTACGATAACTTACAAGGTAACTTACACGTTAACTTACAGTGATCGAATAAAGGTCGATCGGCCACTTCGACGCCAGGATTCGTGGTCGCCATCGGTACCTAACTTATCGTAGCTGGGAAGCTTGGAAGGCCTAAAGCACGCCCCGACGCCCTCCTTGACGCCCAAACGTTCAAGCGTCCCTCCGAGTCTCAGCCTCTCGGGCTGCCACTGTAGCGTCAGTGGTCCAATGATCGCCCAAGTCGTCGCCCAAGTCGTCGCCCAAGTCGTCGCCCAAGTCGTCGCCCAAGTCCTTCAACTTCCAGGCTCAAGTTGAACTTGTCCTCCATCATCCATGATCCATGCAGATGCAGGCTGATCAACATCCATGTCCAGCAATGTCGGCTGACAGGCCCGGAGTTGCGGCTGCAGGCTTCAGGCTTTAGGCCGCAGGCTGAGAGCTGCATCCCGTCCTTGACACCTGCAGGCTGCAGGCTGTAAGTTAGCTGCCCAGGAGTCCAGAGTCCAGAGTCCAGAGTCCAGGCTCGATGGCCTTCAAGTCGCAAACATTTTAATATTCAATCATCACATCTTATCATACAGAGTTGCACTCCTCCTGCCTCTCGCAGCAACTTGCAAGCGTGCCAGTGCCAATGATCCATCCATCTTGCTTCGACGCACTGGTCCGAGTCGTTGTCCGCGCATGTATAGGCCGGACTTGACAGTGAGGTCACTTGTCACTCGCAATAGGAGTTGCAGCAGCAGCGAGTATGATACTGTAGACACCCTGCAGTGTGGGTGCCGCAATCACAGTTGCACAATATACGAGTACCTGGTCTCGCTTGTGGCCTCATCACTCCTCAAGCGAGTGCTCAGCTTGCTTTTTGACAATGACATGGCATGCATGAGTATCAAACTCGCCTGTGCCCATCTGCATGCAGGAACCACGCTTCCCTCATTCACGATGCTCGTCGTGTCTTAGGTACGCTTCCGAGCGCGCTGGCCATCACCGCTCCTTTAGGTCTCTTCGATCACGACAATAGTCCTTACCTGGGTATATCACATACCAAGATAGGGTCACCTACAAGATGCCGTCCTGACCCCGACTTTCATCACACACAAACAAAGCATGGTTCATGTTGTCTGCGGCATGCCTAATCTCGTGCTTCTCGTGTGACTTGTGTGCGTTCATGCTCCTCCCCTTTCTCATCATCTCGCTATCGGCAGCTTGCATGCTCAATCTGCACCACCGGCTCGTTCGTCCGAGCCATATTTGCTGCCCCCTTCAGACCTCCTCCGTCCAAAGGCGGCTTATTGTTGTGATAGTCAGCACAGCTGTCCCAAGCTGTCGTGTAACACAACTTGAGCACTCTGCACGCAAAGAATCAAAATGGGGCCGAAGTCGACTCGGAGCACATGCACGAATCACAATAATATCCAACGACGAGACTCTCGTGTCTCGTCCACAATTTACCCCGCAACGCTCCGTCTTCGCGGACTGCGCCGAGCCTGAACTCATGCCGTCACAGACAAGAAATGCTTGTGCGGTTGTGTGCTGGAGTCACGGAGGTTGATAGAGTCGCATTGACTTGTGTACTTTGTACATAGGTAGACATTGGTAGCCGGTGCTGCTGCCGGGCTCAACCATAATCAACTACTGTAGAGTCGAAACCCTCAACCGCTTTACCTCGGTGCGAAAAAACAGAGTGATCATGCTCTCCACTGCCATCGCCGCTTCATCCTGCCTGCATCCTGATGTCATGGGCCTCAGGCCAGAACAAGGTTGATCACTATCTACAGTAGGTACCTAGCAAGTAGTTGGAGGACAACAATCCAATACATGTTCACTCCCCAAGAAGTGAAAAATACTATTGGAAAACCCTCACTGTACAAATGTCTACATCGAATCCTCCCAAGGCTTTGTTGACCGACGTGTTCGGGACTGTGGTTGACTGGCGTACTTCCGTCACAACTCATCTCGAGGACGCGGCCCACAGTGCACTCAACTCTCCTGCCAGTTCCATTCCTTCTACCACCAGGACTGCAGCCTCATCGGTGGATTGGGGTGATTTCGCGCAGCTATGGCGGAACACATACTACGAATTCACACGCACCTACTCGCCGTCCTCCAAGCCTTTCAAATCCGTCGACCAACATCACTGTGAAGCCTTGGTAAGTCACGTGCGACCTCAGCCATGTTGATATCACTTGATGGTGGAATTCGTGCACGAACTCAGTTCGTCTTTGCTCGACCCAGGTTGGACGCTGTCCTGCAAAGAAACCCAGTGCCAGACCCGTCCTTCATCTAGTACTGCCATCAATTGTGTGTTCAGGCTACAGATATCTTCCCCCACTCTCCCTAGGGTGTCTCTCTACCCAATTTCAAGGTGAAGTATGAACGACGCTCTGCAGTATCTATTGCATACACCGTTCTCATCACCCATTACAACCACCAGCAACCACGTCATGACCACGCAGCCTTCCCACCCCACGGGTCAAGCCCGTATTCATCCCTTGCCACCCCCAGGCCGTCCACGCTGACAGCAGCTCCACATAGCAGCAAAAATACTAACCGTCTTCCCAAACCATCCAGGCCAACCTCCTGCACGCGCACAACCTCGACGACCTGTACCCGGCCAACGAGATCGAGAAGACGAGCATGATCTGGCACTTCCTCGACGGGCACCCAGACTCGCGCCCGGGCCTGAGCTCGCTGAACGCCAAATTCACCACCGCCACCCTCTCCAACGGCAACACGGCCCTGCTGACCGACCTGGCCACGCACGCCGCCCTGCCCTACGCGCGCATCATCTCGGCCGAGGACTTTGGCGCCTACAAACCCGACCCGTCCGTGTACCTGGGCGCGGCGGCCAAACTCGGCCTGCAGCCGGGCGAGTGCGCGCTCGTCGCCGCGCACCTGGGTGACTTGGCCGCCGCGAGCAAGTGTGGCTTCCAGACCGTCTACGTCGAGCGGAAGAGGGAGGAGGCGTGGGATGCGCAGAGGGTCGAGGACGCGAGAAGGGAGGGCTGGGTGGACATGTGGATCCGCGAGGGCGAGGGCGGCTTCGAGGAGATCGCGCGCCGCTTTGGCTGTGCTGAGGGAGAAGGTGGGACCGGAGTGGAAGAAGGGCGGGGGCTCGGGGCGGAAGAGAGCAGGAAGATCGAGGAGGACGCGAAGAAGGGCGTCTTCCATGAAGACGCTTCAATCGTGGGATGATAAGCAAGAGAAAAGTCAGTCGGCTTTGTGACTGCCATGTACCCGTTTCCGTGTGGCTCAGGATACCACGCTCTGCCAGGTCAACCCTCACACATATTGTTACTGCTCTTGTTCCATGACCCCCCCCCTTTCCCATCTCCACCATCTAAGCTTGTGCGAGATGTATATTCGGCACACCGCTCTTCTTCTCCGCCTTCTTGGCCGCTTTGTACCACTTTTTATTCTCATCGCCATGCGCGACCATGTTCGCGGGATTCGCCTCGGCACTTCCCGTCTCTTCCTGGTACCGCTCGCCGTTTCCCCTCGCCACGCCGTCCTTGCCGTCCAGCACACCCAGACTGCTCATGCCGGTCGTCGCGCCGTTCGTCTTGTCGTCCCCGTCTTCATCTTCTTCCAGTGGCATCATGTCCGGCACCGGGCCGCGGGGTATCACGACGGTCCAGCCGACATCCTCGCCGCCGTGTGTCTGCCGGCCCTTGGCGCGGAGGTATCCGTACTTGTACACCTCGAAGAAGGTGGTGTTCTTGAATGCGCCGTTGTTCGTCTTGTCCGACGTGTCCCAGTACAGGGTGCGTAGCCAGCGGTGCAGGCGCGGGTAGTCGTGGCGGATCATCTTGAGGTTGCACTGGAAGATGGTGTAGTAGGCAACGTCGAAGCGGGCGAGCGTGGTGTATAGGCGCACATCCGCCTCGGTAATGTGCTCGCCGAAGAGGTACGGCTGATGCGCTGCGTCGCCTAGGTGAGCTTCGAGCCGGTCGAGGGACTTGAACATCGGGTAGATGTTCGAGTCGTAGGCTTCTTGGGAGGCGGCGAAGCCGCACTTGTAGACGCCGTTGTTGATGGTGTTGTAGACCCATTCGTTCATCGAGTCGATTTCGGAGCGGAGGTGTGCTGGGTAGAGGCCCGCTTCGTCTTTGTTGGCCTCGCGCAGGTGCGGGTCGAGGAAGTCATCGAATGCGGTGTAAAACATGCGGATGATTTCCGACGACTCGTTGTTGACGATTGTGTGGGTTTTCTTGTCCCATAGGCAGGGCACTGTGTAGCGGCCTCGATATTCTGGATCTGCTTTCTCGTAGAGTTGACGCAGGCCAGTGAAGCCATACAGTGGGTCGGCACCTAGGGAGCCATTGCGGCCCGTAAATAGCCAGCCGTCTTTCGTGAGGTCGAAATCGGTCGTTATGAGTTGGATGACTGGTTCGAGTGACTTGAGAGCTCGGACAATGATGGTGCGATGAGCCTGGTGTTGTTAGCGTTGGGTTTGGGCCAGGAGGGATGCACACCTACCCATGGACAGCCGTAGTTCACATAGAGTGCATAGCGATCTTTCTCTGGCGGGAACTTTGCGCCGGGCTCACTGGAGATCCAGTCACGGAAGATGCTCTCCTTTCGTCGAAAATGGCCATCCTTATCAGCGTGTTGTTGAAGTACTGTTTTGGGTTTCTACGGCGCAATCAGCGTCATGTTTGTTCGTGGGGGGCTGCCCCGCATTGGACAAGACAATACATTATCACCCATCTTGGTTTGGTTCTCGCTGTGTTCTCCTATCTTGTTTGGCCAGTCGCTGTAGAACTCCTTCACAGTAATGATCGTAGAGCGACAATAAAGGTGGGAGAGTCTCGGGCTTTCTGCAGATGGTTGAAGGTGTCACCAGAATCCAATAGAGACCTCCGTGTCGATCGTGTTATATGGTTATGCCAATGGCGCGAAGTGAAAGCACTGACGAGCGAGAACAACTTGAACAAGAGACTCTGGCTCAACTGCCGGTATTTGAATAGCCAGGCTCGATGATGATTATGAATCGCACTGCCCCATTCGTTACCATTCGACCAGTGCTTGCTCAGCTGTCTCAGGCTCTGGTGGCCTTGTCAATCACTGCTGACTGGTGCGCATCTTCATGCTGACTACCTGCACAGTTCGTGATCTACTCAGGCTCCGGCCGACCAACTTCAAGCTTAGACAAGTGATGCGGGCCGCTCGGCTTCCGCGAGGCACCGGCTACCTACCTACTGTAAGTACCTAGGTAGGTATTCTCGAGTTGGTGAGTACTCGAGTACATTCAACTTGAAGTTGTGTGCTCACATGATAGCGTGGATTGGTATGACTATGTTGATATAAGCAACGGCTCTCGTCGAGCAAGGCTCTTGACTAGATAAAAACATAGATTTACAACCACCGAAAATGAAGACGTGATGACGCGACTTCTGTACTCATATACTAGAATTCCCCAAGCTCACTACCTAGGTACCTACCTAGGTAGCTGGCAGCTCAACTACGGACTACGCTTGTTCTCGGTCGTTGATCGTATCGCCCAACCAACGGCCCTGATTCCGCCCTCCTGCCGCTCAACCAGTCCCCAGTACCTGGTAGTGGATATCAAGCACTTACTGTGGTACGAACGTCCGTCTCGTTACTGTGCACATGTCTGAAAGAATTACTCGAAAATCGGACAACATCGTGCGATAACATATTACTACCGTACGTAGGTGCTGCATTGTGCCGGCCGAACGTCACGAAGAAGCGTCCAGGGGAGGTATTGACTGGGAACCTGAGTGAAGCTCAGTGTGATCAGACCATGTCACAAAGACATGTCCAAACTCCTGAAGCGTGCGTTACCGCGACTTTATTCGGTTTGGTGCCAGTGTGTGATCCGTTCACTGGGAAGACATCAATGGACAACTTGTCGCAACCGTCGAACACTCTTTGTATTCACGACAAGCAGGAATGCTCCAATGGGTTTAACTCTTTCCCACCGCCTCTGTTTGTGGACTCTGGGGGTACTTATACTTACTCGGAAGGTCAACTTGAATCCGAAGGAATCCTGTGAGATGGGTCACATTACTCATCGGATAAGGTGTTGTGGCTTATCCGGCAAGACATCCGCTACGGACGCTTTTCTAGGGTGCGAGCTAATAATTTTGACACATTGTCTGCTTGCTACGTAGGCCGAGTATTGCTATAACTCTCGTTCAGGATGGATGAATTGGGTAGGTCTTCAGGAGCCTGGAATTGCCCATCCAACGTGAAACAGTGGCGGAGGCAGGTGATATTGTCGGAAGTATGGACTGTCGGAGATAATGAGAACAACAACGGTAAACTGCAAAGTGGGAGCTTTGCAGGAGCGCAATACACAGTATGCCTTTCGGCTACCAAATCGTCGTTTGGAGTCCGTAGTCTGAGATGCCGGTTAACGGGGAAGTGAGATGTCGCTGAGCCGAATGCTCGCCCGGTCATGTGGCGTCTGCATCCTGTGGCTGCCCCAGTGTGGAAGAAGGCAAAACATCCTCGAACTCGCTGGTAAGGAAAGCTGGTAGGAAACGGGTACCTGGCTACAAGTACCTTGGTAGACCAAGGTATACGCGGAAGAAATCTTGACCGATCATTGCTTCTGTGCTGGCTGTCCTGTGAGGAGGCATGGGAATTGGACATGGTAGCTTCTCGCAGAATGCACAGAAGCATGTTCTCCCTGCTAGAGAGGTTGGAAGCATGCGCTGAGGTACCTGCGTCAGGGTGTTATCAACCTGGATGATAACTACCCAATCCTACCTAGGTAGAGAGGCAAGGATAGGTGCTGAGAAGTCCCTAAGTTCCAAGGTTAGCACCTTTTTGCTGCTGCAGCGTGCAGCCTGCAGGACAACGGCAGCTAGGGGAAATATAGTCTGGGCCCCAGTGTCCTGCATTGGCGTGGACGAGGGTGAGGATCCAGCCATGCTGCCGTCGAATCCTGAGTTAGCTGTCGTTTGCGTGGTAACTTTCACGCACAAAAAGTACCTGCCATGCACGCCCCTCCAGCGATCAATGCCAATCTTCCTCGACTTTCAAGTTGGCCACCGCACACATTGGTTTTCGTGTTAGAGAGTTGGTCCGTACGTGCTTGACAGCTCATAACTCTACTCCATCACGGTAGTGATTGAGAGTACGAGTAGGGAAGGACAGGTGCACCGGGTCCGTCGATAAACCTCTTCTATCCACGCGTGCCACGGCTCTCAAGGCTGGCCCCCGCAGTGTGCAGATCGTCTCGTCCCTTTCTATATTCTTCGTTGGCTTTCAACCGAACCACCTTTCCTATCCCTTCTCATTCTCTACCTGCGGAACCAGTCTGATCATCCAAACTCCGATCTTTGACTTCTACGATACACCCCATCGTTCTGGTCTATCGCACACTCACAACATAGCGGTAATTCCATCCTGCGAGAAGGTTTGGGACCGTCGCCAAGTGCTCTC
>Ga0210040_10007088_pt1 | contig 13734 bp, 14 predicted proteins | sample CryGeyCG12114_NA_FD_185462 | JGI IMG/M metagenome (GOLD analysis project Ga0210040, IMG submission 185462) | Groundwater microbial communities from aquifer - Crystal Geyser CG19_WC_8/21/14_NA (SPAdes) (version 2) | ecosystem: Environmental > Aquatic > Deep subsurface > Groundwater | place: USA... | reverse complement strand
AGATGATTTGCAGACTAATTTCGAGTTTACAAATATAAATGTGACGACATAAGCGACTTTAAAAATATTACCTCATATAAATGTTCCATGATTTCCAAGTGATTTAAAAATACACTGCTATTGATATTATTTTCTAAAATCTTTATACGGTATCGAAACAGCTTTTGCTTGCACCAAATATAGTATTTTCTTATAGATTACTCATATTATGAAGAAAACGAAAAGTTTGAGAACTCAAAAAAAATCCTTACATAAGTCCACTACAAAAAAATGAATAATAAAATTACAATTTACAATACCCGTTTTGCGATAAACATATGTACGTAATTCCTTTGCTAATTATTTTCAGAAGCTACAGCCAATTCTTGAGGTACTTTTCATTAATTAGTCTACATATTCTTTAAAAGATTCGCTCGACTTCATCCTTTCAGCAAAAGACATTTAAAACTCAGGATTTTACAAAGTGTCTGTCAAATCGATTATAGTATAGTTACTTAAAAACAAACAACAAAAATTACACAATCTAAAAAGTTAAATACAGTAGTATCTAAAAATCATTACACTTTTTGACTACACATAATCAACAAGTGGCACTGATGAGACATCAATGTATTTATTTATCCCTGCAAAATCAATAAACAATTTGATTAGCCATCCTTATATCTCCACCAAAACTAAGTTAACATGCTGGTTATATGGAGCATGACAAAACACTCACGCTTTACCTCGCCATTCTAGACACTGTTGCTTTAAGTCGAGCGTCAGATAAAGTAGGGACAAGTTTGGATAACGTCTCACGCAGAAATACTTCAGAGAAGCCAGGTGAAGACATTTCTGCTGATTCAAATGCTCTTTTTAATTTCTCTAAAGCCTCTTCTTTCTGAGTTCCATTAGATGCAGCTTTCTTCCTCATCTGCATGAAATCAAAACCGATAAAATTATTTATGATAAACGGTACAGCTGTTGCAATGCACGCTGCATAGAAACCTACCAAAAGATAAAATCTTAAATCCACTCAGCACGAAAGACAACAATTTCATGAAGAAAAATTGACTTTACCTCATTGAAAATAGGTGTAAGTACAGAGTGATCAACTCCGTTTGTATGATGAGAGCCACTGATGTGATTACCACCTAAACCACCCTTGTGGGGAGACGGAGGGGATCCTTCCCGGGCTTTTCGTCGCCTCCAATCAGAATCTCCTTGCTTGGTATTGTTATTCTCTACTGAGCCCATAACAGCACGATCTCTATCTTTTTTAGGAGAGGATTGATTCCCATCTCTTTGGTCTCTGTCTTTATTGGAAGAATGCTTCCTAGGGGAGCCAAAATTTATATTCTCTGGAGCACTCCCACTTTCCCCATCTACTTCCACCGTTCGGGTACGGTCCTTAGGACGATGATTCCCCACACTTGTAGACACCGGTATTAACGGCGAGTTCTGTACATGGATTTGATTTTTATACACCGGGGCAGGACCAGGAGGTGACAAAGACCTTTGCCTTTGGTACGCTTGCTGTTGTTGTTGCTGTTGCAATTTTTGGTCCATCTTATGGAATTTTGCAAATGCATCTTGACTTGCAAACTGGTCAGGAGAAGATGACGTTCGTGAATGCTGATGGTTCTGGTGATTATCCTGGTCGTTATTACGATTGTTGTGTTCCATCCGATGGCCGTCCACTATGTCCTCCTTTGTGTGCTCCATGGGATCGCGTCGTTCATCTTCAGTATCCTCCTCATCGTCGTCTTCATAAGAATAAGAACTCGGCTGCGAATGAGTGGCATTAGTAGATGGCGGACGTCCCATTGCAACAAAGGAACTAGTTGAAGACGTAGATGTGGACGATAATGAATCCAGTGATGAATTGGAAGCTGTTGGACCCTTGACTGTCATAATCCAAGGGTCATCCAAGTCATCTTCAGTTATCGTTCCATGTAAAGTATCGTCACTAAGGAATTAAAGATTTTTGTAATGATTAGTTAGAACTTATAACTAACTGTGGGACCAAATACATGCGCCTGTTGAACTTACTTGTCAGAATCAGACTCTACTCCACCATCATCTTTCCTCTCCAACTTCCATTTCCTATGCCGATCAATTAAATCTACCAAGTAAGAGTTCTTTTTGGCTCTTTTTATGAAGGGGGTCCTGAGTAGTTCCTTAGCGGAAGGACGATTTTCGGGATTTTTATTTAAGCAAGCATCTACAAAGTCTTTGAACGTTTTCGAGTACCGCGTAGTTGATAATGTTGGGGGTGGATTCTTTGGAATAAGGAATAAAACCTTCATAGGATGCATCGTAGAATTCGGTGGTTCTCCTTCCGCTAGTTCTATGGCAGTGATTCCTAGGGACCAAATATCCGCCTGGAAATAATAAGTTCAATATATTTAGTAACAGTCCAGGCTGCAAGCTGAAGAAGCAAGGTATACTAGACGGAACTATCGAACTATGTGAGCTTAGTATACTATAGACGGAAACATATTTTCTATCCGTCCAAAAAGTATACCTTGGCATCATAAGCAGACTGTTTGATGACTTCAGGAGCCATCCAAAATGGCGTTCCAACGAAAGTGTTCCTTTTAGATGTAGTATTAGTTAATTGTCCAGCAACTCCAAAATCTGCCAATTTGACATCTCCATGTTCACTTAAAAGTACATTGGCCGCTACGTAACACAAAAAATTTATCAATATGATACTATCCCGGAAAACGCTGTCCAGCAATGGAGCAATAAATAAGTGGTGGGTTTGTTCTTTACCTTTTATGTCACGATGGAGTTTTCTTTCACTATGCAGATAATCAAGGCCTTTGAGAACTTCACGTAGGATTATTGAAATATGTATTTCTTCAAATGAGCCAGCCTTCATGAGATCCAAGGCCGACCCACCTCCCAGGTACTCCATGATAATCCATAATTTAGTTCCTTTCAGGTACGACCCAAAGTACTTGGTCACATATGGTGAATCACACTGACTCAGCACCTACCCGACAAACAAACCCGTTCTCATATCCAATGTAAATTCGAAGTTAAACCCATCGTATTGTAAATAATCACGTCAAAAACTAACCATTATCTCCTGCTGAATATCTTCAATCTCATCTTCAGCCTCCTCCAAGTCAATTATTTTGATGGCCACAACTTCTTGGGATCGGCGATCTATGCCCTTAAAAACTTCTCCAAACGAGCCTCTTCCAATCCTCTCTTGCTTTGTGAAAATCAACTCGGGGTCAACCTGCTCACCATTATGTACCCGATTATTACCACGGTTTAATTCCATTGTGAAAATGTTAAAGCATCAAAATAATAGCAACGTTGCATTGATGAAATTTATCGCGATTTCGAGTAAACTAATTGAACAACTTGATATCGTCTCGTATACTCGATCAACATTTACAAAAACACTTTTCTTTCAATATACAACTGGAAAGCTTTCCTGTATAAGTACAAGACAATTTATAAATATGATTCCCATTTCCCAAACGTGATGCGAGGTGCGACACGTTTGCGTGTTAAAAATCCCAGCAATAAACTAACAAAATTAAATGACCAGCATGCGTGTGAACATTAAAGTCAGCCTCTTATCTACATCTATATGCTTCCATTATATCAACGAGTAAAATTAATCAAGGAAAACATTCGCGACAGTTTGTGAGGGACTAAAGGGGTTAATACAAGCGCAAATATTTCACATTCCACTATCATCTCATTATCATATCTCCCAAAAGTGTAACCTTGTATAGTATTCCAGTCTTTCCATTATCCACAATCGCTGGGTACCATTTACATTTACAGTAAGAAAAATGGTGCTTCTGTTCTGTTGGAAACAACAAATTTGAACCCAGTATTATATATGTCTCACAGTCTTTTTCCACCATAACATTGGTATTGGGATTATACCCAAAAAAATAATGCACTTGATTAAAGGGGCAGAACACCTGTGTGGAATTTTAATGAACAAATAAATCATTGTGAATGACAGCCTGATTGCAGCAAAGATGGCTAGAATTAATTAAACATTACATTAATTTCAAGGTGAAACTTTTGACTCCTAGCATTTGAGCGTTATAATTATTGCTGCATGCATTAACTTATCCGCTTCTTCATTTGCTACTAGTTTTTTTTCCTCCTAACCAACTAAATAGCAGTAGCGGTTACAGTTTACGACATTATTAGAACAAAATATACCCCTTTCTGCAAATACAACTAATAAAAAAGTATGATACCAATTTAAAATGCTAGAAAAGAAAGCGACTACACATAATTTCTCGATTACAACAAAGTAGACCAGAAAGCAAATACTACGTCAAACCTTATTCTGATTACACAGCTGTCTTTTCCACAACTTACTCATAGTCATTATTGATACGCACAAATTGGACTGCATAGCCTGCAAAGCCACGAAAATTTGACTAATCAAATTAAGGCAAGAAAACTTTACTTGCTACAACTATAGTATTACAACATTTGACCTAACGAGTTACCTACATTTTATGGCTGCTTCCAATTATATCACAAGCTATTTAAATGCAATGCTAGCCAGACTTTAGCGGCACGCCAGTGCACACGCTTCGCTATTTCATCCCAATATTTGGTTCACAAGCAATATGGCTTTTGCAAGAAGTTATTTTGTGAAGTGAGAGCATGAAACAACAGCAAAAGCCTAGTTTAAACTCAATGGATTTACTTGATAACTGTGAGTTGTGAAGCGATACTAAAAATTTACTCATACTATGACATTCATGACGAAATCAAATAACCTCTTGATATGATAATGGACATGAAGGAAACATTCAGAGTTGAATATCGCCCAGGTCATGCTACACAATATATGAGGAAACATAAAACGGACGAGTCGATTTTCATCGAAAAAATGGTTGCAAATATACTGTTATAACTCGAGATTTATGGGTGACCCGACGGACCTTAATGATATTGCTTTGTTTGATAGTTATAGTTATCATGTAGGTCACAACAGCAGATTCGTAGTATTTTTATGGAATGCATCATCTATTTGATTTTGATAAGTCCATCATCAATCACACGCACTCAAACTGTCAATGGAAAACAAAAATTCCCATTCAGCCAATATAATAAAATAAACTTACTCTAAATATTGAAATTCAACATTTGAAACGGATAAAATTATTAAATTGACAGAAAAAAAAAACAATTAAAAAATTGCAAGGAATTAAATACTCAAAACTGCCAAAATGTGTTGTGCAGTTGTGTTGTGTACCGTACTTGCAGTACGGTATGTATATTGGGCCAGGTAGGGGCCTGCGTGTGGATTATAAAACACAATTAAGGTACAATCATTATGCTTGAGCGGCTTAGGCGGATATGCAAAACTTAGAACCAAAGAAAACGTAATTAAACCAAATTACAAATAACCTAACAATGAAGTTGAAATTGCCTTAAAAAGCATAATACCAGACATTAAATCATACGCGAATTATTGTCTTAATCAGCCCATATCGTTCATCTTATGAAATAAAATAGTTTAATTCATAACAATGACACGCTACAAAAATTGACAAGCGGGCTACATAGATTGTCATTGTGGATAGCAAGAACACAACCGTTACAACAATTCCGTGCAAAATTGACCATTGCAGCGGGCATAGACTATGAAAAAAAGGTTATGAAGACATTCAGGCTATAAAAAAAACATGACACGTAGTCAAAATATGAGCAAAATGAGACTAACAGTAGCCAATTAATCTCTCCTCACCTCCCAATGGTGAGTTGCTCCAAAAAAGCAATTATAAGCCAATATCTAACTCTATATCTAAATCTCATTGTCCACTTTGAGCCTTCTCTGTGCTTTCCACAGCATAGTACAAGTACAAGTACTACCATATTTAGCAAGATTCTATTCAATTTGGCTTTAAACGTCTGCGTGCTATCTGATATTCAACGCTGAGACACTGGGCAAATGAATACCACCTACACTGGAATGACAATGAATGATATAGTAGTACAACAAGTCATTGACACAATCTTACAAATTTACACAACATAAGCATCTGCTCTAACTAACTAACGAAAAAAAATCAATTCCTACAAAAAGTTTCCTCCTATGTTTATCCAAACGAGCGAGTTTTCACTCCTCGTATATAGACATAGCGATTTAGTAATGGTACGTTCAGTAAGTTATGATGATGCCCCGTTTTAGTTTTCCATCTGCTATCCTTTGCCAATGAGTTGACAGTATAGTTTCTTTGTAGCTTCTAAGCTGCTTAAAAAGCTACACCGAACAAATAAACATGAGAAATGCATTCTACGCAATCTTTTATCACATAAAATATGTGTTGTGCTATCAGTCCTGCGAGTCCTGCCGTAAAGCTCTCACGATCAGCACAAAAGCCTGCTAGTTAGTTAGTTGGTTGTTTGGCCTGCGGCACCTTAATACATAGTTACAAGTTAGTTAGTAGTTAGTAGAATAGAATGCAAACTCCAACTCTACTATCTCTACTCGTATCGTGAGACTTTGCAGATGAAAACACTTACTATGTGAATTAAAAAATACTATGTGTACTAACTCTCTTGACAATGTAATTAGTAATGAGTAGACTCAATAATGTTCTTTCTATATTTCACCGGATTACTTTGCTTATACTCAAGCGAAGAGCAGATAATAAATTGTACACACAATTTTTCATTTTAAATTCGTGACAAAATCTGCTATTTTCTATTCGGGCTTATAGCTTTTTACATAATTTCAATACAGGATGATAATAAGTTAGTGAGCACACGCTCACGCTACGAACGACAGCTGTCAAAATACACAAGAGTTTTTTCTCTCTGTTGTAGCAAAATATAACTTATTGTGATTTTTAATGCGCTGTTAGTGCACCTTCTTGGCCATAGTAATAATAAAGTAAATAGGACAAAAATAAGATGTTACGATGTTCAGTGAGTCTTGAGCAACTCACTCAGTTATTCAGTATTCATAAACCGCACAACGTAAAATCAAAACTTTGAACAATGGGAGTTGGTGAGAACCGAATAATAGAAGTAGAACTCTGTTTCTCACACACAAAAATGAATGTCATTTGCTTTCTTTTCTTATACGTTACAATCTTAAAACAGCAAAAGGTAAGAATTTTAAGGCATAGTGGTTGAAGTGGCAAATGACAATAATGCTGGCAGCTGATGTACCATACCAAAAAACGTCATAAAACAGGAAAATTCCGTTTGCCGGGTTAACAAAAGTTGAGTTAACAAAATGGCATGCAGCCGAGGTGTAGTCAAGCTCCATGGCTAGTAAATTAAATGATTTCTTCGATTTCTTGTAAATACAATAAATGAATTAAATAGAATTAACATTTAATGCGATATGCGACTATCTATTATTGCTGCTGATAGCTTATTTGAATTCAAAATTCTCCATGTTGCTACTATTTTGTGTGCGCACTTTATACACAGTTCGAACGATCAAAAATCGAAGAACTATAAGGAGTAAAAATCCATACCTCGTTAAACGACATGGTTCAGCTGGATCCGTGCTTCTCTTTAGAAGCAGATTAAATGGCTGACAGGAAAGTAAGAAGTATGCCAAAATGAATCCAACTTCAGAATTAATAGGAAGATGGGACACTGCCAGTGCCTCATAGAATACCATAAATATGGAAGAGTTAGTTAAACACGACACATTATACGAAATAATTTCAGGTTCTTTGGATACATTTGCAGCTATTCAATTTTTCCATTTTGATTCCAAATTCACAGTGTTCAACAATAGAACTAAAAGTTTTAATTCACACAGGGCGCACATTGAGTCTGTAGTAGCAAATTCTTGATCACATCTTCAGTCGATATGATTTTGCATCATAACTCATAACCCACCCCACGACACTAGAAAAAAAAATTTGGAGATTAAGATAAGCAATATTATTCAAAAAGTGTTTGCAATAAAAAAATTTATAACTAACTATAGAGGAGTAGAGAATGGACTATAGCTAACTGGTTTTGGCGTAGCGCTAACGTTCAGTACAGCCTTTATTTTTTCCGATCAATTTAACTTAAACTTCGACCACCAGACATCACAGGACCAAAAAGTGAACAGTACAACTACAACATCATATTTATCTAGCACACTTTGATACTGCTTAATTCTTTGTTGGTGCTCTGTCAAAAAAATTTTGTCCTTCCAATTAAACCACCAATCAAACAGACGACAAAGAAAATGCCAAAGATGGTCGAAGGAAACAATGAACTTGTCCTGAGCTAAGCAGCCTATGAACTGTCGTTTAAATATTCACTTCGCACTAATTAGTATTTCTTAATTATAGACAGTTCTTACAATCATCCTCGTTTAGTTAGTGGTTAGTTAATACTGAAAAACAACCAACCAAACGGAAATACACCTACCTTTCAGCCTCTTTCTGTTCAGGGTCCCATGCTCCCATGGAATAGCCCAAACTTAAACGGACATGAAGATTAATCCCGAGTTAAATTGCTCACTTAATTAACCCTTTTTCACGTCTGTCTGAAGTAAAGGTAAAATATTTTATTCTCTATTCTTTCTCTCATTCATTTCATATGTGCTTTTGCTAAACTATGACGTTGACTGACAAAACTATACGAGTGATATATGTGCCACTTACTGGCTAAAAATCGCACACAACTGATATTAACGTAATACCTAGCTAAAGGTATCCAACTGCTGGTATTTGGTGTAACATAGGTTCAATGGCGTATAACTTGTGTACAGACTAGACACACGAGCTTAAAACTGGTTTTCAACTTCGATGGATAACAAAGGCGGGATTGGAAATGATTCAAAAATTGTAAAATTGTTAAATGTTGTTACAAAAATAGTTGACAAAAGTGGGTTTGTGGATATGTAGGAACATCTTCTTGTCAATGTTAGTCCGACAAATGGTAGTTCAGTTTTTATTTCCGATATATAGTTAGTCGACTCGCTGTGTGTACGAGTAGACACATTTCCCAGGCCCCAGGTCAGTGGGACGTTTTTTAAAGTCTATCAAAGTTGGGTTTTGAACCCTAAAATCAACTATAATAGATTTTCATTACAAACAAGCATTTTAATTGACTGATTTGAAGGATTTAGTTATTACTTTCGAGCCTACGATAACAACTTTTAGTTATTATCAATTGGAGTGTAGAGTTGGATTGGATCTGGAGATTCGTTTAAAGAATACAACTTTTAAATCACATATTTAACCCAGCCCCAAACCAGGTAAGACAATACTTTGAGATGAGGTGGGATTTAGAAAATGTTAAGTCCCATGAATGGATTAATTCATATTCAAATTTTGTTGATTTTGAATTTCTTAAGGTAGACATGGATCGTGGAAGTGGAGACGGAGCAGAAGACATTCAGATTGGAGCCCAGCAACCCCCTCAAGCAAGTGGAGGTGCCCCTGTTGATATGAGTGGACCAGCTGCAACGGAAATGGTCCAGTTACTTGTTGGAATGGGGATCAGCCAAGTTGATGCCGAAATGGTACTGCTTGTGATATTGCATTAGGGCTCTACTAACCATACAAAAATTTTATTTTTTGAACTTATGTTCCATGCTCTTTGCTAGCTTGATCTGGTCCATCTCCATATCCAAAGTTATGCTTTGTTCTTTTCTTCTGCAAAACCATTTTTTTGTGCATCTAGAATGAAAATAATCCGCTATAATAAAGGATAGCGGGTAATAAGTGGAGAAGTATTGCGTAATTGCATTCGTGGTTCGTTTGAAACGTTACTCGATATATTCATTTTTCTTAGGGCATTCTGGCATTCATTGCTAACTATTTGCGGACAGATTCTTAGATATAATGATCCTTCAAGCTCATCTTGTAGATACTGCGTAGTGTAACTGCCAACTGCGAATTTTTGACTTATGGTTGTTTGTGGTGACATTCATCATAATGATGTTTTGCATTTGTGTATAGCATCTGCTCACTTATATTTTCAAGGTTGGTTGTGGCATTTGTTTTGTACCGTTTGTAACTCCGAGTCAAGCATAATTCTTCCCCACTGCCATATTGTTTTTTCCTACTTCATCTTCATATCATACATCATCGAAAACTGCTTACCTAATTAGAGGAAGCAAAAAACTAAATTATACTTCTTTCTGATTTTCAGGCAGTTCGTCAAACTGGTGCCGATTCTGCAGAAGCAGCTATTGCTTGGGTCTTTGAAAATAGAGATAGAGACGAACTTATTGGAGCAAGTGAAAGAAGCGCCATGTTCAAGGAATATAAAATGGTTTTTATAGTTAATTCCTCTCTGTCTATGACGCCGGGTAAAATGGCTGCTCAGGTACACTTTTCAATATGATCCCATGCTGCATTTTTTTATTAGACTGGTGATTAAATGCGATACGGTTTCTAATTTTAAAATTATTTACAAAATAGGTCGGACATGCGTCTATTGCGTTGTATCAAGATTTAATTTCCAAACAAGATATTTTTGGTGGGCCGCTGCTAGAATGGAATGAAAATGGGTAAGTTTGATAAATGTGCTATCGCACAACTTCACATGATAAAAAGAACGGAATAGTTTTAGACGAAACGGACGAAATAATGTTTTGCATAATTGCATCTGATAAGCTAGTACATTCCAAAACGAGCATTACACTTGTACTTTAGCACACAACCTAGCCGGGTTTTCTTTAATGACCTTGTAAAGTTACAATATGTTTTGGTTTAGATCAAGGAAGATCGTCCTGAGCTGTGACACTGACAATGAATTGTTTGAACTCGAACAATTGGCTAGAAGACGTGGACTTCCAAGTACAGTGATAGAAGATGCAGGATTAACGCAAATTCCTGCTGGCTCCAAGACAATTCTCGCAATATTTGGGGTCGTAAATGAAGTGGACGAAATCACGGGAAAGCTAAAACTGTATCCGTAGCAAAATTAGCATCTTAAGTATCATTGTGAATGTGAAGGCTGAATGTACTTATTATCTACGGTTTTATTATTTTTCCTTTTTAATTCCGTTATATATTTTGCTTTAAATGTATATAAATATGTTTTTCACGCTCAACAGCGATTAGGAAATAATATTGCAATTAAGACATTTTGTGAAGCAATATATCATACCTACTGTAGTTGAATTGCTGTTTTATAGCTTACATTTTACAGTTGTGAGTTGTGACAAACAGCACTTGAATGCCTTTTATTCAAATAATTTCTTCATTATCACTGAAATAAACGTTTGCTTCAAAGTTTAATGTATTTAATTCCATTCAGCTACAGAATAGAAACATTTTATAAAGCAGTAAAATAGAAGACTATAGTCAATATATACCATTATTACATGTTTATATCCATCTACTCTCTTACTTCAATGAACCTGATTTAGGACCTCTGCACACGATTCATACATCTTCTACATCTAACTATCCGATTATTCTATGAAATATGCAAACCTACACTACTTGACTATCTATTCGATGCTGCAGCCCGAACCGATGCAAATCATTCATAACTCAACACTTTGACCTTCGTGGGCTCAATGGTAATGAAGAGAAATGCATTGACCTGACGATTGAGAAGGAAAATGTCTCTTCAATTTTCTTTCAAGTTCAGTTGGAGTCTAACTTTTCTTACCTCAACACCTTCTGATCCTAAACTAAACTATCCAAAGCAAGCCGTTATCTTTGTGCACTTATTCTAGTGTGTGTGTTTTTTCACTAATTTTTTCAAATTACATTAGATTGTCTGCACTGCCTGGCCCTCAGAAGAACAATGAATAGAAGCAAAATGCTTCTAAAGGTGAACAACAATATTCAATTGTTCTTATTTTTTCAAAAATCCTGTGAATAATTCAAAGTTCATCTTATAATTTTTTTGGGATCTTCAGTGTTTTATTCTGGTCGTCCTGCTTGGCAGTAGCGTACGATCTGATCCTTCGAGATCTACTAGGGCGCATGAAGAACATGAAGCACGTAAGGCTGCCGTACCTTTGGTAGAAGACCCACTACATTTACTCCAGAAAAGGAACATTCCTTCAGAAGATCCACCTTATCCCTATCCCCCACAAGCCAGATCTTACGATAGTTATGGAGGCGGTGGTGGTACGTTTATTACAATCAATGCATTCTAAGAATAATACTATGCAGCTAATTAAAAATGCATTATCTCAAAAATGTTAGACAGTAAAGGCACTGGTAGGTAAGGCGTGAAAGGCGATTAATGATGAAAAACACAAGTGGTTGATTGGTAAAGCATCATAATATAGAGCTTAGTTTTCATGCATTTGGTGTGATGATGCAGGTTATGGGGGTGGAGAATACGGTGGCGGCTATGGTGGAGGCGAATACGGAGGTGGTGGCTACGACGGTGGTTACAGCGGTGGCTATGAGGGAGGAGAATACGGCGGCGGTTATAGCGGAGGCGAATATGGAGGCGGTGGCTATGGAGGAGGCGGTTATGGAGGCGGTGGCTATGGAGGCGGTGGCTACGGAGGTGGCAGTTATGGAGCCGGTGGCTACGGAGGTGGAAGTTATGGAGGCAGCGGCTACGGAGGTGGTGGCTACGGCGGAGCGAGCTACGGAGGTAACGGTTATGGAGGAGGAGGATACGGAGGAGGTGGTTATGGAGGTGGAGAATACGGAGGGGACATGTATGGCGGAGGAGGCTACGGTGGTTACAGCAGCAATTATGGAGGCTACGGAGGTTGCTACGGAGGTACGATTTTTTGCTTCGTGTATTTTATCATAATGGAGGACAATAGAGCTTAATTTTTACTATATCAGGATGTGGAGGAGGATGCTGCGGAGGTTATGGCTGCGGAGGTTATAGCTGCGGAGGTTGTAGCTGCGGAGGTTGTGGCTGCGGAGGTTGTGGAGGTAGCTATGGAGGAGGTATGTTTAGTCGTTTCGTTACTAGACACCAAAATTTGAATTTATTTTAAATTATGTTTGAAACGACGTTCTTCTTGCTTTTAGGATATGGACGAAAAGGAGGTACACGCCATCTCTATATGTGGCTCTAGACTTAGTACTGGCACTTTCTAAAAATCTAAAATGCTATGAATCTAATCTAGGTTATGGTGGTTACGGCGGAAGTGGTTATGGAGGAGGCAGCTACGGTGGAGGTAATTATGGAGGAGAATATGGAGGTGGTTATGGGGGGTATAGAGGAGGAGGTTATGGAGGTTACGGCGGTAATTTTTGTTGTCTTCTGATATTACTACAGATTTTTTAAAATCAATGTAAAAACTCAAATTTCTAACTAACCCTAACTTCACACTATTAATTACTTTTATAACGGGAAGGAGTTTCTTTTGCTGTATGAGTGGCACAATGCAAGTATCCTATGCTATGAAAATTTAAATGGCACACTACACTCTTTAATGCAGGTGGCTATGGAAAAGGAGGTGGTTATGGTAGGTCCTATGACAGCTATGAGGACAAAAAGGATTATGGATATGGAGGTCAAGAGTATGGAGGTAAGCTACATTTTGTTATATGCTATGAGTACATTACTATTGTTTAAAAATAAATACTTCGTATTTTGTCAATTAAAAATATATTTTGTCCACTCTTAGGCTATAACAAGGGTTACGAGCCTTCTTATGGTGGTAGTAAGTTCTTATCAATTAAAGTTTATCAATGAAAGTTCAATTTTTGGGAACTAAAAATAATGGGATTGAAGATTGAATCATTTTTACATTGTAGGCTATGAACCTGCAAAGGATTACGGTAAAAAAGGTATTTAACGTAGATTCCATATCTATGGAGCATGATCAAATTTATATATGAT
>Ga0210040_10007087_pt1 | contig 13734 bp, 8 predicted proteins | sample CryGeyCG12114_NA_FD_185462 | JGI IMG/M metagenome (GOLD analysis project Ga0210040, IMG submission 185462) | Groundwater microbial communities from aquifer - Crystal Geyser CG19_WC_8/21/14_NA (SPAdes) (version 2) | ecosystem: Environmental > Aquatic > Deep subsurface > Groundwater | place: USA... | reverse complement strand
GACGCAGGCGCCGAGGGCCGCGAGCGCGCAGCCGATCTCCAGGGCGGTCTTCGGCCCCTCCACGGGCATGCCGGGCATCCAGCCCAGCACCAGCCCCACCAGCGCGGCGCCGGCCGTTTGCCCGACAAGGCGGGCGGTGCTGAGCATGCCGCTGGCGCCCCCCGCGCGCTCGGGCGGGGCGGCGCCCACCATGGTGCGGTTGTTGGGCGTCTGGAACAGGCCGAAGCCGAAGCCGCAGACGGCCATGCGCCAGGCGATGTCCCAGGGGGCCGGGCCGGCGGGAAGCAGCGCCAGGGCCGCGAGGCCGCCCGCGAGGATCGCGAGGCCGACGCCGCCGAGCAGCCCGGCCGGGAAGCGCTCCATCAGCCGTCCCGACAGGGGGGCGGCGCAGGCGGTGGCGATGAACCAGGGCGTGGTGAGCAGCCCCGCCAGGAAGACCGAGAAGCCGAAGCCGGTTTGCAGCAGGAAGGGCAGGGAGGCGAAGGCGAGCATCTGCGCCATGAAGGAGCAGAGCGAGGTCGCGATCGAGAGGGCGAAGACGGGGATGCGCAGCAGGTCCACCGGAAGCAGCGGCCGCGCGACGCCGGCCTGGCGGCGGACCAGCCAGGTGCCGGCCACGAGGCCGAGCACCACCACGGCCAGCGCCGAGGAGGCGGTGCCGCCATGGGCCAGCGAATCCAGCCCCAGGATCAGCAGGCCGAAGGTGCCGGCCGAGAGCACGGCGCTCAGCACGTCGAAGCGCTGCGTCCCGCGCGGGCTTTCGGGCAGGGATCGCCAGGCGATCGCGAGCGTGAGGATGCCGATGGGCAGGTTGACCGCGAAGATCCAGGGCCAGGACGCGACGCCGAGGATGAGGCCGGCGGCGGTGGGGCCGGCGGCGGCCGCGGTGGAAACCACCATGGCGTTGAAGCCGAGGCCCCGCCCCAGATGCGCGCGCGGCTGGATGAAGCGCACCAGGGCGGAGTTCACGCTCATCAGCCCGGCGGCGCCGAAGCCCTGCGCGGCGCGCGCCACCACCAGGCCCTCGAAGGAGCCGGACAGGGCGCAGGCCAGCGAGGCCAGGGTGAAGACGACGAGGCCGCCAAGATAGATGCGCCGGTAGCCCACGATCTCCCCGAGCGCGGCCAGCGGCAGGAGGGAGACGGTGACGGCGAGCTGGTAGGCGTTGGTGGCCCAGATGGAGTCGGCGGGCGAGATGCCGAAGCTGGCGGCGATGGTGGGCAGGGCGGCGCCCGCGATGGTGCCGTCGATCACCGCCATGGTGATGGCGAGCGCAACGGCCGCGGTGGCCCATCGGCGGCGGGGATAGGGCAGCCCGTCGGGGATGGCACCGGGGATGGCGCCGGGGTGATCCGGTGCGGGCGCGGCCTGGCCGGGCGGCGTGTCGTCTCGCGGGGTGGGTTCGGATGGGGGCGGCACGGCTTCTCTCTGCGCCCGGGGGGATGCGTGGGGCAATGGGCCGGGTGGCGCCCGCGATGCTTTGCCGCAGGCGCGGGGCGTGACCATATCCGGCGCGTGAGCGATGCCCCGATCCTGGCCGCCGCCCCGCGCATGGCGGAGCCGCTGGCCCTTTACGTCCACTGGCCCTTCTGCGCGGCCAAGTGCCCCTACTGCGACTTCAACTCCCATGTGCGGCCCGCGGTGGACGGCGCGCGGCACGGGCGGGCGCTGCTGCGGGAGCTGGAGGGCGAGGCGGCGCGGCTGGGCGCATGGTCCGGGCGGCGGCGCCTGGCCTCGATCTTCTTCGGGGGCGGCACGCCCTCCCTGATGCCGCCCGAGGCGGTGGCGGCGGTGATCGCGCGGGCGCGGGCGCTGTTCGACGCCGAGCCGGACCTCGAGATCACGCTGGAGGCGAACCCGACCAGCGTGGAGGCCGGCAGGCTTCGCGAGTTCCGCGCGGCCGGGGTGAACCGGCTGTCGCTGGGGGTGCAGGCGCTGGACGCGGCCTCGCTCGGCTTTCTCGGGCGCAACCATTCGGCGGGGGAGGCGATCGCGGCGCTGGAGCACGCGCGGCAAACCTTTCCGCGCCTGTCCTTCGACCTGATCTATGCCCGGCCGGGGCAGGCGGAGGCCGAATGGCGGGCGGAGCTGCGGCGGGCACTGTCCCTGGCGGCGGACCACCTCTCGCTCTACCAGCTGACGGTGGAGCCGGGGACGCGCTTCGCGACGGAGCACGCGCGCGGGGCCTTCCACCTGCCCGAGGGCGACGACGCGGCGGCGCTGTACGCCGCGACGGCGGAGGAGGCGGGGCGCTTCGGGCTTGCCCCCTATGAGGTCAGCAACTACGCGAAGCCGGGCGCGGAAAGCCGGCACAACCTCGCCTACTGGCGCTACGGCGATTACCTCGGCATCGGCGCCGGGGCCCATCAGCGGCTGACGCGGGACGGCGATCTCCTGGCGGCGCGGCGGCACCGGGCGCCGGAGGTCTGGCTGGAGCGGGTGGAGCGCGACGGCCACGCGCGGGTGGAGGAGGAGGCGCTTTCCCCCGTGGACCGCGGGCGGGAGGCGATGCTGATGGGGCTGCGGCTGTCGGAGGGCGTGGACCCCGCGCGGATCGCGGCACGCAGCCGGCTTGCGTTCGACGCGGTGGTGGACCGGTCCATGCTGGAGGCGCTGCGCGAGGAGGGCTATCTCGAATGGCTGCCCAACGGGCGGCTGGCGGCGACGATGGAGGGGCGGCTGCGGCTGGACGCGCTGCTGCCGGTGCTGCTGCGCTGAGGCCCTGCGGGTTGGTGTTTTCGGCGCGCCTACCCTACACGCTGGCGCCTTCGCCCTGAGCGGGAGCGCCAGAACAACGATGCCGTCGTTCACCACCGGCGCGGTTCCCGCTGCCTTGCTTTCCGGACCCTTCGGCCTGCGGCGGATCATCGACCTTCCGGCGGCGGCGGGCGGTGCCGCGACCCTGGCCCGGATGCCCTGGTGCCACCGCATCCTGCTGGAGAACCTGCTGCGGCAGCCGGAGGCGGAGGCGCGGGAGGCCGGGCGGGCCGCGCTGCTGGGCTGGCTGGAAAGCGGGCGCTCGGAGGCGGAGATCCCCTTCGCGCCCACGCGCATCCTGATGCACGACACCACCTGCGGCCCGGCGCTGGTGGACATCGCCGCCATGCGCGACGTGCTGGCGCGGGCGGGCGGCGATCCCGCGCGGCTGAACCCGGCCGTGCCGGTGGCGACCTCCACGGACCATTCGCTGCCGGTGGACGTCTCGGGCATCCCCGGCGCGCTGGCGGCCAACATGGCCAACGAGATGGGGCGCAACGCCGAGCGCTACCGCTTCATGAAATGGGCCTCAACCGCGGTGTCGGGCTTCCGGGTGTTTCCGCCGGGCACGGGCATCATGCACACCATCAACCTCGAACGGCTGGCCACCGTGGTGGCGACGGAGATGCGGGGCGGCGAGGCCTGGGCGGTGCCGGACACGCTGGTGGGCACGGACAGCCACACGCCCATGGTGAACGGACTGGGCGTGCTGGGCTGGGGCGTCGGCGGGATCGAGGCCGAGGGCGTGATGTTCGACGTGCCGGTGTCGCTGCGCGTGCCGGAGGTGACGGGCGTTCGGCTGCTGGGCGCCCTGCCCGAGGGCAGCTTCGCGACCGACCTCGCCCTCGCCGTCACGCAGCGGCTGCGCCGCGCCGGCACCTCCGGGGAGTTCGTGGAGTTCTTCGGGCCGGGGGTAGGCGCGCTGACGGCGGGGCAGCGGGCCGTGGTGTCCAACATGGCGCCCGAATACGGGGCGACCACCGGCATGTTCCCGATCGACGGCCACACGCTGGACTACCTGCGCGCCACCGGGCGTGATGCCGCCCAGGTGGCGCTGGTGGAGGCCTATGCCCGCGCCCAGGGGCTCTGGCACGACCCGGACAACGCGCCGCGCTACACCAGCGTGCTGGAACTGGACCTTTCGGCGATCGGGCCGTCGCTCGCCGGGCCGCGACGCCCGCAGGACCGGCTGGCCCCGGCGGAGGTGCCGGCCGCGCTGGCCGGTGCGCGCGGCGCGGCGGCGGGCGGCATTCCCGGCGATGCCGTGGCGATCGCGGCCATCACCTCCTGCACCAACACCACCGATCTCGGCCTGCTGGTGGCGGCCGGGCTGGTGGCGCGCAAGGCCAGGGCCCTGGGGCTCACGGTGCCCTCCTGGGTGAAGACCTCGCTGACGCCGGGATCGCCGAGCGCGGAGCGGCGGCTGCGCCGGGCCGGGCTGCTGGAGGAGCTGGAGGCGCTGGGCTTCGGCATCGCGGGCTATGGCTGCGCCACCTGCATCGGCAATTCGGGCCCCCTGCTGCCCGCGGTCGCGGCGGCGGTGGAGGCGGAGGGGCTGCGGCCGGTGGCGGTGCTGTCGGGCAACCGGAACTTCCCGGGGCGGGTGCACGCGCAGATCGAATCCGCCTTCCTGGCCTCGCCGCCCATGGTGGTGGCCTATGCCGTGGCCGGGCGCGCGGGGATCGACATCACGCGCGACGCGCTGGGCCGGGCGCCGGACGGGCGGCCCGTCCACCTGAGCGATCTCTGGCCACGGGCGGCCGAGATCGAGGCGGCCGTGGCGGCGGGCGATCCGGCCGACATCGCGGCGGCGGGCGAGGAGGCGGACCGCTCCCCCGGCTGGGCCGCTCTGGAGGCGCCGGACGCGCCGCTGTTTCCCTGGGAACCCACCTCCACCTACCTGCGCCCGCCGCCCTTCGTGCGCCTCGGGTCGGAGGAACAGGCGGCCGGGCTGCTGTGCGCCCACCCGCTGCTGGTGCTGGGGGACGACATCACCACCGACCACATCTCCCCGGCGGGCGCGATCCCCGCGAACAGCGACGCCGCGGCCTGGCTGGTGGAGCGCGGCGAGAACCCGCTGGACCTCAACGTCTATGCCTCGCGCCGCGGCAACTGGGAGGTGATGCTGCGCGGGCTGTTCACCAACAAGGCGGCGGTGAACCACCTGGCGCCCGGGCTGGCGCCGGCGCACACGGTGTTCGCGCCGACCGGCGAGGTGCTGCCGGCCTGGCGCGCCGCCGCGCGCTACGCCGATGCCGGGATGCCCGTGGTGATCCTGGCGGGGGAGCGCTACGGCACGGGTTCGTCGCGCGACTGGGCGGCCAAGGGCGCGCAGCTGCTGGGCGCGCGGGCGGTGCTGGCCAACAGCTTCGAGCGCATCCACCGGTCCAACCTGATCGGCATGGGCGTGCTGCCGCTGCGCCTGCCGGAGGGCTGGCGCTTCGACGGGCTGGGGGTGAGGCCCGGCGACGTGGTCGAGATCGGCTGGAGGCCGGACACGCTCGCGCCGCGCGCGCCGGTGCCCGTGACGCTGCGGCGGGCCGATGGCGCGGCGCTGCACGGCACGGCGACGGCGCTGCTCGACACCGCGCGGGAGGTGGGGCTGATCCGGGCCGGGGGGATGATCCCGACCATCCTGCGCCGCGCGCTGGAGGCGCGGGCGTAAAGCCCGGGCCAGGCCCCCTCGCCCGCCGCGGCGGCCAGCCCTACTGCCCGGGCTTGTGCACCCGGAGCGGGCCGAAGCTCTGGGCCACGGGCATCACCTGCAGCGTGTTGACGTTCACCCGCGCCGGGCGGGAGGCCACCCAGTGGATGGCGTCGGCGATGTCCTCGGGCGTCAGCGCGTCGGCGCCCTGGTAGACGGCGGCGGCGCGGGCATCGTCGCCGAAGCGGACGTTGCTGAACTCGGTGCCGCCGACGAGGCCGGGCTCGATGTCCGTCACGCGCACCGGCGTGCCGTAGAGGTCGGCGCGGAGGTTGAGGCTGAACTGGCGGACGAAGGCCTTGGTGGCGCCGTAGACGTTGCCGCCGGGATAGGGGAACTCGGCGGCGGTGGAGCCGATGTTGACGACGTGGCCGCGGCCGCGCGCGACCATGCCGGGCAGCACGGCGCGGGTGAGGTACATCAGCCCCTTCACGTTGGTGTCCACCATCGCGTCCCAGTCGTCGAGCGCCGCCTCCTGCGCGGGGCCGAGGCCGCGGGCGAGGCCGGCGTTGTTGACGAGGACGTCGATGGCGGACCACGCGGCGGGCAGCGCCTCGATGGCCTGCGCGACGGCCGCGCGGTCGCGCACGTCGAGCGTGACGGGGTGGACCTTTTCCGCGCCGAGTTCGCTGCGCAGCGCCTCCAGGCGGTCCGCGCGGCGCCCGACGGCGACGATGCGGGCGCCGTCCTCGGCGAAGCGGCGGGCGGTCGCGGCGCCGAAGCCGGAGGTGGCGCCGGTGATCAGGACGATCATGCGGCGACCCCCTCGTGCAGCAGGCGCCAGACCTTCAGCGGCGTGGCGGGCATGTCCACATGGGCGATGCCGCGCTCGGCCAGGGCATCGACCACCGCGTTCATCACGGAGGGCAGCGCGCCCGCGCAGCCGGCCTCGCCGCAGCCCTTGGCGCCGAGCGCGTTGGTCCGCGCCGGCACGGGATGGCTGCTGAAGCCGAGCGAGGGCGCGTGCTCGGCGCGCGGCAGGCCGTAATCCATGTAGGAGCCGCTGAGGAGCTGGCCGTCCTCGTCATAGGCGGTGTGCTCGGTCAGCGCCTGGCCGATGCCCTGCACGATGCCGCCATGCGCCTGCCCCGCCACGAGCATCGGGTTCACCAGCGTGCCGAAGTCGTTGACGGTGACGTAGCGGACCACCTCGGTCTCGCCGGTCTCGGGGTCGATCTCCACCTCGGCGACGTGGCAGCCGTTGGGGAAGGCGCTGTCCTCGTACTGGTCGGTGGTGGAGACATCCAGCGTGTCGGGCAGGCCGTCCGGCGGGGCGGGCATCGTGCGGAGCTGCGCGGCCAGTTCCAGAAGGCCGATGCCACGGTCCGTGCCGGCGATGCTGAAGCGCCCCGAGGAAAACTCGATGTCCTCCGCCGAGGCCTCCAGCACGTGGCCGGCGAGCTTGCGCCCGCGCTCGATCACCTGCGCGCTGGCGGTGGAGAGCGCCGTGCCGCTCGCCATCATGGAGCGCGAGCCGCCCGTGCCGCCGCCGGCGATCAGCAGGTCGCTGTCGCCCTGCATCAGCCGGATGCGGTCGAAGGGAATGCCGAGGCGGTCCACCAGCACCTGGGCGAAGGGCGAGGCGTGGCCCTGGCCGTAGTCGAGCGTGCCGGTGAGGATGGTGACGCCGCCGTCCTCGTCGAAGCGGATGCCACCCATCTCCTTGGACGGCGGCGCCGTCACTTCCAGGTAGTGGCCGATGCCGATGCCGCGCAGCCGGCCGCGGCGGCGCGCCTCGGCGCGGCGGGCGGGGAAGTCGTCCCAGTCGGCCGCGGCCAGCGCCTCCTCCAGGATCGCCGGGAAGTCGCCGCTGTCGTAGTGCATGCCGGACGGCGCGTCATAGGGGATCTGGTCGGCGCGGATGTGGTTGCGGCGGCGAAGCTCCACGCGGTCGATGCCCATCTCGCGCGCGGCCGTGTCGACCAGGCGCTCCATGTAGTAGTTGCCCTCGGGCCGCCCCGCGCCGCGATAGGCGCCCACGGGGGTGGTGTTGGTCAGCACGCAGCGCGTGGAGACCTCCACCAGCGGCGTGCGGTAGACGCCGATGACGTTCTTCACGGTGTTGGTGGTCGAGGGCAGCGTGGTCGCGTTGGAAAGATAGGCGCCGAGGTTGCCGAAGCCGGTCAGGCGCACCGCGAGGAAGTGGCCCTCGGCGTCCAGCGCCAGTTCGCCCACCATGTCGTGGTCGCGGCCGTGGCTGTCCGACAGGAAGCTCTCGGAGCGCGTGTCCGTCCACTTCACGGGGCGGCCCAGCGCGCGGGCCGCGTGCAGCAGGGCCGGGTATTCGGGATAAACGCTCGCCTTCATGCCGAAGGAGCCGCCGACGTTGCCGGTGAGCATGCGCACGGCGTCCACCTCCACGCCCATGACCTTGGCGAGGCCGCCGCGCATGCCGAAGACGCCCTGGCTGCCGGCGCGCAGCACGTAGCGGCCGTCCTCGAAGGTTCCGATGGCCGAGCGCGGCTCCATCGGCGAGACGACGACGCGGCTGTTGCGGATGGGCAGGCGCACGACATGGGCGGCGCGGGCGAAGGCGGCGGCGACGGCCTCGGCGTCGCCGTAGTGGAAATCGACCACGACGTTGCCGGGCACGGCCTCGTGCAGGAGGGGGGCGCCCGGGGCCACGGCATCCCGCCCCTCGGTCACGGCGGGCAGGGCATCCACGTCGAGCATCACGGCCTCGGCGGCGTCGCGGGCCTCCTTGGCGGTTTCGGCCACCACCATGGCCACGGGGTCGCCGACGAAGCGCACCTTGTCCGTGGTCAGCACGGGCTGGCGCGGCAGGTGGGGCGGGCTGCCGTCCCGGTTCTTCTGGCCGACGTTGAGCGACATGGGGCCGACGCCGGCGGCCTCGAGGTCGGCGCCGGTGATGATGGCGAGCACGCCGGGCATGGCGCGGGCGGCCTCGGTGCCGATGCCGCGGATGGTGCCGTGGGCGAAGGGGCTGCGGACCATCACGGCATGGGCCTGGCCGGGCAGGGAAAGGTCGTCGCTGTAGCGCCCCTCGCCCCGCAGCAGCACCGGGTCCTCCTTGCGGGAAACGGGCTGGCCGATGCCGAACTTCAGCCGGGAGGGGTCGAGCGGAAGGTTCATGCGGGGGTCCTGATCAGCGGCGGGGGCGGCGCGCGCCCCTTCACCCCCCAAGGTGGGCGGTGATGCTGCGGCGCGAAACCCCCCTCCCCTTCCCTATCCGGGGCGTCGCGGGTTCCGGCCCCGGTACTCGCGGCTTTCCAGCAGGATCTCGCGCACCCGGCGCACCGAGTAGCGGCCGGCCAGGTCGTCCACCGCGGCCTCCTCCGGGGTGCGGTCCAGCAGGAAGCGGTAGAGGGTCACCACGTCCTCCCGCGTGGCCGGGCGGTCGCGCTCCAGGCGGAGGCGGAGCTGTTGCTCCAGCAGCCCCGCCAGGCGGTGCTGGCGGTAGTGCTCGTGGCGCTTGCGGGGTTCCTCGATGATGGCGGTCACCTCCGAGGCGGCCTCGGGCGCCAGGTGGTGCTCCGGACCGCGCACCCATTCCATGCGGTCATAGCCCATCTCGCGGAACTTCGCGGCGCTGAAGGAGGCGCCCTCGGCGCCGATGTAGCGGGCGAAGCACACATCGGTCATCACGCGGGCGATGCCCAGGGCGTTGCAGCCGAGCGTCTTCACCGCGTCCTGCGAGGAAAAGCCGCCCGCGACCGGCAGGCTCTCCATCCAGCGGAAGATCGCGACGTCGTCGCGAAAGGCGTAGTCCGCGCCCTCCAGGATGCGGTCATAGGGGGCGAGCCATTCCCGCAGGCGCCGCCAGGGCTCGCGCTTCAGGCCGAAGGCCCAGTGGTGCTGGAGCATCAGCAGGTGGGCGGCGGGGCCGGGCGGCATGGCGGCGTGGTCGCCGTAACAGGCGAAGTAGCCGATCCGGGGGTCCTGGTCCGACAGCGCGCGCAGCTCCTCCATGATCCGGAGGTAGTCGGGGCCCAGCTCGAGGTCGTCCTCGAAGAAATAGGCGCAGTCGCGGTCCAGCGTCTCGAAGGCCAGGGTCTCGCCGCGGCGGATGTTGACGGAGATGCCGAGGTTGTCCGGGCTCGCCAGCACCTCCCCGCGGGGGAAATGGGTGCGGAAGGCGGCCACCGAGGCCTGGATCTCCGCGTCCTCCGCGTAGCGCAGGCCGCTGCGGGGAGAGACGGGACCGTCCTGCAGCAGGAAGACGCGGCGCGGGTCCAGCATGATGCCGTCCTGGCGCAGCAGGGAGGCGCAGACGCGCGCCAGGTAGTCCGGGCGCTTGAAGGCGAAAAGAACGACGGGCACGTCCAGCAGGCGGGGCTGGGGGCGGAGGTGCAGGGAGGGAAATGCCGGGCGGCCGCTCATTCCGGGTTCTTCTGGCAGAGGGGGGGCGGGAGGGTTGGCAACGGGGTCAGTCCTCGCGGCCCATCTCCAGGGCGCGGGCATAAACCTGGCGGCGCGGCAGGCCGGTCGCGGTGGCCACCATGGCCGCGGCGTCACGCAGGGACTGGCCGGCGGCCAGCGCCGCGCGCAGGCGCTCCTCCACCTCGTCGGCGCCGCCCGTCGCCTCGGGCGCGGGACCCACCACCACCACGATCTCGCCGCGGGCGGGCTGCGCGGCGTAATGGGCGGCCAGCTCGGGCAGGGTGGCCCGCCGCACCTCCTCGAAGCGCTTGGTGAGTTCGCGCGCCACCGCCGCCGGGCGGCCGCCGAAGCCCTCCGCCAGGGAGGCCAGGCATTCGGCCAGCCGGTGCGGGGCCTCGAAGAAGATCAGCGTGGCCGACAGCCCGGCGCCCTCGGCGGCGCGCAGGCGGCCGATCGCCTCCGCGCGGGCGGCGGCGCGGGGGGGCAGGAAGCCCATGAACAGGAAGGGCTGCGGCGGCAGGCCGGAAAGCGTCAGCGCCATGACCGCCGCGTTGGGGCCGGGCACGGCCGAGACATGGGCGCCGGCCTCCATGGCCGCGCGGGCCAGGCGGAAGCCGGGGTCGCTGACCAGGGGGGTGCCGGCATCCGAAACCAGCGCCAGCCGCGCCCCGGCGAGCAGGCGTTCCAGCAGGCGCGGGACCTCGCGCGCCTCGTTGTGGTCATGCAGGGCCGCCAGCGGGGCGCCGATGCCGTGGCGGGCGAGGAGCGGCGCGGTGACCCGGGTGTCCTCGCACAGGATGAGGTCGGCCCCGCGCAGGGTCACGACTGCGCGGGGGGAAAGGTCCCCCAGGTTGCCGATGGGGGTCGCGACCAGCCATAACCCAGGAGCCAGCCCGGCGGACGCGCCGACGGACGCGCCGATTGACGCGCCGATTTCCGGGCTCCCGGCACCCGATTCGCCACCAGAAGGGGCCTCGCGTGGATCCTCACCCGTTCCGGGCCCCGGCCCTGTTCCGCCTTCCGCTTCGTCATTCATCCCGGCGCCCTGCAAGCCGTCATCCCCGCCTTGGCGCCCTGGCGGCGCTGCTGGCGGTTGTGGGGCTCGCGGCCTGCGCCCCGCAAGGGCCGCGCGGGGGATACTACGGCTACGGCCAGCCGGCGCCGCTGTTCGGCGGGCCGGCGGCGCCGGCCGAGCCGGTTCCGGCCCGCGTCGCGCTGCTGCTGCCCATGAGCGGGCCGCAGGCGGCGCTGGGCCCGGCCATGCTGAACGCGGCCACCATGGCGCTGTTCGAATCCGGCGCGCGCGGGGTGGAGCTGGTGCCGCGCGACACCCGGGGCTCGGCGGCCGGCGCCTCGGAGGCCGTGCGCTCGGCCCTGGCGGACGGGGCGCGGGTGGTGGTCGGGCCGCTGACGGGGGCCGAGACCACGGCCGCGGCCGGCCAGGCGCGGGCGGCCGGCGTGCCCGTGCTGGCCTTCACCAACGACGTGGAGCAGGGCGGCAACGGCGTCTGGGTGACGGGCATCACGCCCTCCCAGCAGGTGCGGCGGCTCGTGGCCTCGGCCCAGGCGGGCGGGGTCCGCCGCGTGGGGCTGGCGGGGCCGGAGGGTGCCTTCACGCGCCAGCTCGCGAACGCGCTGCGCAACGCCTCGCGCGAGGCCGGGATGTCGGCCCCGGTGATCGTGACCTATCCGGCCAGCGCCTCCCGGCCGCAGGCGGCCGGGCAGATGGTGGCCCAGGCGGGGACGGAGGGCATCGGCCTGCTGATGCTGGCCGACAGCGGGGCGCAGGCGCGGGAAATGGCGGCGGCCCTGGCGGCGGCCGGGCTGGGGGCGCCGCAGACGCGCCTCGGCGGTCCCACGCTCTGGGCCGGCGACGCCACCCTGGCCTCCGAGCCGACGCTGGCGGGGGCGCTGATCCCGGGCCCCGACCCGGGTGCGCGCAGCGCCTTCGAGGCGCGCTACCAGTCCTCCTTCGGGGAGCGGCCGCCGCGGCTGGCGGCCACGGCCTACGACGCCACCTCGGCCGCGCTGCGCTCGGTGCGGCCCGGCGACCCGAACGCCCCGGCGGCGCTGCCGGTGGGCGAGCCGTTGCAGGGCGCGGACGGGGCCTTCCGGCTGCTGCCCACCGGCCAGTTGCAGCGGGCGCTGGCGGTTTATGCCCTGACGCCCGGAGCCGAGCCGCAGATGGTGGAGCCGCCGGTGCTGCCCGGCGCCGCCGGGTCCTGACGGGCAGCCCATGATTCCGCCGCGGATGGCGTGAGCACCGGCCGGCCATCGCCCGGCGACCTGCTGCGGATGGCCGGGCTGTTCGGCGCGGCGCCGGGGCTGGTGCTGGCGCTGCTGGCGGCCACGGGGCGGGCCGAGCCCGGCGCCGTCCTGCTGGGCCTGGCGGCGACATCGGCGGCGGCGCTGCTGCTGGCGCGGTTCTGGCTGGGGGTGCTGGCACGGCTGGAGGAGGGGTTGCGGGTCGCGGCCGGGGGCGGCCTTCCCGCCCCGCCCGGCCGCGGCCTGCCGCGGGCGGCGGTGCGGCTTTCCGTGGCGGCCGCGCGGCTTTCCCGCGACCTGGCGGAGCGCGAGGCCACCGTCGGCCGGCTGCGCGAGGCCGATGCCGCCATCATCGAGGCGCTGCCCGACCCGCTGATCGTGCTGGCGGAGGACCGCCGCCCGCTCCGCGCCAACGCGGCGGCGCGGCGCTTCTTCGGTGCCGGGGGGGAAGGCCGGGCGGATGCCGCCGCCTTTCTGCGCCACCCCATCATCGCCGGGGCGGTGGACCGGGCGCTGGCGGAGGGGGTGGCGCAATCGGCCGAGGCCGTGCTGCCCGTGCCGGTGGCGCGCGACCTGTCCACCCAGGTGATCCCGCTGGACCCGCCGCTGTCGGATGGCGGGCGGCTGCTGGTGGTGCTGGCGGACCGCACCCAGGCACGGGCGGCCGAGCGGATGCGGGCCGATTTCGTGGCCAATGCCAGCCATGAGCTGCGCACGCCGCTGGCCTCCATCATGGGCTTCGTGGAAACGCTCCGCGGCCCGGCGGAGGGCGATGCGGAGGCGCGCACGCGCTTCCTGGCCATCATCGCCGAGCAGGCCGAGCGCATGCGCCGGCTGATCGAGGACCTTCTGGGCCTGTCGCGCATCGAGATGACGGAGCACCAGGCGCCGACCGGCGAGGCGCGCCTGGACTCGCTGGCGCGGGGCGAGGCGGAGGCGCTGGCGCCGATCTTCGCGGCACGGGGGGCGAGGCTGGAGCTGGACCTGTCCCCCGCCACCGCCGCCCCGGCCGACCCCGGCCAGCTCGCCCAGGTGCTGCGCAACCTGATGGAGAACGCGGTGCGCTACGGGCGGGAAGGGGGGCGGGTGGTGCTCTCGGTCCGCGCCATGCCGGTGGCGGAGGGCGGGCTGCCGCCGGGGGTGCTGCTGCAGGTGGCCGATGACGGGCCGGGCATCGCGCGCGAGCACATCCCGCGGCTGACCGAGCGCTTCTACCGGGTGGATTCCGGGCGGGCGCGGGGCGCGGGCGGCACGGGTCTCGGGCTCGCCATCGTGAAGCACATCGTCTCCCACCACCGCGGGCAGTTGCTGATCGAGAGCGAGCTGGGCCGGGGGACGACCATGCGGGTGTGGCTTCCGGGGGGCTGACGGAATCCTTCGCCGGCCCGGGCCCCTGCCCTGCCTTGACGCCGCCACCTCCGGGCGGGACACCCCGCGCGCACCCCCAACGAGCCCCCGGCACTCCAACCGCCGGCCGGCCAGGAAACCCGTTCCATGCAGCGCGTCTTCTCGGGCATCCAGCCCTCCGGCGTCCCCACCCTCGGCAACTACCTGGGGGCCATCCGCAACTGGGTGCCGATGCAGGACACGCACGAGGCGATCTTCTGCGTGGTGGACCAGCACGCCATCACCCAGTGGCAGGACCCGCGCGAGCTGACGCGCCAGAC
>Ga0210040_10007086_pt1 | contig 13734 bp, 13 predicted proteins | sample CryGeyCG12114_NA_FD_185462 | JGI IMG/M metagenome (GOLD analysis project Ga0210040, IMG submission 185462) | Groundwater microbial communities from aquifer - Crystal Geyser CG19_WC_8/21/14_NA (SPAdes) (version 2) | ecosystem: Environmental > Aquatic > Deep subsurface > Groundwater | place: USA... | reverse complement strand
CAGGCTCGACAGGCACATGCCATAATTGGGCGGGGTCTGGCATAGCAGCATGGTGTGGCCGATGGTCATCGCACGCCGTAGCAGTAATATTACACTAAGTCAGGTTCTACGTGCTGCGAGATCGACCAAGTCGTGGGAAGAAGATTGGAGAGGCATGATGCCGTGAATACGTAGCGCTAGTGGTTCGGGTTCATGATCTCGAGCCTCGCTGGCATGCAGTGATCGGCCTTTCCCTCTCGAGGCTGAGAAGCCTCGGCCTCGGCCATGCCAAGGAGCTCGGATGAGCCAGAAAGGGATTAAACTGGAAGTTGCCAGTGCTTGATGGATATCAAGAGTCAGGATTGGATTGTGTCTGGCCCCAAATCAATTCATGGCTTCAATGTGTTGAGCTGCATTGTACATACACAGTCATTACGGGGTAGGTAAGCAACGTTGAGCACCATGGCAGGCGGTATTAAGGCAGGGCGATTAGACGCCGCAGACTTTGTAGATGCAATACCGTATCCCACTTCTCCTGCTACCTTCTTGCTCACTCGTGAATGCTGTTGTATGTTACTTATACTAGCACGGCTATGCAAGGTTTCACCTCGAAATTATGCATCTCTTCACTAAACCGACACTTGTCGTTATTCCGGTTTTCGCACTTGGCACCATAATAGCACTTGTGGCCCGAGATACAGTCGGTATCCCTACATTCGACGCAGACATGAGAGCACCAGTATGCTAGGTATCCGGATGATACGCGTGGGCCACCATACCATCATCGAGAGCATCTAACTGATAATCAGTCATGAAAGAGCACCATGCCAGTACCCTGATGCGCGGATATGGGGAGAAGGAACATGTGCAAGATTACTGTGCTGCCTAGTATTTTTACCAGACGCGCGGAGAGTACAGTAGTAAATGTAGTGGCCCTTGGAGCCTGCCCGACGCAGTGCAGAAGAGTTGGTGACAATCGATCTGTGTTTCGCCGTTGGTTATTTGGTCCTTGATCTCAGCTGCAAAATGCGACTTTGAGCTTGAGATTGAGCAGTCTTTGCTCGTTATCCAACGAGAACGACAGAAGCTAATCATGGCGATCATGATCAACAAGCAGAAAAACACCGTCAACAAGGACCTCGACACAGATCAAGCTCAAGATGTGCAGGCACAAACTACTTACAACCTTGAACGAGGTGCCTCTGAACACGCCGATCTGGTCGAAACGAAGCGACAATCTCTAGAGGACATTGTTCGAGGTCGGAAGGTTTCCAAACCCGTGAATCGAGATGTCCAGACCGATTCACCAACCGATACACAGACATATCTGAGCCGCCATGGTCGACAAAGATCAAGAAGAACTTCATCTGGCGTCGAGAGTACTCCAACACAAGCAGATCAGACACTGTCGACCAAGAAGTGGGTTTTCAAGGATGTCGGGCATTACGCCAATTGGCGAATCATGTATCCTCTGCTAGGCCAAAAGGACAAGCAGGGTGAATTGTCGTGGAATGAGTTCTGTGCAACAATGGCGGCTGAACCGTTGTTTTTCGAGGCTAGCAATCAAGCCGGAGCTTCCTGGACGTTCACACGAGCGGCAATGGGTAGTAGGGAGAAGTTAAGTGTTGTCTTGCACAAGCCACACAGCTTGAAACCGAGTCTGCAGAGGCATATGGTATGGCAGAATCGAGCTCGTTTTTGTCATACGTTCGACTGGATAGCGGAGGACTTCGAGCTGTGCGTGGACGGAAAGGTGGCATAATCGACACAATACGGAGTCCTGTTCTCCTACGGTGCCCACCTGGAAGTACGGATGCTCGTTCTGTCATTTGTGCCGGCCGGTGGTGGAGGTGGTAGGCTATGAAAGTGTTTGCAGGACCAAAGAAATAATGGTGGAGTGGCATATCATCCACAATCCGCGTCGACACGAGGTTTTACAGATTGTCGGAAGATCTTGCATCATTTGATCATCACGATAACTTCGAACGACGCGCTCCGTTCGGGAAGGCTTTGGGAAGGCTCTGGACAGCTACTCGGCCTGCATGAGCATGCTTAGGACATACCGTGTACGACATCTGTGCTCATCCTTGGTCCTAGCTTAGGCAACATGCTCTTCCTGGTTTGTGAGTTCCAAGTCGGTCGACTGCAGCTGCCCACGTCTTGCTTCCTTCTTTGCTTTCTTCCGTGCACGTCTTTCTTCCTTCACCCCGCCGGGCAATTCCTTCTTCCTTTGCTTGTTCTTGTTCAACTTCCGCTTCTTGTCCTGCGGCTTTCCTTCACCTTTGGGTTGCATGGCTGTGGGAGTGTCTTGCTCTTCCTCAACTACCTCGCCCTCCGAATATTCTTGCTGGGCTTCGATGGGAACTTGCTCATCTTGTGCTTGTGCCTTGTCTTTCATACTGGTCTCGATGTCTTTCAACTTGCGCTTTGCTAGCAGTTTCTCCCTGGCTTCTCGTTCGGCTCGTTCGAGGTCGTACTTGTCATTACCAGCCTACAACTTTTGTTAGCAATCGAGACCGACCATATCCGAGGTCGCCCACCAGAGCATGTTTGATTATTCTGCCAGCAGCTTCTTTATTCAAGCTGAGATTATCTCTCTTGCTTGCACCGTTTTCCGCTTCCTGTATCTTAGCGAAGTACTGTTTGACACGAGTAAGCTCCGTAAAGACAGCATGGTCCTTGACGGCCACGCCATTGGTTTTCAAGTACGAGAACAGCAAAGACTCGATGGCGTAGACGATGACACTGTAGAGTTTGGCTTTGTCTAAAAGAGGCAGCTTCTTGGTTGTCGAGGACAAAGCATTAGAAAGCAGTGGTTCGAGGTTGTCCTGAAGGTCGTCTATGCGATCTTCGAGCTGCTCAAGAAGCGCAAGCACGTTTGCTGTGCTCATCTCGACGGTCTTGACGGAATCACTGAAGCCGTGGAATAGGTACGACTGGTAAGGGAGATGCGTCGAGGTAGGAAAGATATGTGCTTCAAGTTGCAGTGTTTGCGCATTCAGGAAAACTTTCGAAATTACGCCGCAATCATGATGCGGAGGGAGGTTTGGCTTGGCGCAACGTGCAGCCTCTCAGTGCATGAGTACATTGATTGATGCGATCATGTACCTAATGAACAGACCGGATCTCGGGGCATTTTCACTGTCCTTTACACTCACATCACGATTCATTCTGACTGCTGATTACACGTTCTTGGAGGCCTTCTTGCTCTCGCTTCCCTTCATGAATCTTCTACGGTAAAATACGTCAACCTCCACCTACCTTCAAGCTGTCGCAACGCATCGTAGCTCGCCCTCTCGCTGGGGCCGTAGCTCGATGTACGGCCTTGCCATACCGATGTCTCCGTCCTAACACACGCTCTGTCCTGAGGGCGTCAGCTTCATTCTCGAATATGTCCGCCTCCCAATCATGGTGGAAAGGCGTGCAGAATGCCGAACAACCACATCCTACGACCCAGCCTTTCGAGTCGAAGCCTATGCCTATGCCAGAAGAGTCGGAGAATGAGCGATTACTGAGCCGACGGGTGCATATACTTGGTGTGGGAAGTATTGGAACCTTCGTTGCGCACTCGCTGAGATGTCTGCCAAACCCACCACCGTTGACTCTTTTGATGCACAAGGCGGAAATGTATGAAGAATTCAAGGGTGGTGCTCGAATAATACGTCTGATCAACAGAAAGAGCGAAATCAACGACGAGCAGTCTGGCTATGATGTTGACTTGCTCGAACCAGATCCCGAAACAGGCCTGGATTATTGGCGCTTCATCCCGGACAGACCTGGTTCCGGATTCAGCAGGGCAACAAATCCTGTGAACGAGGAAGAGATGTTGCCGTCTGGGGAACTCTTCATCTACTCGTTGATTGTAACAGTCAAAGGCCCTGTGACAGTCCGCGCTCTTAGATCTATCAAGCACAGACTTAATGCACAATCGACGATATGCTTCATACAGAATGGCATGGGGCAAGTGGAAGAACTCAACCGAAAAGTCTTTACCGATCCCGAGACGCGCCCGACATACCTGCTTGGCATCATATCTCACGGAGTCCATCTTGCCGTTTCTTTTGCAATCATACACGCTGGATTTGGCACGACTGCGCTAGGTATCTACCGAGACACAGACAAATATCCTTTGCCGCCCGAATCTTCAGTCACAAACATGTCTGATCTCTCAGATGAAGACCGCAGAAGGCTTTACCCTTCGGACAAGGATCTGTACTCAAGTTTATCGTCTAGGTACCTTCTGCGTACACTCACGCGATGTCCCATCCTCGCATGCGCTGCATTCCCTTACCTGGATCTGCTCCAGCTACAGCTCGAGAAGCTTGCCATAAATGCGGTGTTGAATCCGATCACAGCACTGCTTGATGTACCTAATGGAGATATGCTGCATAACCATTCGTTAACAAAAGTACAGCGTCTGCTGCTCGCTGAGATCTCGCTAGTCATTCGTGGCATTCCTGAGTTGGAAGGCATTCCAAATGTCCGAACTCGATTTTCTGCTGAGAGATTGGAGAATCTCTTCATGGGCATCAGTGCCAAGACAGCCGAAAATTCGAGCAGCATGCGGGAAGACGTTCGCAAAGCCAAACAAACTGAAATTGATTACATTAACGGCTATATCGTCAAACGAGGAGAACAACAAGGGATCAAGTGCGTGCTCAATTTCATGATTATGGAGTTACTGAAGGGAAAAACGTACGCAATGAGAAGCGCAGAGGGAGAAATGATGCCATATGGTGTTAGCCGGTTGGAAGGCGAGGAAGAGCAAGATGAGCTGGGGACGCCGTCGCGTGTCACTTTGGACGATCGTGGTACGCCAGCAAGAGGTCAAAGATACTGACTTGGAAGCCGGCGAGCTGGTCGAGACAACCTTTTCATACACAAACCAATAAGTGTACTCCCCATCCAAGATCTGAGAAAGTGACCATGCGAAGTCGGCTTCTCTTGCTGCTTTATTTTGCAATCTAACAACCTGGTCAGCTCGCAAATTCAGGTGGTTTTCGAGCACTTGAAAGATTGTCATGCAACTTCCAGTTCTTCTCAGGCGTACTCAGCAATGATGGTCATTGAATATGGTTATCAGAAAAGGGGCTGAAAGCGGAAGCAGAGCAGACCTGCAAGGCCATGATCAGGCAGGTACACGAAGATTTGTTGTTAGCGAGTTCTACGAAAACCCTGTTCCGGATCCGAAGAACAATGTCTGCCATGCAACGAGCTCGGTAAGTACGGCACTAAGACTTACTCAGTTTGACGTGCTTTCAGATGACGTATCTGTGGAGTTGACTACTTTCTTTAGTGGGTGTCTTGCTTTTGGAGGCCAATCGGTTATGCTCCGAGTCAGAGCCGCAGAATCCCAGCCAACACCTGTGCTACAAGGTAGCCAGATCTAGGCCGTGCAGCTTTGGCTTTACCTTGTACCGTTTTATCAGACGACCAGGGCTGCAGGAGCTACACCACATCTGGTATCCCCAATACTGCCCACGACCTTGCGGCACCTTGATTTGTGGTACCGGCCGCACAGTGGATGTACACAAAGCAGGTTTCTGGAGTCCATTGAGTTAGGTGCCGGCCGCGTCTTTGACCCATCCCCATGTATATATCTTCCGCGCCCGCGGCCCACGACTTACAACTCTCGTACACCTTTGCAAGACCACGAAAACAACAATCCAGTCAATCGCTTTCACATCACTTTCGCTTCACAATACTCAGTCCTCCCGTTTACTCTTCAAAAACAACCTCAAGATGCGTGGTTTCACCACAATTGTGGCCTCTGCCGCCCTTCTTGCCTGCTCCGTAATGGCCACCCCCTACAAAGGCAGAAATGGCGGTAACGGCCGATGGAACGGTAACCACGACTGTCTGACCACAGACACAGCCGCGCTCCTAGTCAACGGCTTCGGTTCGCTGCTTTCCAACTACTCGACCTCCGTCGCCGAGTCGATCCTAGCCGACAACTTCACCGACACGTCTGACAGCATAAACTCCTTGGCCGGCTACCCACTGGGTGGCGCCACCTTCCCCAGCAAGCAGGCCTTCGAGGCTGGCCAGGGATCTCAGCAGGCCATCGGCTTCGAGCTCCTCGCTATCGATGCAGTCGGGTGTGACAGTTTCGCATTTCGCTGGATCGCCCACGTCGGCGGCTCCTTGGCCGTCAAGGGCATCAATGTTGGCTATGCGATCTACACTGGCATGGGCGCGAACGGCTGGCAAATCGAATCTATGTACAGCGAGTTCAACAGCATTGCATGGGTGACCGATATTGGCGGCACAGTCACCCTACCCGGTGCTGCTCAATAAACAGGTCACGCGGACATCAGGAATATTATCAAACGAATGCGTTGGTTAGGCACATGGTTACTGAACGTTAGTTGCATAGCAAGGGCATTCGATGAATTAATTTGTGGGTAAATCCTCCACGATCTTAGTGTCGGAATAATAATATCATGCTCCATGTATGAAACATATTAAGCGTTTTCAATAGTGCGGTGCCACTATCGCTCTCATCCCGACACGAAGAGGCTGAAAAAGGAAGTATGCGTCATTCGTCTGGCCTCTTGAGGTTTCGCGCAAGATGCACCCGCACCAGTTGTGATGATCCGCATTCGCCGCGTGTCTACAGACCCACTTTCGGCTGAATATCAAGCTTCTACCAAGCTTAGTGGGTCTAGTTCCAGACGTTCCCGAGCCTCGGAGTCATGCACACATGTACGTATGTCGTGCGCCATATGCTACTATTCTTGGGGGGCGACTAGGAAACGCGTCACCATGTGCTTGCCACTTCTCTCCAAGTACCTAGGGGGTACCTGTTAGTAGGTAGGTAATAATGCAAATCCGCTCCAGCTCACGTACATCTCGAGATCATGAAGACGGCATCCTCAATACACTAACGCAATGGCGAGGCCTGGCGTGGTCTCATGCAAAAAACCACGAGGACATAGTCTTTGCAGAATAATGGTGCCAGCGCCTGTCGAGGTGGCGAGAGTGTTTTCAACAGTAACCTACTGATTGCTCCCACACGCCTCCCGAAAACATGTCCTTTCAAGTACATAGAGCTACCACATAATACATGTTATCATGGTTCATCACGTGGGGTTTTGAGAACTGAAGCATGTGGAGCTTGAGCACGAGCCAATGACTCGAAGAGTGAATTATTACAGCCGATTTGATTATTAGCAGCAGTTTGACAGTACTCATCGACTGGGTATATCTCTGCAAACGAGGTCAAATACCTGCAAATTAACACAAGATATCGGACTTGGCCATTACAAGCCGAAAAGGTTAGACCAAATTTGCACACACCCGCGTACAGACAGAACAGCTCAATACTCAGCCGTGAGTGACTCAGGCTTAGGTGTGTGGAATCGGTAAGCTGAGCCTACGCAGCTCTTTGAATTCGTTTGCAATCTAATCCTTCACTTCAATCATATCCTGACACATCTTCAAAAATCGTTCTCGATACTCGTCTGGTGTTGTTGTGATACTCATTGGACCTTGCCTGTCAATCAGGTTCCATGCTTTGATCAGCCATGTCATCATCTTCGCTTGAGTTTTGTGCTTTGCCCAGAAGAAATCCAGAATTGCAGCGCGAAAGATGTATTTCCCATCTTGAGATTTGATGCCCGTACGCCAAGTTGGTGGGGAAGGAGGCGCGAAGGGTGGTTCTGTCGGCGAAGAAGGTGCGTTCGAGTCGTTAGCTATACGAACAAGGAAGAGAGAGTAGTCAACAGCGTTGTTGGCTGAGAGCAGGGCTGTGTCGGTTTTGAGTTGAGTGAGGAAGGCGTCGGCTTTGGGGCGAGTAAGGACGATCTTGTCGTTGAATTTGTCGGCGAGTTTGGATTTCGTTTCCTGGGAGGTGAGGCGTCCGTCTGCGATGTCGCGTTCGGGGAAGAAGTAAGATGTTGGTTTGAGGTCGTAGGTTTCCCATTTAGAATTGCTAGAGGATTTGCCGATGAGGAGATTCTCCATGATGATATGATGTGTTGGTGCGAGACCGAGAAGGGTGCCCACTGTGGTGTATTTGGCGGCGAGAAAGTCTGTTATCCGGATGAGGATTGTGGAGGTATGAGCTTGATAATGGGCGTGTAGTGGAACGAGGAGGTCATCTCGGAAGAAGGTGTGTTCAAACGCTCGAGGCACTGCTTTTACCAAGTACTTGCCGTCCTTGCTTGTAAAGAATGTCTGCCACTGTCAGTAGCGGCCGTAGGTTCAAGGTCGTGACCTACTGATCCTGAATACCCCATGTCCCCCTTCGCTTCGAGTCCGCCTTCACCCACGAAGCTGCCTTGATAATCGACTTCCTTGATCTGCCATTGTTGTCGTAGTTGCTTGAATAATTCATTCCGGAAGCGAACGAAGATGACATGGTAGATGGAAAATAAAGCGGAGATAGCTGTCAGAAACCGCGACAATGCTGACTTGAGTTCATGTTGGTCGCCTTTCAGGATTGCGTAGACGATGGAGCGTGCGATCGTCTTGTCGCGAGCCATGATTGCACGAGTAAACTACCTACCTAGTGAGTCCTTGAACAGAAATCAGAGGTCTTTGCAACAAGAGAAGTGTCGGGCAAACATGCCGGTCTCGCAAGGCTGAATCTGTTACGTCACGGCGGTGTGATTGGTTCGGAGCACTAGAGAGTGGGAGATCGGGACTCAGGAGTCCCTCTACCAGGATTCACGTGCTTCACCACCAATATCGAGAACAATTTCACACGTTACTGTTCATTGGGGACCTGACAGACTCGACCATTCAATCTGAAATGTGCAAGGCTGACCAGAAGGATTCGGTCAACAGGAGTGAGTGACATCTTCAGATCTCAGACGCTTCAGATGTGCAGTATCACGTGTCAGTAGACACTTGACGTTCGGTTCAACGCGAGTACCTTCCACAAAGGGTCACGGTGAATACAAGGCCATCAGACGAAAGCCCGACGTCGTCAGTGTGTAGTACGAGTGTAGGTACTTTTGTAATAACATTGTTCCAAGTTCCAGTCGTCTGTAGTTGTCACCTTGACCTTGGTGTTGGCTCGACCGGTCTAAACAGTCCCCACTTTCCTGCGTAGCCGGTCCTTACCGTTGTCGATCGGTTTTTCTTTGGGACTTCGAAGATTCAAGTTCTGACACGTTCGCATCACTTTACGAGTCAGGCGTCAATCTTCTGCATCCGCCAAGGTCGCTCCGCGTGCGGTCTGACATCCAGCATGATGCAACACGATCTTGGTGCCTCTGTTACAGCTTCGCCTGTGGACACACACGAGGTTTCGCCACTCTCGCAGAACGGCCGAAAACGAAAGGCTGCCTCCAACACTTCCAGAGGTGTCGCAAGCCTCACGCCCGATCAGCTCGCGAAGAAACGAGCAAATGACCGCGAGGCTCAACGTGCTATTCGAGAGCGAACGAAGCAGCAGATAGATAACCTCGAGCGAAGAATACAAGAGCTCACCTCGCAACAACCCTATCAAGAGCTGCAGGCCGTCATCAGACAGAAGGATGCCGTTCAAGCGGAAAATGATGAAATCAGAAGGAGGTTGGCCTCCATAATGTCCATCATACAGCCCATTGTTGGGGCACAAGGCTTGACCGATTTGGCCACAGCAGCGCAGCAGAATGTACAGCTCGGTCTTGCGTCACAGAATGATGGATTCCAGACAGATCAGTACCTGGACTCTCACACTCGACCATACCCCAGTCAGTCGCCGCAGACGGCTGTTAGAGAAGGCCCTGCTTTCCCTCCCTACAGTCCCGTGGAAGATGTACCAAATGGCGAGAACCGAGTCTTGCCAGCGTCTCGGGATGCGTTGGATCACCAAAGAGACAACATTCACAGGAGCCTTGAACTTGAGAGTACAGGAGAGCGGCTATCGTTCAGTTTCCTCCTCGACAGTCTAGGACAAAAAGCCTCCATACCTCAGGTTCAGCACGCATCTTCGACTCCGCGCTCACCTTACCCACCTCTTTCTAACACCTTCGCAGAGCAGAACCATCCAACATGGAGCATGCTTCCCAAAAACACCACTCCAACTTGTCCGTTGGACAGCGTTCTTCTGAACTTCCTTCAAGCTCGTCGACGTGAAGCCAACAACGGCACGGTGCAGAACCTCGCATCCCCGGCGTATCCTTCAGTCTCCTCACTGCTGAATCCGACAAGCACCGACGTCCGAGCCGACCCTCTTTCCCAGCTAATGACCGACATAGTCAGCAAATTCCCTTCCATCAGCGCCCTGCCGGAACAATGCGCCACTGTCTTCTTCATGTTCATCACGATTCGCTGGATGCTCAATCCCACACAAGAAAATTACGAGCGGATACCCGAGTGGTTAACTCCACGTCCATCGCAGCTCTTTACGCCGCATCCGGCATGGATTGACCATCTGCCCTGGCCAAGGATGCGTGACAAGCTGGTGCATAGTTACCAAGACTACGTGTTTGAGAACTGGTTCATTCCTTTCACCACAGGTTTATCTGTGAATTGGCCATACGAGCCGATTGATTGTCTACTGAGTACGTCAGAGAAGGATGAACCAATCATCAACCCTGTGTTCGAGAGGCATATCATGAGGTTGGAGAACTGGAGTTTGGGCCCGGCGTTCGCGGAGACTTTTCCCGCATTGGCGGACACGGCGCCCATCAAGGAGAACAACACAGGAAGGACGGAAGAACAGCAATGAGTATAGGGTGTGGTACTTGTATTGTACATATATGAAAAATATTGTCTTTTAGCTCGCTCGACGTTCCCCGGGAACAACATCCTGAATTCATCACCACACCCCTCCTTGCAACGCTAGGATCTCCAACAACACAAACCAGGATGTCCCCCACTCCATCCCTGTCATCTGACTCTCAAGCAGTGACTACAACGCGTAAATTCAAAGAAGAGCTATACAACACCATGATGACATCATCCGTAAGCCCTGCTACCTATATGTTCATATTTTACTCCGACCAACCCATCCGCCTTACCATACACTAAGTCCACGACCACCCAAAGCACGATCACCCGCCTTCACGCACCACCACCCACCCGACTCAGCGCAACTACAACCGCATTGACCGCCTAGCGTCAAGATGGGCATTCCCTACTCCAAAGAAATCAACGCGGCCTTTGAGCAAGTCACGCCGCTCGTAGCCGCGGGTTTCGAAGTGCTGCAGACGACCAAGAACATCGCCCTGGTGGTCGCCTTCATCCAAGTGCTGACCGTGATCCTGCTGGTGCTCGTGCTCGTCGCGCTGCTGGGCCTGCTGGTCACGCTGAACCCGGACCTCACCAAGGAGCGCGCCGAGCTCGTCACGCCCGTCATGGTCTGGCTGGCCAGCTGGGTGTACGCGTACGGCGGTGTCGCCAAGTGGCTCGGCCGCGTGCTCATGTTGGGTGGCCTGGGGGGTGGCGGATGGTGGGTTTGGCGCGCTTTTGGGGTCGGGAGTAGCCCGCCGAATGCGGATGGTGGAAAGGGGGAGGACGTGGATCTGGACAAGGAGAAGAAGGAGGCGGAAAAGAAAGAGGAGGACCAGGAGAAACAGAAGAAGAAAAAAGATGGGAAGTAAGCTTCATCGTCTTTAGCAGCAGGGCGGCAAGGGTGTCTGGGATGTCTTTGAGACATGCGGTGAGAATACTATTGATGTTTGCCAGCTCGGATGAGGCAGTGCAGACGCCATCAAGAGGTACTCGTAGACATGTGCGATCGCGCTGACAGCACAGTACAATATCATAACCAGTCTGGGAGATACTTCCTCCTATGCGTGTAATTGTATTACTAAAGCCTTCGATCAACTCCGCGTTGTACATCTCAAGTAGTATCGTCCTTTTCGTACTCAGTCAAGACGCCAGAGATTGATGTAAACTACCTCGTGGTGCTGTGTGACATCCGTCGGTCCGATATCCGCACGTGCTGTTCGCGCGTGAAACTTGCGGCGTTTTCAAGCGCGGGATCCATTCATGTACCAAGCCGACCCAGCGTTGCAGTACTGTTCTACATCGAGAAAGTCTGAATCGATATATCATCCTACGATGCCACCTTCGGGGTATATTTCGCAGCCGCTGTATCGAAAAGCTGGCTCTTCTCTTCAAGATCCTGTAGAAGCACATGGTTCTCATTCCTGGCTCTCAATTGTTCCAGCAAACCTTGCACTTCATCGCTCTTCTTGCCTAATACACTCGCCAACACCACACTGTTTGCCAGTGCTTCTACATCCACGTTCTCGGTCTCCATCGCCTGGTTCAATGCTGCTTCCGCCTCTTCGTAGCGACCTAGGTGGATCTCGGCTATAGCCTGCCCAACTAGACTCGTTGGAGACGTACTCCCAGGTGTGCTTGCCAACTCTTCATAGACGTAAAAAGTACTCTGGTATTTCTCGCTTGGTCCAATGCGCAAATTCACCCATGCTTCTGCCAGATTGATCAGCAAGGAGTCCTGAGCCCAGCGCTTTGCCGTGGCAACCTCCTTCATTGCGAGATCTGATCGGTTCTGGCTGAGATGTACCTGTGTGAGAATCGCGACGGCCTCAAGACTCCCTTGGTGCTTCGAAAGCAGTTCGATTGCTTTGGCGTGTTCGCCGGCCGCAGCGAGGACGGTGCCTGCGCATATTTGGACGGTGGAGTCCTCGGCGTCGGAGTCCGCAAGGGACAAGGCGGTCTCTACGCCCGCAGAGTTGCCTGCAGCGTGCTGGGCTAAGGCTAGGATGGAGCGGGAGGGTGCATCTTTTGCCGATTCTAGAGTCGAGAGAACGGAGGTGTCGCCAACGGCTATCTGTGCACGGTATTTGAGGTGTTGGGCTGTTGTACGGTTGGTTTCGGAGAGAGAAGAGACATCGTAGGATAGTACAGCTGGATAAGCATGTGTATAAAATGCTGTGCTTATGTTGAGGAGTTCTGAGGCTGTTAGTGGTCTTCCGGAATGGGATGGGTGCGGCTTACCACTCTCGCCAGAGAACGGGTCCATGTCTGCGAAGCAACAATGTATTTCGTCCTGATTGCGCAGTATAGGCAAGGAGGCACTTCAAAGGAACGAATATCGTCAATGACCAAGACACTGTACCTGCCTTGCGGGAGACAGTCGCAGGTGTCCTTTCGAGTCGACAGCACATTGGTCAACTAGGAGAGGAAGGTGCGGCGAGCATGTTCCAGGGAGGAGGTGATCCCGCAAGGCTGCGGCGGTTCACTCTTTGACCTCCATCCTAGGTATCATTCTACGTCGTGCAACAACAGTCACCCACTTCAATCATTGAGGAGCTCTCGCTTTCCCGCTCGGACATCACGCTTGACGCGACAACGACATGACGCGATTCAGCTTCGTATCAAATGGCATCAAGCTTGACTATCAAAAGGTACAAACCGTCAACGCATTGAGCAAGCTCAAAGCCAATTATCATCTCTTCCTCCGCAACCAGCCTCGACAGCAACCAAACATGGCACGAAATTACCAGGCTCACAAGGGCTGGCGCCCACCAAAACCGCTCAGCGTGTAAATTAGCGACATATATACGACAACGAGGGCGTTTGAATCAGATGTACAAAAGCGCGTGATAAATCTCAGCTCTTGCCTTTGAGCAACAACACAGGAAGGAGTTATAGTACATTGTACTTTTTTGAGCCGCTATTGGCATGCTATAATTACATTTTCTTCTCAGCCGTCCCTCTTTACTCTTGCAGTGGTACTGTGTCTACAAACAATGCCTTAGCGAAGGCTTCGGGATATCTTCCCCCACGAACCTCAGCATTGGAGATGGCCTTTCGGATCTCCTCATTGTCCTCGGCTGTGATCTT
>Ga0210040_10007085_pt1 | contig 13735 bp, 12 predicted proteins | sample CryGeyCG12114_NA_FD_185462 | JGI IMG/M metagenome (GOLD analysis project Ga0210040, IMG submission 185462) | Groundwater microbial communities from aquifer - Crystal Geyser CG19_WC_8/21/14_NA (SPAdes) (version 2) | ecosystem: Environmental > Aquatic > Deep subsurface > Groundwater | place: USA... | reverse complement strand
CCCGCCAGCTTTCCCCTGACTCTCCCCCTGCGCTTCCAAGCTGGCCATTGTCCTTCAGAACGCTGTCTCGCGTCTCCATTCCGAGCATTCGCAGCTCCATCGCCTCGCTCGAGCCAGCCTCCAGCACTGCGTCCATCATCTCGCCTACAGCCACGAACCTGCCTACAGATGCTTCCACAGATGATGACGATGTGTCGCTTTCCCTCCCACTGCCTCCCCTCCGCCATGTCCCTTCTACCTCTACCACCACCACAAACGACTCCTACTTTCCCACCCAACCACGCTTTCATCCCACGAACATTAACCGTAACCGCTCTCCACTGGCTACAGCACCCTCTTCGCCCCCCTCTTCTCCTCCCGAATCCACTGAATGGGACTACTCCGAGACCGCATTCTGGGGCTACGTGATCCTCTTTGTCACCTGGCTCGTCTTCGTCGTTGGCATGGGCAGCTGTTTCGGCGTATGGAGCTGGGCTTGGGATGTAGGCGAGACACCTTACGCTCCACCGGAGTTAGAAGACGACGCGACACTGCCAATCGTGGGTTATTACCCAGCATTACTAGTTTTGACATGTGTGATGGCGTGGGTATGGGTGGTTGTTGCATGGGTGGGGATGAAATACTTCAGACATGCAGATCTACGCGGCGATGATGGATAAATCAACAGTCGTTACCGGGGATTTTTACACAGCGAATGCCCATTCAAAATCATAACTCAAATCCCCACTCTCCGCTCGTTTTACCTCCATCGCCATCCTCTCCGTCTTACCCTTCATCGCGCCCCTAACTTTTTCCCATACAAAGCAGCCGCAACACCCTCTGCTTTTCACCACCCGGCCTCGCTACCTGGGTCACGGTCGCACTGGCTGCCTTCTCCGGTTCTCAGCGCGTGGCTTTCATGCATACCCAGAAGAGCAGTCAGCACAAAATCCGCCGCCGTGTTCTCATATACATTCGGCATAGCCGTCACGTCGATCTTGTCTGGGTGTCCAAGCCCTCGTGCGCATGTCTCCTGGACTGACGATAGGACGCGAATTCTAAAGGAAACGCGTTCATGGACAAGGGATCCGAGAAAGCTTTCAAGCGCAAACTTTGACGCGCTGTGTACCGGCGTGCAGGGGCTGCGGACCGAAGAATCCCGCGGAGGAGAGTCGACGATTGTCCCTGAGCCGCGGATGCGCATTTGCAGCAGGAGGGTCTTAATGCTGCTAGAAGAGGCCCCCCGAAGAAGTTGGTGGCGAATTCGCCGTGCGCTAGTCCGAGCCTGTTTTGGTGACGAGGGCAGTTTTAGCATGCGGACGGTCTGGGTATGGGCCTAGCACAGATGTAGACAGGGGGAGAAAAATCGCACGGGTATGTCTCTGGCACACCACCGCCAGCATGCGCCCACGTTGTTGATCAGCACGTCGATGGGACCGTAATTGTGTATTGCGCCCCGGAGGTCCTCTTCGAGCGTAGCGGAGATCACGTCAGCGGTGATCCAGTGGCCGCCAGCTGGGGTAATCTCGGACACGATGTCAGGCGCGTCGCGAATGGATTGCGGCTTGAGGCGACGAGTTTGTGGCCCTGTTCGAGCACAGCGAGTCCTAAGCCTGAGGAGCAGCCTGTTGTGAGGACTCTGAGGAGATTGTCATTGTGGTTGGAGGGAAGGGAGCCCACTGTAGAGGATGGAATAGGAGAGGTTGTGGGTGGATGAGAAGCTGGGAACTGAATGCCTGTGTTTCAGATTATTCTGGCTATATAGTCCCACAAACGATGTATTTGGTTCATTCCTTAGTCATTGCCCAGACGGTCGAACAACGACTCTGTACTCGCATCTCTCGAGAGTGTGTGGACGCTGAGTCGGCGTGGAAGCCAGTCACTAGTTCAAACTCACGGCCGTAGGGAACGCCACGTGTTGGGCGCCATCAATCGGAAGAACCTCCTTCCAGTTTTGCATCTGCGAATATGCTACTGGCCACGATCTCAAGCGAGCGGTTTGTATGCCTGTTGTTAAGCGAGGAGCAAGGATTTGACGCAAGCATCCAGGTGTTTGGCCTCCGTCACCCTTACGATCTAAATCTATTCGTCGTCATCGTCATCTTCCTCCTCTTCCTCTTCCGTTTCGTCTCCATACGCCGATCGAGAACTCTCTGCATTCGCAATAGCCGCTTGCTGTGTGTCTACGCAGCTGAGTGCTTCTGCCTCACTGTCTCCGTGGTAAGTGTCTGCAACGCTTGACGGTGCTGGCCCTAACATACCATTGTGCCAGCCAGCTACTACTGATCTCTTGATCGATGCATATCTCGTAGTTCTGCCTGCACGATTCGGTCCCTAGTTGTTGAGAGCTGATCTTGCCCGTGTACTCCGTGGAAGCTGCCACGATGAGGACTAAGATGGTGGTTGTGAGAGCGAGCTTCATGGCTGGGAATCTGAATCAGATGTTCTCGGAAATGGATTTAGATGCTGTTTGAAGAGGTGCCAATTCAGTAGTGGAAGGCTTGTTGAACGACGAAGCGGGCTGAGAGAACGATACGGAGGACCGAGCGGACGCAAGATCGGTCTCCAAGAACTGGGATACACGTCTTCGCCTAGTGTGACCCTCACATTCTCGTATTGTGCGTGCCTTGCGTATGTCGGCTCGTATATGTGCGCAAAGATGTTCCACGAAACGAGGAGTACAGCTGTTGCAGGAAGTAGAAAGAGTCAGGAGAAATAGTACAAACGTGTGAAAGGGCCATAACCGTGTCACACTGACAGCTATCACAGGTGTCAATCGTCTCACGTAAATCAAACCGTCCACTGGACAGACCGTACGATGGTCAAAGAGTCGGCAGCGTTATTGATCTGCAGATGTATGAGCTTCGATGATCTGAGTGTGTAAACATCTTGTACTGTGCCCCCCAGCCTTTTCGCTATTTGATTCGTGTCTGCAGAACACTAAGCTTGGTGGACCGAAGCGATGCGCGGGAAGGGAGCTTGTTGAGTCAACGACAAGTCTTCTTAGGGATGGCATCATGCTCATAGATTGGGACTTTCAGCATGCTATGAGGTTCGATGAAGGAATATGGATAGTAATCATCTGAGGTGCTATTATTGTTGCTGTTCGACAAAGCTACATGCACGGGTCGGAAGAACTTTGCTCCTGGAATTTCAACTCTCATTTTCTGCTATTTCTCGTGTACTACACGTTCTCCTTTGGCGAGTCCCGTGTGGCGAAATGGCGCAATCATGTTTATGTGCATGGAAAAGTTTCGAAGCTGATGTCGCTCAACTCTACCGTGATTTAGGAGTGCGTGTACAGTAAGGTAAGATGAATGGTGTATACTCTAGGATGCAAGTGTAAGAAAAAGGAAAGGCAACAATAGAAAAAGGCCACGTCTCAGGATACTTTTTATCAAGGTACTTAGGATAAGGGCGTACGCTCTAGTATAATATTAGCCAAAGAAGAGGACGGAAGAGAGAGGAAAGCCACGTATCAAGATACTAGGTAGGAAATAAGTAAAGATAAGGGGGCACGCTCCAGTATAGGTATAAAAGAGGAAGATATAAAGAGAAGCGACTTACCTCTAGATGTCTACCTACGTAACTATATAGGTACTTTTGTACCGAACAATAGTGTACGCCCAGTATGCAGAAATGGGGAAAGTAAAAAAAAGAAGAGGAGAGGTCTCGTCTCACAATCTGTGTTCTCAAGCTATGTTGGCGACTTTTGTGTCACTAGGGCATACGCCCTCTTCGCGACAATCTTGTACTCGTCTGCTCCGTCTGATGCTATCTAGGCATATCTGGGGTGTGGAACCCACCAGGCGGGAGCACCTTGTGACTGCTCGCGGAGGTATTGTGCCAACCTCGACACCGCATCCCCCATCGACCTCTCGTGCCGGAAAGACCTAGGCCGTCCTGATGGCGCTGTTGGGGGACCATTCCGCTCCCACCAATGCACACCAGCCCAGAAGCGAGCATTGTTGGCTGTACGATAAGGGCGGACTTGGCGGTTCCAGAAGAGCCTCATTTGTTGAAACTCTGCGGATTCGTGTCAACCTCGATTCTGAAGGACGCCATCAAGATGTAACATACCGCGTTCTCTATGCATAAACAAATTTATCTCTCCATTCACGAGGTGTGGTGGGGCGCCGCGAAGGGTGCCGAATGGAAGGACAGGGATCTGATGCCGCCAGGTCAGCTGCGAATGAGCAAGGGAATATTGAGTGCCTACGTGGAAGTTGTATGGGTTGTTTGGAGCAGCCATGTCGATTGACTGATTGGTTGGTTGGTTAGGTTGATTGATCCTATGTTTTTGTGTTATGAATGGTTCGAGCTAAATGCTTGTGGAGGTTGTCGATGCTTTGTGTGAGTTGAGGACGTTGTGCAGACTCGAAGGTCGAAAATTTGTAAATAAACCCATGTCGATTAGTGTGCGTATTGCAGGCAGAGAGCGCTGACCACCAACACGTAGAGAGGTGCTGCCTTGTACCAGGTGCCAACAACATCGGTGAATTGCAGTCGCTTCAAAGAGGGCACTCCACAGTGTTCAACACTCTCTCGATCACCGTTTCAGATGACACATTCTCAAGCAACTCTCGTACAGCCTCCAACTCGCTGCCATACTGCATGCTCCTTTCTCTCTCTGCTGCGGCAACCACTATCCTGTGGGAATAAATCTTCCGAGCTGCTATGGCCACCAGAGAAGGAGTCACGAAGTCCATACTGTGTAGTGGAGCAAGATACCTATTGATACGTTAATACGGGGCTCAAACGCCATAGTTGACAAACTGACTTTGCCAGGGCCAAAAATAACGTCGTTGCATATGGCGTAACTCCACCATCCACACCCCGCTCCATCCGCATGAAGACTACAATGTCCTGAAGATAACGACGTACTTCGGGGGTTATACTTGCAGCATCCCCCAGAGCACGAAGCTTCGTGATCAGCTAGGGAATCATCAGCAAAGGCAGACATGGAGCATCATCCGCTTACGTCCGATTCAATTCGCAAGCTGTCACTAGCGATCTTCTGCATCCTAAAACTTGAAGACTGGCCATGGGAACACTCCGAATCGGAATCTGCTACGAGATCCGTGGCACCCAAATCCTCAAGGTTTGGAAATCCGTCGTCCTGTTTGTGGAAATGCGATATAAAAATACGATCGTTCTATCGATGTCAGCTTACGATATTCACGATACAGCAAGGTGCTTACCAGATGGTGGTTGAGCTTGGTATCGCGAGACGAGGACGCAACTAGAGGAAGAAACAGAAAGGTTTTTGGAACTGCATGGACAGTTGTTCGACTGAATATGCGCCTGCTTCGTATCAACTGGGGAGAGTCAGCTAGACCTTACAGGCCTAAGAAGGACGTACTTCGAGGGCCTGTATCTGCACATCGTGACGGGCAAGATTGAAATCCTTGGCTATCACCACATTTACCACCATGCGACTGTCGAGCGTTTCGGGCGGTGATGTGGAGACCGAGCCAGCTCTGATGTTCACGTTGGCGAGTTGACTGTGCAAACCTCCCGTCTGTGAAAATGTTAGGATCCGATCTAGAGTGGTCAAGCTGACCATGAACAGACCAGATCCTTCTTCTCCTTGCTATCCAAAAACTCGCCTGGTTCATCACTAAGAATGGCCTCCCCAAACTTGTCGACAGATACTTGATCTTCTGTAGAGAGCACCACGTACGACAAGCCGAATACCTCTGACACGACCTGGTAAAGTGTTAGATCGAGCACTTGTCTTTTGATTCTGGGAACCCACGAGCGCAAGCTCAGCGGCAAGGTCATCGACTAAACCGTCATCTGTGGCCAACAAACAATGTTGATCCGCAATAAGGCTCAAGAGCACTGCTAGTTCGAGATCGGAGAGCTCTTGGACCTCGTTAACAAAGGCTTGTAGATCCATGATGTCTTGCTACCATCCTACTATTGCCCTTGGGTTTGTCTGCTCAATCGCAGCATCACTACAGTTCCGATCGCAGCATAAGTCAGAGTCGTAAGGGCTTTATGCATTACATCGCCTAAGAGAGGTATTGTGCCAGTCGTGAAGAAGGAGGTGCACGTCTAAGATGGAGACGGTGTTGTTCCCACGTGACCGGCTCTATTATTCACACTATCCAGATGCCCCACTCAATGACGTTGTGTTATTGGTCACAAGGAAGCCTACCTACCTGAGTATCCTCTTGTAACAGGTCACCCTAGAATGCTGACATCGGAGCCTTTACCTTGGTACATTTCACGTAGCCTTTCATCGCAGCCCGGCAGCGCTTCTGATATGTGGTAACAAATGACCTCTCCAAATCCCAGGGCTGGCTGGGAGAAGGTCGGGGACCAATTCTATCGTAAGGTTCAACTTTATGAATCAATCTTCGATCAGGATCTTGAACTCGAGAACTACCACGTAGCCGGCGCACCATGCTCCGGCGCTCTAGGTAAGCAGACTTCACACGTCGGATATATTATTCTGACATTTGAAGCTTTATGGCGGGACGATACTAAGGTTGCGCGATACCATGTTGGAGCACCTACTAAGACTACTATCGATGTTTATTCATGTGCTGGCAAGCTCATCAGCAATATCAATTGGGAGAAAGGACCAATCAAAGGCCTTGGTTGGTCAGAGGATGAACGTCTACTTGTAGTGACAGAAGACGGCTCGGTACATTGCTACTTTGGCCTGCATGGCGACTTTCACCCGTTCTCACTGGGCCACGGAGCTGAAGAGCACGGAGTGAAATCGTGCCGATTTTGGTCCCATGGATTTGTCGCTCTTCTTTCCAATAATGCTCTCATAGCTGTTTCCTCCTTTGACGAACCTCGACCCAGACTACTCGCTCACACACCAGAAGGAGTAATCCATTCCTGGTCCCTCATCCCACCAGCATACACATTGTCGAGATCCGTAGAGGTGCTTCTAGCTATTGACAAAACCATCTTTGTGGTCGACGTGACCGAAGCCGAGGATAGAGGCCTCTCCGATGGGCCTTTCAAACATGTCGTCGTGTCACCAAATGGACGCTTTGCAGCACTGTTCACGGAAGACGGGAAAGTGTGGGTTGTGGGCAGCGATTTTCAGAACAAATACAGCGAATACGACTCGAAAGCGAAAACAACTCCAAACCAAGTGCATTGGTGCGGTAACGACTCTGTCATTCTTGCTTGGGAAGATGAGATACACATGGTGGGACCAGCCGGTGCAGCAGCAAAATACTACTACGATGACATAGTGCACGTTGTGCCTGATGTGGACGGTGTCCGGCTTGTGACCAACGGAGTGTGTGAATTCTTGCACAAGGTACCAGATCCATGTGAGGAAGTATTCCGGATTGGCTCGACCTCGCCGGCCTCTGTGCTACTGGACTCCATCGATTTGCTAGAGAAGAAGTCACCCAAAGCGGACGAGAATATCCAGAGGATCAAGCCGAATCTGACAGATGCCGTTGAGACATGCATACGCGCTGGAGGCCATGAATTCAACCACTCTTTACAAAAGCAACTACTACGTGCCGCATCCTTTGGCAAGTCTGTGCTCGACCTCTACAGTAGTGATGAATTTGTGGATATGTGCGAGGATCTGCGCATCCTAAATGCCATGAGGGATTACCGTATTGGCTTGCCTATGTCATACGATCAGTATATCAGGCTCGGACCCGAAAGATTGATCTCACGACTCATCAACAGGCGCGAATACCTGCTTGCCATCAAGCTATCCGATTTCCTGCACCTTCCACTGAACAAGATCTATATCCACTGGGCCAGTCAGAAGGTTCGTGGCTCATCAGCAGATGATGACGCCGTACGCGATATGGTCGTTGGACGACTTCGAGGCAAGCACGGTATCTCGTTCGAAACTATCGCTCGGGCAGCGTATGACGAAGGCAGAGGACATCTTGCTACGTCTTTGCTCAACCACGAACCAAGAGCTGGCAAACAGGTTCCACTGTTGCTGAACATGGAAGAGGATGAAATTGCCCTGGACAAAGCTATCGAATCTGGTGATACCGATCTTGTATTCTTCGTACTCTTACACCTCAAGAACAAATTACCGTTGGCAACTTTCCTCCGTACAATCACAAACAGACCCGTCGCAGCTTCTTTGGTGGAGTCCTCCGCCAGAGCCCAAGACAAAGAATTGCTTAAGGATCTGTACTACCAGGATGACCGCCCTGTGGATGGGTCGGACTTGCTACTCGAAGAAGCTATGCAGCAGACCCAGGTCCAGGCGAAGTTGGACAAGCTTAAACTAGCAGCAAGGTTGCTGACAGACTCAAAAGACCCAGCTGCAATATTGCACAGTAAAGGCTTCGGCGAAGCTGGCCAACTTCTGAAAATGCAAGAAGCATGTGACAAGGACATCACAGATGCTAGTGGAAGCTATGTCGGTTTGAGTGTAAATGAGACGATGTTCAGATTGATAAGGTCTGGATACAGCAAGCGAGCTGCAAGAGTTCAAAGTGACTTCAAAGTTCCTGAAAAGACGTGGTGGTGGGTCCGCCTTCGTGCACTTGTGGCTGCTAGGTTATGGGGCGAACTCGAGGACGTTGGCAAGAACAGAAAATCGCCGATCGGTTGGGAGGTAAGTCGCGCGATTTCTCGACATACATGTTCTTCACGCTTCTCTCAGCTCTCAACTCACTGACAGATCTGTAGCCATTTTACAACGAAGTCCTCGGTGCCGGAAATACTCGACTCGCTTCTTCATTCATACCGAAGTGCACGAATCTCCAGCCTTCTGAGCGTATCGAAATGTGGGTGAAATGTGGCATGATTGCCAAAGCTGGAGAAGAAGCTTTGAAGTCGAAGGATATGGATGCTCTTGAAATGCTGAGAGATAAAGCAACCGGTCAGCAAGCAGCCGACATTGAGAGGATGATATCGCAGCAACGGCCACGTCGATAACAACCACTCTCGCGTCAAGTCGGCTGGCGCCCGCACCGTACTGGTATGGTCGTTTCTATGCCATCAAGGTTCGAGCCGTCGTCCTAGGAGATCTTGTCCACTTCGTCGGCATCGGCGTCAGCCAGAGAGGTGTCTTGGCCAACCAGATCAGCTAGTGGAGCTGGGCCGCTCGCAGAAAGCCCAGTATCATCAGCCGCCTTCATTTCGGCATCATCATTATCCACAGCAACGTCGTCAACGTCTTCCCATTCCCCACCAGTCTGACCATCAGCGGCACCGGCTGCAAGTGTTGCTACTTTCTTCTCCTCCTTGCTGATGCCGTTCACCTCGTCCCACATAGCTTTCCTGGACTGCCTCTGCTTCAACCTTGACTGTGAAGTACCTAGCTTCTTTTCGAGCTGATCCTGAACAGCCTCTGCTCTGGCAAGACCCTTTTCGTGTCGCAGTCGCTGGCCTCTCTTTTTGGGCTTTTGTTTGGACTTGAACTTGCTGATTCCAGAGTTGGCACTGACTCCGAGCAAGGGAGTGGCATCACTGGCACGAGGTGCTTCCTTGATCGATTTGTCGGTATCTATTGACGGAGAAGTTGCGCGCTTCGCGGCTCGAGAGCGTGGATTCGCTGCGCACTACGTTAGCATATAGAATCACATGGGCCAATCCTTCCTTTACCTGCGTTCGATTTGTTCAGTTTTGCTGTCTTCGCCATTGTGAGATGCTGTGTCTGGTTGTGCGACACCTGAGTTGTGCTTCTAACATTTTATTTTCGTTGTCTGAGCCGCGAGAATGAGTGATGTGTGACGTAGCCACGTGCCGGAAACATGACATGACAACCTGGAAGCGCCTGCATGGATGCGCCAGCCTTCTGACACTGCACCAACTATCTAGATACATCCATCACAACACTCCTACTGCTAGGATGCCTCGTATGAGTTGATGATGACACTCCATGGCTCCTGCACGAGCCCTCAAACGTCAAAAGACTAACGAAGGACGGCCCATACCCGCTGAAGGACCACCACCAGCGGAGATACCTCTACCAGAGACGCCTGGTCCGCAAGAACCAGCATCAACGAACTCTGCCGATACACCAGCCGGGGGAAACCAACGCTCGGTAAGGACGTACGGGATTACAGTGCATAAGCTGACGCAAAACCAGTCATGGTACAGTCGAACATGGCCTCGCAAGGCCGCCCCGATCACCCAGGTCGCGCATGAGAGCATAGCATCTGCCAACAACGTTGCTACAGAGGCTGTCAACACTGTGAAAGAGAGGGCAAGCCCAAAGCCGAAGTCTGTCAGATCACCGTCTCTCGCAATGACATTAGGAAAGGCGAAGTCAAACAGGTCTCTGCCGATTGATGCAGCAACAACCAAGATACATGCAACTTCTGAGCCAACCACACTTTCTAGGACAGAGTCCGCATCTAAGGATGTGTCGAGCGACACGGTTAAACGTGGAACCTCCAACCCGGCAGCTGAAGAAACGCCCCAGGTTGTCGTAGACGACGCTGGCAAAGACAATCCAAAAGACTCCGAAGATGCGCCACAGCCTGCTACGGAGACAAAGCAGGAAGACACAAAGACATCGACTGGGAGCTGGCTAGGTTGGCTGGCCAGAGGAGACGGGGTACAGCCAGAACAAATTCCACCACCACGAGAAGGTGCAGAGTCACAACCGGAGAACACACAAGTTTCAAGCCCAGGCATTGCAAATCCGGCCGTCCAACAAGACGATGGTCAGAAAAAGGAAGGGCCGCCACAGCAAACCGTGGCCAACAACAAGCGCAGCTGGCTTCAAATGTGGAGTGGTGATACAAGCAGTAAGCCTGGCAGCTCGGCTCCTACTACCGATGTATCTGCACCGGAGCAAGAAACGATGCCTGCTAAGAACCTGGACCTGTCTAGACAGGATCCTCCCTCCGAAAATGGACCACGTTCCGTGACGTCCTCTCTTGAAGAATCTGAACCACCAGCTCTACCGAATGAAAGCACTAAATCGGCTGCATGGGTGTTTTGGTCGCGAGAACGTAAAGTCAACTCCTCTAGTGCTTCCATTGATCAACCTCATGTCGGCGAAATAGCTATATCAGACACCACTTCAGAAGCACTGCCGAGAAGGACTTCGATTAGCCTGAAGGACAACAACAAAAACTCTAAGCTCGCGCCGAAAACTGCTCAGCAAAAGGTCGTGGAATCGACGACGGCCATACCAGAACCAGAGTCGACCAAAGACCAGGGTTCTGCAAATGCTCACAAAAAGCAAGGCTCCAAGGACAAGGACGGAATGACAAAGACGGAAACGAAGGACGCAGCTGCCTCCAGTCGCGAACCGTGTACAGCCGACGTTTCGGGAAGTGCGTCACTGGCGCCTTCAAAGAATTCAGTGCCGAATCTTCTTTTGCCACGATTCGAAGACACGCTCGGTGTAGAGGAGGGCCCGACTATGCTTCAGCAGCTCGCAAGACTTCTGTATTATACCAAAGAACCAGAGTCGCGCCATCTTTCGCTTGTCAGAGATCCGCCGAGGATACAGAATTGTCTTGCCATTGGTGTTCATGGTTACTTCCCGGCACCACTCATCCGCTCGGTCCTTGGGCACCCTACCGGCACTTCGCTCAAATTTGCCGATATGGCGGCAAAAGCAATCAAAAGATGGGCAAAACAGCGGGGCTATGAATGCCAGGTCAAATCCGCAGCCCTGGAAGGTGAGGGCAAGATTTCGGAGCGGATCGAACTGCTTTGGAAGTTGCTCCTGAATTGGATAGACGAGATTCGAAAGTCAGACTTTGTCCTCGTGGCGTGTCATAGCCAAGGCGTGCCAGTGGCCACTATGCTTGTGGCAAAGCTCATACAATTCGGCTGTCTCAACTCGGCAAGGGTGGGCATCTGCGCGATGGCTGGAGTCAGTATGGGTCCGTTCCCAGAATTCAGATCGAGATGGATAAGCGGGTCTGCTGGGGAGCTATTCGAGTTCTCGGATCCCAACAGCAGAGTGTCCACAGACTACCTTGCAGCACTTGATGCTGTTCTCAAGTTTGGCGTCCGGCTTTCTTACATCGGCAGCATTGACGACCAGCTTGTCCCATTGGAGTCCTCCGTATTCTCGCCGATCACGCACCCACATATTTACCGTGCCGTGCTCATTGACTCCCGACTACACACTCCAGACTTTATCTCACACTTGGTTGGTTTCGTGCTTAAGCTCCGCAATGTGGGCGTGAAAGACCACGGCCTTATTCGGGAGTTGTCGTCCCCACTTGCAGGTAGCTTGTATACAGGCGATGGTCATTCACGCATCTACGAGAACGACAGCATCTATGACCTAGCTGTATCGTTCGCATTGGAGACGACTGCCATTCTCGATGTTCCCATTACTACTTCCAGGCAAACAGCCGGTGGTTCAGGTAATCCGTACATCCTCCCATTCGCAATGAGAGGCATTCTAGAAGAAGACTTTGTCAAGACGGAGCTTCAGAGCGAGGCATCGGAGTTATTGGAGCAGTTTGACGACTGGAAACCTAGCACAAAGCAGCTGAAAGATGTTAAATTCAGACTCGAAGGCATTAGATCAAGGTTGTAGATGTAGAAATTAATGTCACATGAATTTCAGGATCATCAGGGGTCAGTATCTATACAGTACAGTAGAGTGAAGTTAAAGGATATTGTATGCGAGGTACAACCTTGCTTCTGTACATGCCGTCCTACCCATTGTCTAAATCGCCTCCTTGCATTGACAAAAAACCTGTATTGCTTGACTACGAGCTTCCCACTGCTCTCTATCATACTGGCGTGATCTCCCCAGAGATCTGTTAGCAGCAAGTCCGAGTCTTCGATGCTTGAATCCTTGCATTAAAGGCTCCACGCGGGGGTGCAGCCTCGCCAATCGTCATTGGTCTCGTTCGGTATCTACATGGCATGGTTGGAAGTAAACGACAAACCCCTGCTCTGCTTTTCATTCCTCCCAATGCACGACCCATCTTGAAAACGTGCGTCGAAGCAATGTGCAATGCTTAAAGACATCTTAGAGTGCAAGGATTGAGCGCAATTGTCATTCCGGCTTATACACACGTCTGCAGCAGGTGCTGGCTAACACAACCTCCCACAGATACACTTGCCGTGCTGCAACTTGCTGTCAACGAGTTCTACAACACGTACGAACGCTCACAACATGAAGAGCTTGACATGGACTTACATGCTAAGCCTGCCGGCATGTTTGCGACTTGTTTGTGCCTCCCCTCCAACCTATGACAATGGCTATGAAGGAATGCCCATGGATCAAGATGTACTTGGGAAGATGTGCCCCGATTACACAAGCTATGCACGTCTCAAACAGTATGTGACCGTTCGTCCGCCTGTTACCAATGCTGACGGAAGCCTAGCAAACCATACAGCGAAGGCGCACTGCATCTGCCGCACCAGCGACCTCACCCTGACTGCCGAAAGTTCACCTCGCAGGCTGTCGAGAAGGTCATAAACGACTTACATCCTCAGCTCAAAGACCCTGACTTGGCACATATATTCCAGAATGCCTTTCCCAATACGCTCGATACGACGGTGAACTGGCACGTGGACGGAGTAAAGACGCATGCGCCAAAGACCAAGCTCTTCAGAGATAAAGACAAATGGCATGGAGCGCAATCCTTCATAGTAACGGGAGATATTAACGCGGAGTGGCTTCGGGATTCAACGAACCAGCTAGCGCAGTATCAACTCCTCGCGAAAACTGCCCCAGAGATATCGAACTTGATACTGGGAGCGATAAATACACAGGCAGAGTTCGTGATAGCATCGCCATACTGCAATGCTTTTCAGCCACCCTCTCCGTCAGGCCTCAAACCTAGCGCCAACGGGCAGGACGACA
>Ga0210040_10007083_pt1 | contig 13737 bp, 15 predicted proteins | sample CryGeyCG12114_NA_FD_185462 | JGI IMG/M metagenome (GOLD analysis project Ga0210040, IMG submission 185462) | Groundwater microbial communities from aquifer - Crystal Geyser CG19_WC_8/21/14_NA (SPAdes) (version 2) | ecosystem: Environmental > Aquatic > Deep subsurface > Groundwater | place: USA... | reverse complement strand
GATCCGGGTGGGGGGACGATCAAGTCGTCGCCGTCCGGTAGTGGTGGTTTGGGTCCGCGTGCTCGTGCTGCCCGGGCTTATGTGGTGAAGCGGTGGGGTATCACGAACATCGGTGGTTACGCGAACCGGAACATTGCTGGGACGAACACGAAGTCGAAGCACGCGTCGGGCAAGGCGATCGACATCATGACGTACAACAGCGGTTTGCACAGTCAGATTTCGAACGAGTTCGTGTCGAACCGGGGCAAGTGGGGCACGGACAACGTGATCACGAAGCGGCGGATCTGGAACAAGGGTCGCGGCTGGCACAACTACGGCGGCATCCCGCACATGAACCACGTCCACGTCGACTTCTACAAGAACGGCGGGCTGGTGAAAGCCGCGAAGGCCGGCCTGACTCCGTTGGCGACTGGTGGGATCGTGAAAGGTGGGCGCGGCGGTGTTGCCGCGCACATCGGCGAGGGGAAGCGCGACGAGCTGGTGACGCCTCTTCCCCGTGGCTGGAACATGGGCAAGAAGTCCGATGACAAGTTGGATCGGTTGATCGCGGCCATTGAGGCGAACGGGTTGCAGGGGGCGACGATCAATTTGGGTGGCATTCATAACCCGTTGCCTGAGGCGCCGTCTGTGACGGTCAACAAGTCGTTGCAGCGCATCGGGTCACTGGGGCTCGTGTGATGCGCTGGTCGTCGGCAACGGTCTTAACGTATTCTGAACTTTCCTGAAAGGGCACCCAATGTCAGTTGAGTCAACGAATGTTCTGCTTCGAGTCTGGTCAGTCCTCATCCTGATCGATGTTCTGCGAACGGCACTGTCCGATGACCGTGGCGCTTTGGCTACGGGGTTGTACTGGGTGCTGAGCGCAGTTGCGGCAGGAGGAGTCCTGATCGTGTGGCGAGGGACGCGCTTGGACCGACTTGTCAAAGGGGGCAAGGGAGGGCTGTCGCGACGAGATCGCCGCAAGTTGCTCAACGTTTCGTAGTGTCCTGCTGTCCACGGTTGCCGAATATGGCTATGACCACCAACGGCATCGCCACAAGAATGGCACCTAGAACGGCGTAACGGTCAGGCGAGCCGAGCAGCCATGCAAACACCATGCCGCCGCCGAGCATCATGACCAAAAAATTGACATACATCGACAACCTGACACGCGGCCTAGACCAGTTGCGCGCTGTGATCACCCATGGTCCGAAGTCGAACCACTTGGTGTCGTCTTTGGGTGGTTCGCTCATCGGAATCCGACCCACTCGCCACGGAAGTCCTCATGGGACGCGTAGGCCGCAGCCAAAAAGGTGCATGTCTCCCACATCGCCGCAGCCATGCCACTAACGGCAACCGAGCTTCGTTCAGTGCCCAGACGCTCAAGGCGATCGCGTTCATACTCAATTGCCTTTTTCACGATCTGTCGTTTGGCTTCGCACTCCAACTTGGCCGTTTGCTCATCTTCCGCAATGCGCGCTAGTAGAAACTCCGTAATGGTCATCGTGTGTACCTCTCTAAGAACTTGCGGATCGCTTCGCTGACCGTCTCGCCGCGTTCGTCGGCTCGTTGCTTTGCTGCTTCCCAAAGCTCGGCTGGTTGCCTGGTCGTGTAGTTCTTCATCGGCTCTTTGGGCACAAGCCCAACCTATCACGACGCACATGCGTTTGCCCATGCGAAAGGGGGTGTCGGTCATCGCTACCTACTCTCCGCATCCTGTCTTCGTTGACGGCGTGCGGCTGGACTCGAGCGCCTGGAACATTGACGTGAAGACGCGTGCGTGGGCGTCCAGCCGTAACGGTGATGTGGTGATCCCCGGTGTCGATGGTGTGGCTGCGTCCCTGAACGATGACATTGAGGCGTCCACGATGACGCTGTCCATGTGGGTGTTGGGGACGGACGAGAACGGGAACGTGCCGGGCGGCACGACTGCTGTGGCGAAGGTTCGCGACAACTTGGATCAGCTTGCGCACTTGTTCGGGAAGCGGCATGCCCTGTTGAACGTGTCTGAGGTGGTGGACGCTAACGGCAACCAGCGGCAGGCGTACTGCAAGGTTGCGGACACGGTGACCCCTGAAATTCTGGTGGGTGCTCGGGCGAAGTTCACCGTCACCCTGTCAGTGCTTGAGGGCATGTGGCAGGACGTCTCCACCTCCGACTGGACGCAATCCTCCCCCACCTCGGGCAACTTCTATGAGGTGACCACGTTGCAGGGTGCGACCGGTCCCATCTCGGATGCAATCTTCACCGTCGCTGGTCCGGTAACGAACCCTGAGCTGCGAGATCTGACCACGAACGCGTACATCCGGTTGAACGCCGCTGTGCCTGCCGGTCAGGTGTGGCGGGTCAACTCGGGGACGTGGGCGACCCGTTACGGGGCTGGGCTCACGTTCGCCTCGTTGGACACGGCTGGGACGGATGCGCAGTCGGTGACCGTGTTCGGCGGCGGGAACGCCCGCTTCCTGAGGCTCGTGCCGCAGTTGTCGTCTGGTGCTCGGCGGGTGTCTGTGTCTGTGACCGGTGCGGGTGCAGCTTCTATCGGCGTGCGCGCTCGCCGCAAATTCCTGCAATGAGAGGTGAGACTCATGGCCGGTCCTAACCTGCCCACGAACATCGATTCCACGTATGGCGATTCGACCACTGACGCTTCGGTGAAGGTTCATCAGCAGCAGCACGACGTCATCCATGCCGTGGTGAACCGGTTCGACACGGCGTCGCCCTCGGTGGGGCAACTGTTGGTGTGGAACGGCAACACATGGGTTCCGACGTCGGTTTCGTATGTGGTGAACAAGGGCGGTGTCGGCGCGTTGTGGGGGCGCACTGCCGCGCAGGGTTTGCCGACGATTGCGGAGTCTGCTGATGGTGACTACGCCCTGGTGGATCCGAGCTAATGCCGGTCCATCACCGCAGGTCGGGTGCGTGGGTTCCTGCTGGGACGGTCGGTAGTGGCGGGACGACGAACCCTGATTCGTTGCCGATTGGCACGGATTACATCAGCTTTGCGACGTTGAAGGCGCGGGCGGTTGCGGCAGGGATCGCTGATCCTGATTTGCAGCAGGTGTTCGACACGCTGACTGAGCCGAAGATTGTGACCATGCCTTCGGGTGTGTACGAGACGCGCAGGGTGTGGGGCAAGTCGCCGTTCTACTCGGGGGCGCAGACACCGGTTCGGCAGGCTGCCCTGCTCATCCCGAAGGTGTGCCGTGGCATTTGGGGTGCCGGGCCAGGAGCTCTCGGGTCGACGGCGGGCACGGTGATCCGGGTTACGCCGATGACGTGCATGTCGCAGTCTGAGGGCGGTTCGTGGTTTCAGACGGGCGGCTCCGGGTCCGGAGACTTCCTACTCAAGAACATCCACATTGAGGGCACTGAGCAGGGGAACCAGACGGCGGCGAAAGCTGACGCCCCCGGCTACGACGGTGTGTCTCGGAAACTGTTCACCAACTACTTCGAGCAGGGCAACAGGTCCGGACCGTATGTTGCTGAGGATGTGTTCTCGAATGGGTCGTACGGCAACAACGGTGCCCCTCCTGGTGAGACGTTCAACTTTCAGATTTACAACCAGTCGAACCACATTCTGCGGCGGGTGGTGACGGATGGGCGGCGCACGGTTGGCGGGCCGTCGTTTTCCTCGGTGGGAATTACGGCTGGCAACTCAAAGAACTTTCAGTGGTACGACTGCTGGTCGCATCACATCAACGCCAAGACGTACCACATGGTCTTTTACCAGACGATGGGCGGCAAAACGTACAACTGCCGTCTGGGTGATTCGTCGGACTTGGACGGTTACGGCGACTTTGGGGTGACGAACCCGACCACATCCAACCCTGGATTTACGGGTGGCGGGTTCAACCAGGAACGCGCTGGTGACTCGGAGCATTACAACCTGAACATTTACAACAACCGCAAAGGTCCGAACAACCCCGACAAGGGTGTGCATTTCAACCAGTCCGGTGATGACTGGTCGATCACGTTCGACGGGGTGGTGCACCGTCTGGTCGACCATCAGTACTGCCTGATCCAAGACGCGACATGGTTCAACCATTGGAACAAAACCGGGAACCCGCTGTACGTGTCGACATGGATCCCGTACGGGACGAACCCGAACGCGATCACAGTGTCCCCGACTGTCATCAACAACGGAGCAGCGCAGTACATCGCATGGTCGTCGCCTGGCTACTCACCGACCGTCTTGTCTCCGTACAGCATGACTGCGGGCACGTTGAACGCAGCAACTTTCGACGCTTCAACCTACGGATAGGAACCCCTTGCCACTCTCAGAGTCGCGCACTGCCGGCCAGACGATCACCGCCGCTGACATCAACGCGATCGCGGCGGGAGTGAACGGTGTGGCGGCAACTCTCGCCAATGATGTGCTGCCTCGCCTGGACGCCATCATTAACCGGCTGGATTCGATTGAGGCTGAGGGTTTGGCGCAGACCACCACTGTTACTGCGGCGACGGGCAACGCAACTGTCACCGTGAACTGGACAGCCGCGTTGGGCGCCACCGGTTACACGGTCGCCTTGGACCGCATTGACGGTGGCGCTTCGGGTGTGGCTCCGGTGTCGAAAACGGCGTCGCAGCTCACGCACACGTTCACTGGTTTAACGAACGGTGTGGTGTATCGGGCGACAGTGACGATTGGTCCGTCTGGTGCGCAGCGTACGGTGCAGGCAATTCCTACGGCGGGCGCTGCGGCTGTCACCCTGTCGAAGGTTGAGAGTGACGGTCAGGTGGTGGTGTCGTGGACGGCTGCTGCTGACGCGACCGGCTACCTAGTGGGTCGCAATGGGACGGACGCCAACGGGTCCGGTGCGTGGTCGACCACTGACCCGTCAACGGCCCGCTCGAGGGCGTTCCTGAACTTGGTGAACGGGACGGCGTACACGTTTTCCGTGACCCCGCAGCCGGGCGGGACAGCCTCAACCATCAGCGGCACTCCTGTTGCCGGTTCCACCACCACCCCGACCGCGCCGCCGTCCGGGACGGGCTCCGCGTGGCTGTCAGGGGCTGGTGATGACAGTGCAGGTAACACGGCTGGTGGCGGGTTCGGTTCGTTCCGTGGTGAGGCTGCCACGTTCGCTCGTTGTTGGGCTGACGCTTCCACCGCTGCCATGTCCGGTCTGGACATGATGATGCCGTACAAGACGGCGAACTGGTCGGGTGTGCTGGACATTGCTTGCGGCGGTCCTGGTCGTGGCGGGGAGACGTGGGCTACTGCTGCCACTGGGGCGATGGATGCGATGTGGCGCGGGCAGTGTCAGAAGATCAACGCGAACTGGTGGTCCAACTGCAAGGGCGTTCACTTGTCGATGGCGCACGAACTGAACGGCAACTGGTATCCGTGGTCGGTCAACTCGGGCAACGTCGCCAACTTCAAGACGGCGTGGCGGCGTTGGTACAACATTGTGCAGGAAGAACTGGTCAGCAAGGGCAAGAACGCGAAGGTGACGATCAGTTACAACTTCGACACCACGGGCGACATCACCGTCCAGCAGACCGATCCGGGATCCGCGTACTACAACGTGGTCGGTGTCGACTTCTATAACATGTGGTGGGGTGGCACGGCTGCGAGTGGGCTGAACACGCAGGCGTTGTGGGACTCGAACCTGTCAGCGATGGACGGGGCCACCCCGAAAGGGATCGGGTCTTGGTTCACGTACGCGGCCAGCATTGGTAAGCCGCTGTCGATCCCGGAGTGGGGAACATCCCCGCAGGCAACCGTTGAAGCTCCGCTGTTCGTGACGAACATGCGCAACTATCTGGCGTCGAAAGCTCCCGCTGACGCTTACAACCCGTCTGCCGGTAAGTGCGCCGGGGACAGTTATTTCAACACTTGGGCGCAGTGCCGCCTGTACCCGACAACGAATCTGCCGAACACTGCCGCCGCGTACAAGGCCGCGAAATGGGGGGCTGTGTAAATGGCTCAGGTTGTGTTGACGTTTGAGGGCGGCACTGAGGGTGCGGACCTGACGGCGGCGAACACTGGCGCGGCGTCTATTACGTTGGTGTCTCCGGGCACGGCCCGGTTCCGTGCCACAGCGAAGCAGTCGGGCAGTTTCGGCGGCGAGTTCGTGGCGGGAAGTGCCGGGTATTCGTTTGCTCGGGTGAACGCGGTTGCGTCGTCTGGGTCTGCTGCGTTGGCGATGGAGTTCGTGTGCCCGACGTTGCCGACGACCACCGACAAAACGATCATGAACTTTCGGTCGACCACGACCAGCTTATCCATCCCGGCTGCGATTACCCCGTTGGGGAAGATCCGTGTGCAGGCGGGCGGGGTGACGGTGGTGAACCCGTTCCCGACCGCCACCACAGGCGACAACGTGTTGATTCCCGGTCAGTCGTATCTGCTTGAGGTGTTGGCGTCGGGTCAGTCAGCTACTGCGGGCCGGGTTGAGGCACGGCTGACCCGCAAGTCGTCGGGGGCTGTGCTGGGGACAGTGCTGTCCACGACTGCGAACGTGACTACCGATCTGATCGGTTCAGCGGACTTCGGGGTGCTGCCGACCACCGATCAGGCGTACACGATGCTGGTGGACAACTGTCGGATCATCGACAACAACACTGTGGGCGCTTGGCCGGGGTTGTACACGGGCACGGGCGGCACCGCCCCGCTAACCGCTTCTGTCACAGTGTCGCCAACCTCGGGCACGGTTCCGTTCACGGTGACAGCCACAGCCTCGTCCGCAGGCGGGTCGGGGACGACGAAAACGTATGCGTTCAACTGGGGTGACGGGTCCAGCACTGCCGCGCAGTCGAGTGCGACCGCTACCCATCAGTACACGTCAGCCGGAACGTACACGGTTACGGTGACAGTGACCGGCAGCTAGATGGGTGACGTCTACGCGGACTCGTACGCGGACTCGTACGCGGAGTCTGTTTCAGAGTCTGCGACAGCGACAGCGACGGTCACAGCGTTCGCTTCGCTGGGCAAGGTTGTTGCGCAACGGTCTAACTCCTGGGTTGTTGCTGTGGTCTCGTCCGGTAACGACGTGTACGCGGACAGTTACGGCTCAGTGCCCATTTCGGAGTCTGTGACAGCAACAGCAACGGTGGTTGCCGTGTCGCCGACCGCTGAGTCTGCGATTGCGACAGCAACAGTGACCGCCGTGTCTAACCCGTTAGTTATCCCGTATCACCGCGTGGCGGGGTCGTGGCGGCGCTGCGAGTTGTGGCATCGGGTTAACGGCGCATGGATCAAGGTGGGTTGACGTGGCTTACAGCGGATACGTGGGTGGCTACTCGACGGTTGCGGATTCCTCTTCCCCCACTGTGGTCACGGTTGCGGCGTCTCGGTCCACAGGTTGGGGTGTCGGGGCTCGCCCTGCCGCGTTCCGGTCCACGTCTTGGTCGACATTCAGTGTCACTACGACGACCGTTCGGCCTACGTCTCGGTTGCGTGTGTACGCCCCGAACGGTGCCGACTTGGGGCCGCTGCCTACCCCCGAGTCGGTGTCGGTCGCGTACCCCCTGAACGATGTTGGTGGGTTGACGTTCGACTACTCAGTGTTGGCGCCTCGAGCTTCCCTGCTGGGGCAGCCGTGCGAGATTGCTGTGGAGATGTCCCCGGATTCGGGCCGGACGTGGATTGAGCCACCGGATTCCCGGTTCGTGTACCTGACTGACGGTCGTGACCCGTTGTCGATGGCGGACAAGTTCGCGGTCGAGGCGAAGTCGTATTCGTGGCGGCTGTCGAAGGCTGCGGTGTGGCCGTCCGCTGGTGGGGCGTCGCTGCTGAACAACGACGGCAAGCGGGCGTTCCTGTCCGTGAACGTGGGGCGGCTGTTGCAGACCCTGCTGTCGGAAGCGAAAGCTCGGGGCGGGTTGACGGGGGTCACGTTCGACTCGTTCAGCCTCAGCAACGACTCGGCTGGGCAGGCGTGGAACACCACCCTGACCATCTACTACGAGCCCGGCTTGAACTATCTGGCTGTGCTGATGGATTTGGCCGACCAGGGTTTCTGTGACTTCCGGATGCAGGGCCGTGCCCTGTACGTGTACAACGCGGACACACGGATGGCGAACGACCGCACCGTGGGGTCGGGTCAGGTTGTGTTGCGTGCCGGCCGGGATCTGACCGAGGCCCCGTTCCGCCGCACCTGGGAAGGGCTCGCAGACACCGCATATTTTGCTGGCGCTGATGGTGCGAAGTATGAGTACACGAACCCGGCGGCGGTGACCCCTTGGGGGCGGCAGGAAACGTTCATCAGTAACGGGTCGGTGTCTGATCAGGGCACGATGGCGACGTTGACGCAGGCCGAGCTGGCAAAGTCGGACAAGGAACGCGTTGAGTACACGCGGGGCCTGGACTTCACCCGCGCCGTGTCAAAGCCGTTCTGGGATTACGGTGTCGGCGACTACGTGTGGACTGACGTTGACGGGTCCGGGGTGACCCGTCTACGGGTGCGACAGTTGACGCTGACCGTCAACGACAAAGGTTTGGTGTCGGGGAACGTCGTCTTGAACGACCGTTTCCTGGAGGCGGATGTGCGCGCCGCCCGGCGTATCGCGGGTATCACGAACGGGGCTTCTGGTCCTGGCGGCGGTGGTGGTGCTGAGCCTGGCGACGGTGACGGTGACACGTCTGCGGGCACCCCGGCGCAGGTGTCTGGGCTCACGGGGTCGTCGTCGGCGTACATGGGGCCGGGTGGGTTCCCGCAGGCGCAGGTGTCGTTGTCGTGGCAGGCGGTTGCGAAGAACGTTGACGGTCTGTTGACGGACAACATCAACGGGTATGAGATTTTCCAGCGCCCGCTCGGGCAGAACGTGACTTTGGGTAAGCAGGTCGCGTCGGTGTCGGGCACGTCGTGGGACGGCTCCCCGTATGTGGTCGGATCGAACTGGGTGTTCAACGTTCTGGCGGTGAATACGTCGGGGAAGCGTGGGGCGAAGTCGACTGACTTGGCGATCGGTATGGCGCAGGACACTGTGCCTCCGCAGGCACCGTCGACCCCGATTGTGTCCGCACGGTTGGGCACCTTGTCGGTGGCGTTCGACGGCAAACCCGCAACGGGTACGTGGCCGCTCGACTTCAGCTACATCGAAGTTCACTCGTCCCCGGTGAACAATTTCAGCCCGAACGACTCCACCCGCATTGACACCTTGTACGGCGCAGGTGTGTCTGTGGTGACGAACGGTGAGTACGGGGTGCCGCTGTTCTTCAAGTTTGTCGCCGTGGACACGTCGAAGCTCAGGTCGGATGCGTCCGCGCAGGCGTCGGGCACACCGTCGCGGCTGGTCGGTTCGGACTTGGATGCGGATGCGATCACGTTTGAGCAGATCAACTTCAAAGACTCCGGGAACCTCGTGTTCGACGGGTCGTTTGAGACGGACACGTTCCGGGCCACCTTGTCGTCGCGGTCAGCGTCGGCGTGGACGTTTACCACATCCGACTGGTATCACGGCGACTGGGCGGCGACGATCAATGCGGCCACCTCCCCGTCCACGACACGGCAGTTGGTGTTAATGGCGACACCGGACGCGCAGCAGATCATGGCGGCGGACAAGTTGTTCTGTCGGATGGCGTACAAGGGTTCGGCTGGGGCTACAGGTGTGTTGCAACTGGTGGTGCAGTGGATTCTGCGGGACGGGTCCACAACCACTTCGTCGTTGGTGGGTGCGACGAAGAACAGCGCGTGGCAGCAGATCGCCGGTCAGTTGACGGCCCCTGCGAACGTGCAGGACTTCCGGGCGTATGTGGAGTTGACGAGTGCGGGCACGTCGGGCACGTACGCCGTGGATGCGGTCGAGGTTCGCCGCACTGTTGGGACGGCGATCATCCAGGACGCTGCGATCAACAACGCGCAAATCAACAACCTGGCTGTGAACTCGGCCAAGATCAGCGACCTTGATGTGGGGAAACTGACAGCGGGAACCCTGTCCGCTGACGTGCTCATGGCGGGCCGGATTATGACCGCCACGTCAGGCAACCGGGTAGAACTGTCAGGTACCGGCTTGAGGCTGTACCGAGGCTCAACAGTCACGGCGCACATGAACCCCACTACTGGGCAGCTGCGGATTTACAACACCACGGACGCGTCGCTGACTTCGACTGGTCACGGTATCCAGTTCGGCGACGACAACGGCCAGAACCTCATCATCGACAACAACGAGATCATGGGCCGCTTCAACGGCACGTATGGCGGGTTGGCGTTGCAGTTCACGGGCGGCAACTTGGCGATCGGTGGTAAGTCGGGCGGGTTCGCTTTGGACGGTTCTGACCTGGGTGTGTTGCCGGCGAATGACAACCATATGGTGCAGATTCGGGCCGGGGTTGAGATTCAGAACGTGCGGGACGGTGATTACGCCGACGAGTTCGCGCCGTTGATGATTGGTTTGCGCGGCGGTCAGCACTTGTGGTTCGACGCGAACGAGTTCGGTAGCTCGAACTCTGACTTTGCGGAGGGGATGCGGATCAACCCGCCGTACGCGGACGGCACCCATCACACGCAGCCCGTCTACATCGGCTCGGACGGTTTGGCGTTGCGTCGCATCGGTGACGCTCAGGCAGGGATTGTGGCGCCTGATGCTGATGTGGCGTTGCAGTTCATCGGCGGGCAGGTGAACTCAAGGTCAACGGCGTTCACCGGTAACCGGTCGATGGGTGCGACCGCGTTCAACTTGTTGTCGATGCGGGAGTCGAAGCGGGACATCGGCCCCGTCGAGGGTGCGCTCGCAACAGTGCTGTCGGTTCCGTCGAGGCGGTGGCAGTACCGCGACGAAGTGAACCCGGAGGACCGCTGGCATTACGGGCCGGTGCTCGAGGATCTACCCGACGAGCTCCACACGGACATTGGTGAGGATCAGCGCGGCTACGACGTTGCGTCGCTGCTCGGTGTGCTGTGGGAAGCGGTTCGCGAGTTGGCGGGGGGAGATCGTGCGTAACCCTGACGGCACCGGGACTTGTGACCGGTGCGGGATCACCCTAGAAGGGTTTGGGGTGTTGTACGGGATGGTGTCCGCTGACCTGACCGGCGAGCGCATCCGAGAACAGATTTTCTGTTACCGCAACCAGTGCCGAACGGTGATGCTGGCGGGGATGCTGGCGTTTGCCGGCTCCGTTGACTGCACCCATTGCGACCAGCGGCTGACGGCCCGGTCGGTGACCGAGGCCATGTTGGTCACCGACATCCAACCCGCCACCCGTGGCGATGTGCAACGCACCATGCAGTTTTGCTACAGCAACGGTTCCAGGGATGCGTTCATGCAGCCGTTGACGATGAGAGGCAGAGGATGAGTCAACAGAGGATCTGCGACTTGGACGGAACACCGATTGATCCCGCTGCGGACGAGTTCTTCACGGTGACGAACGGGCGCGACGGCAGGTCAAAGGACATCTGCATTGAGTGCGCCCGCTCACTTGCGTCACTGGTTCCGTGGCAGCCTGAAACCGAAAAGGTGGTCGGTGACAGGGTGACGCCCGCAGGTTGGACCGGTGAGTATTTGCAGTACATCTTTGATGTGGTAACTCCTGGCACCACGGGAACCACCGAACCGGACTGGCCTGCGACAGGGGTCGGCGCGGTGGTGACAGACGGAGAGGTCAGCTATGTGGCACGTCTGGTGCCTAAGCAGAACACGATGGTTCACCTAGACATGCCAGGTTCCGCCGAGGAGTACGACCTGTCCATATACGGTTGGGTGAACGGGACCGGTGAGACCGCTGCCTGACTTGCAGTTAGACCCGCAGCATGTGCTGGCCGCGTTCAAGGCGCGCACCGGTAAGCAGGTGGCCGACTTGATTGAAGAAGTAGCACACCTTGAGGCGTATATAGCGGCACTGACCGCCGAGAACGCCGAATTGAAAACACGCCCTGACGCTTGGGGCGACCAACCCGAACCGCAGTAACCCCCCTTCTAGCCCCAACCCCACCGCGCAGCGGCACGGGGTCTAAACGCATGCCCGAAAGGAACCCCGTCATGGCCGCTATCCAGGCTTCCGATCTCGTTTTCCGCTACTCCACAACTTCCGGTTCCGCTGGCAACAGCACCGCTGGCACTGCCGCTGGTTCGCTCGGCAAGTACATCTCCACGACTGCTTGGGCTGACGGCGCAACCCTGTTCGACGACATCTCGGGCGCTGAGAACGCGGCGTCCACTGTCGACTACCGGTGCGTGTTCCTGTACAACGCCAACAGTGCGAACGCGTATCAGAACGCTGTCGTGTACATCGCCTCGCAGGTGACGGGCGGTGCTGATGTTGCGATCGGTGTGGACACGACCGCAGCTTCCGCGCTTGGTTCCGCGTCCGCGCAGGCACTGACCGTCGCCAATGAGACGACTGCGCCGTCCGGTGTCTCGTTCTCGGCTCCGACCACCGTTGGTGCTGGTCTGTCGCTGGGGTCGATCCCGAACGGGTCCGTGCGTGCGATCTGGGTTCGTCGTACCGCCACGAACAGTGCCGCGTTGAGTGCGGACGGGTTCACGCTGGCAACCAGCGGCGACACGGGGTCACTGTGACACGGCGCCGTTTCGTAGCAGCCTCGGTAACTCTTGGGCTGGTCGTAGCGGGCGGTGCCGTCTATGCGTCGGCAGACGCACCCGCTGACGCCTGCGAGTCGTCTTATGTGCAGCCGATGAACTCGACGTTGAAACTGAAGCAGTACGAGGACTGCCGGTTTGACCGGCTTGAGCGGAAGATTGACGCGCTCACTCCTTCAGTGCCGTCTGCTGCACCGTCGACTACGGCATCGCCTACGCCGTCTGCTTCCTCGCCCACCGCTTCAACTCCGGCACCCGAGGGCGTGGGTATGCCCGCTTCGGCCCCTGTGGGCTGGCGGCGTGCGTACAGCCAGGACTTCAACACGGTCGCACCTATCGGGCAGGTGGAGAACGTGTACGGGGTGAACGTGGCTGGTTACCGTGACGGCACCACTACCACTAACGGGCGGGAAGTGCCGGGGAACAACGGCTACTACTACCCGTCCAAAGTGCTGTCCGTGAAGAACAATGTGCCGGGAGCTTCGAACGGGACCGCTCTTGACTGGTTTCTGCACACCGAACGGATCGGCGGGATCGACCGGCACATGTCGGCAACACCGGTCCCGCACGGGTGGGCGAACCAGACGTACGGCAGATACTCAGTGCGGATGCGCGCTGATGCTGTACAGGGCTACTCCACAGCCTTCCTGTTGTGGCCTGAGTCCGGGAACTGGGGGGACGGGGAGATTGATTTCCCTGAAGCGGAGCTGACGAAGCCTGCGACTGGTGCGGTGCACAAGCTCAGCCCGGCCAACCCGAACGAGTTCACGAAGGTGACTAGCAACACCACCTATGAGAACTGGCATGTGTACACGCTTGAGTGGCAGCCGGGTCGGGTGAGGATGCTCATCGACGGGGTGCTGCTGCGTGAGTTCACCGCCGACATTCCCGACAATCCGCACTACTGGGCGTTGCAGGTGGAGACGTCCTTCAAGCCGCCAACCAACACCGCCGAGGGGCATGTGCAGGTGGACTGGATGACTGTTGACGCACGTTCGTGAGAGGCGAGTAAATGGCTACTGACCCTTTGGCTCGTTGGAAAATGGCTCTCGCTGCTGGGCGGGCCACGTACATGAACATCGGCGACTCGGTGTTTGAGGGTCGGGGTTCGACGGCGCGGAACAATCGATGGTCGAACCTGCTCACCGCCAGTTTGCGCACCAAGTACGCCGGCGGGGCGGGCGGGCAGTACTACCAGCCCGCCTGGTACGACACGGACAACAGCAACTGGGGCAACGCCTACCACACCCGCACAGGCGGGGCGACACCCGCCTC
>Ga0210040_10007082_pt1 | contig 13738 bp, 9 predicted proteins | sample CryGeyCG12114_NA_FD_185462 | JGI IMG/M metagenome (GOLD analysis project Ga0210040, IMG submission 185462) | Groundwater microbial communities from aquifer - Crystal Geyser CG19_WC_8/21/14_NA (SPAdes) (version 2) | ecosystem: Environmental > Aquatic > Deep subsurface > Groundwater | place: USA... | reverse complement strand
GTACTTACCTTTAACTTACTGCCTCTTTTTCCTTTACTCAAATAAGGAACTATCCACCGTTTTATTTTATCTTCGCTCAATACTGCCATCGGAATAGGAGTTTATGTAAAAGTCTTCGCAAACTTCTTTTACATCCCTATTCCTTTGACGGTTTTAAAACTTTAAACAAGTTCTATGATTAAAATGTGAATTATATCAATATAAGGCAGATAAAATAGCCAAATACTGGCTGCCAATCAGAGAGTCTACGGATTAGCTTAATAAACAAATCTTCTTTAAAAATGATCTATTTTAGTATAAATTAATAATGAGTGTTACCCTTAAAAGCTCAAAAATTTCAAATGCAATACCTAACTTTCCAATTTTTCATTTAGTTAAATGCAAAAGATCAAAAAATATTTAGTCTTTCATTAAATAGCCATTATTTACCTATCTTCTAAAGGTATAATACACACCTTGCAAACTTAAACAGTAATCTGCAAAGAACTCTTTACAGGGCAACGATCGCCATTAACGGCCTGTTTTAGCCGGTAAAGTATGGCCGCCACTATTTCCCATTTAGTAAATTTAATGCTTATTCCTCTTTTTCTTCACTTAAAATCAGTAGAATCCACCTATTTATACTATATTTACTAAGAACTTCTATCGGATTAGGAGTAGGTATAAAATGTCTTCGCAAACATTCCCCCCTTTATCCTGGCAAGTTCTTTTTAAACTAAACAGCTTCGATAACTACTTTGCAAAACTTTGCTCCGATACAGATGAAAAAATTGCAAAATACAATCAAAGATATTGCTATTGAATTGGATTTGTCACCTTCTACTGTTTCGCGGGCCTTAAATGATCATCCACATATTAGCCAGGAAACGAAGCGTAAAGTAAATGAAGCAGTAGAAAAATTGGGATACCGGCACAATGCAATAGCAGCTAGTCTTCGAAACAATAAATCCAATATAGTTGGTCTCATTGTCCCCAGAATTTCCATGTTTTTCCAATCTACGGTAGTTACAGCTATTCAGAATAAATTACATGAGCATGGTTATAACCTAATGATTTGCCAGTCGAATGATTCACCCGCGCTCGAAAAAGAACTGATAAATGTATTATATGCCTCGCGGGTTGAAGGCATAATAGTAGCTGCAACTTTATACACTACTGATTTCTCGCCCTTTGATATTTTCTCAAATAACAATATTCCTTTAGTGTTTTACGACCGGCTTCCTAAAAATTATCCTGCTCATAAAATTCAGGGTGATGAATACCAGGGCGGCTACAAATCTACCGCACATTTATTAGAACAAGGTTGTCGCCGGATTGCCCACATTGGCGGACCTTTAACCTGTAACTTATACCAGGATCGTTTTCATGGCTATCAGGATGCTCTCCTGAACTATAAAATAGAAATGGATAAGGAAATTATTTTTTTTCATGAGTTAACGAAAGAAAATGCCTTAAAAGATTGTTTAAAAATGTGGCAAATGGGCAATTTCCCGGATGGTATTTTTGCCTGCAACGATACTACTGCTATTACTATTGTAGAGTTTGCCCGTGAATACAATATTCCGCTTCCGGAAAAGTTGAAAATATCTGGTTATACCAATGATCCCCGCAGCCAGATTATCGAACCAACCATAACTTCTGTAGAACAATTTCCATATCAAGTAGGAGAGGAAGCAGCTACCCTGATGTTAAACCTAATTCAGCATAAAGTTGAACTAAACAAAAACTATGTTTCTATAACCACTCCCATAGAATTAATAAAACGGAAGTCGAGTTCTTAGGACAGATTAAATAATAGATTTCGAAATGGATTTTTTGGATTATAGTTGAAATTTATATATTATGCAAACGATTGCACCTGCTTTGATTTGTTTGACATTAGCAAGGAAATATCTTTTAATTTTAAAATACATTGTAATTCAAATAAATCATAGCTTTAAATGAGCGGAATAGAGCAATTTTCATTACAGAAAAAAGTAATTGTAATAACGGGTGCTACAGGAGTATTAGGAGAGGCCTTTTCCTTATCGGTAGCCCAAGCGGGGGCTAAAGTTGCTATATTAGGCAGAAATAAGCAAAAGGCTGAAGAACGTGTTGCTGCCATAAAAGCTAATGGGGGAGAAGCCATTGCGATTTTAGGTGATGTACTGGACGAAGCCAGAATGACTGCAGCAAAAGAAGAAATTCTACAAACCTGGGGCACAATAGATGGCTTAGTAAATGCAGCAGGAGGTAATTTGCCCGGGGCTGTTATTCAGCCGGAACAAAACTTATTCGATATTAATCTGGCGGATACACGGCAGGCTTTAGATTTAAATTTATTTGGTACCGTAATACCCACTACTGTTTTCGGACGGGTAATGGCGGATAAAGGAAAGGGTGTTATTGTTAATATCTCCTCCTTATCGGCTAAACAAGCACTTACCCGTGTTTTGGGTTATACCTTGGCTAAGACAGCTATCGAAGGTTATACCAAATGGATGGCCAGCGAATTAGGATTGCGCTATAATGGCCGGATCAGGATGAATGCAATAGCGCCGGGCGTTTTTATTACAGAACAAAATACTAGTTTATTGTTAAATCCGGACGGAAGCTATACCAATCGTGCGCAAAAGTTTATAAATAATACGCCTTATGCCCGCTTCGGCAATCCGGAAGAATTGACCGGCGCCTTAATCTATCTTTTAAGTGATGCTTCTGCTTTTGTGAACGGTGAAACCATAATGGTGGATGGTGGATTTAATGCATTTAGTGGCGTTTAATTAATTTATCTCAAATTTAAATCAGAATCTATTTATGTCATTAATACAAAGCTGGCGCTGGTATGGACCCCATGATCCGGTATCGTTGCAAGATGTAAAACAAGCAGGAGCAACGGATGTAGTAACAGCCTTGCATCATATTCCGAACGGGCAGATTTGGACGATTGAGGAGATTAGTAAACGAAAAACCATGATTGAAGAGGCCGGGCTCACCTGGAGTGTCGTGGAAAGTGTACCCGTGCACGAAGTTATTAAAACTCAAACCGAGGACTATCAGCAATATATTGAAAATTACAAACAGTCTATCCGGAATTTAGCTTCTTGTGGCATTTTTACTGTTACCTACAATTTTATGCCCGTATTAGATTGGACCAGAACCGACTTAAGCTTCACGGTGGAGGATGGTTCCAAGGCGCTCCGTTTTGAAAAAGCAGCTTTTATTGCTTTTGATGCTTTTATCCTGAAAAGAAAAGGAACAGAAAACGATTATACACCAGCAGAACTGGCAAAAGCAAAACAACGCTTAGATGAAATGTCAGCAGCCGAAAAGTTGCAGTTGCAACGGAATATAATAGCGGGGTTGCCCGGCAGCGAAGAAAGTTTTACCTTAGAACAGTTTCAGGCGGCTTTGGATACCTACCAAGGAATAGATGCCACTAAACTGCGCCAGCACCTGATTTACTTTTTACAGCAAATTATTCCGGTTGCTGAGCAAGCCGGTGTACAAATGGTCATCCATCCCGACGATCCGCCTTATAGCATTTTAGGATTGCCCCGGGTAGTAAGTACGGCCGCCGATATAGAAGCCTTGGTGCAGGCGGTACCTTCCATAAACAATGGCTTGTGTTTTTGTACCGGTTCGTTTGGAGTTAGAATTGATAATAATCTACCCGAAATAGTAAAACAATTTGGCGAAAGAATAAATTTTATCCACCTGCGCAGTACCCAAAGCGACGAAGAGGGAAATTTCTATGAGGCCAACCACTTGGAAGGCGACGTAGATATGTACGCCGTTATGAAAGAATTGGTATTACTGATGCAAAAACGCCAGGTAAGTATACCAATGCGTCCTGACCACGGTCACCAAATGCTCGACGATCTGCATAAAAAAACAAATCCAGGCTATTCTGCCATTGGTCGGCTACGCGGTTTAGCCGAATTAAGAGGATTAGAAATGGGCATCGAAAAATCATTGCTGAATTAGTAAAGAACTGCCAAATTCCTTTTGTGGAGATTTAGCATCTTTTAAAGAGAATAAAGCAGTAGTTTCTGGATTAAAAATTAACACTAGTTACTTCTACAATATCAATATTCATGAAAGCAAAATATCTAATACTAACAGGATTTTTATTTCTCTCTTTTTATGGGTTTACGCAGCAAAAAAATGCCGGGCAGCAAAATTTGTTTAACGGTAAGAACCTGGATGGTTGGAAGCAGTTGAACGGGAAAGCTAAATATGAGGTTAGAAACAAAGAAATTATTGGTACTACGGTTTCCGGTGAGCCTAATTCATTTCTGGTAACCGAAAAAGAATACGGTGACTTTATTCTGGAACTGGAATTGAAACTGGATGCGCCTATGAATTCGGGTATTCAATTCCGGAGCTTAAGTAAACCGGATTATCAGAAAGGACGGGTGCATGGGTATCAAATGGAAGTAGATCCTTCGGACCGGGCCTGGAGCGGGGGAATTTACGATGAAGCCCGGAGAGGTTGGCTTTATTCTTTAGAACTTAACCCGGAAGGAAAAAAAGCTTTTAAGAAAACTGATTGGAATACCTACCGCTTAGAATGTATCGGTACTACCATTCGCACCTGGGTAAACGGCATTCCCACTGCCCATCTGGTAGATGCAGAAACAGCCAAAGGGTTTATTGCTTTGCAGGTTCACTCGATTGGAAAAAATGATAAAGCCGGCAGCCAGATTCGGTGGCGTAACATTCGCATCCAAACCGAAAATTTAAAACCAGCACCCTTAACTTCTATTTTTGTAGTGAATACCCTGCCAAACCAGGTTTCGGAACAAGAGCAAAAAAATGGTTATGCTTTACTATGGGACGGAAAAACTACTCAGGGCTGGCGGGGTACCTATAAAAAAGAATTTCCGCAGCAGGGCTGGGAAGTAAAAGATGGTGAATTACGGGTTCTAAAATCAAATGGCAGCGAATCAACGAATGGCGGTGATATTGTTACCATTAATGAATACGGTGCTTTTGAATTGCAGTTTGATTTTAAATTGACCGAAGGCGCTAATAGCGGCGTTAAATATTTTATTACTGAATCGGGAAATAATAAAGGCTCTGCCATTGGTTTAGAATACCAAGTTTTGGATGATGAGAAGCATCCGGATGCCAAGTTAGGAGCCGCCGGAAACCGGACTTTAGCTTCTTTGTACGATTTGATCCCATCTTTGAAAACATCCGGATCTAGGAAAAAAATAGGAGAATGGAACCATGGTATGGTGCGGGTGTATCCGGATGGCAATGTGGAGCACTGGCTTAATGGGTATAAAGTTACGGAATACAAACGAGGTACACCTATCTACAACGTTTTAGTAGCCAGAAGTAAATATAAAGATTATCCTAACTTCGGCATGGCTTCTAAAGGAAGAATTCTTTTGCAGGACCATGGTGATTTAGTTTCTTTTCGCAGTATTAAAATCAAAGAGCTAAAGTAAATTATTTAGGAATAAAGAAAAGCTAGTAATAAGAATTAGGATTAGAAGCACAGATATAGCAGATAAAGTGTTGGAGTTTTATGCTTTAAATAAAACTCCAACACTTTATCTGCTATATCTGCCTGTGCTATACTATACAATTACGCTGGCAAGTACAACGCTTTCGCCCACATTCCTTTACCGGTTAGATAAGCAATGAAAAGCTTCTCACAATCTATCTGTTTTGCGTAGGTTATCAAGAGAAATACCAACTTAAAAGCATGCACCGCTACATACAGGAGCATTAACTAGATTGGTTTCTCACCCTTTGTAATTACCAGCTTGGCAAAAAGAACCGGGAAAGTAACTCTTGTGCTCACATCTAAAGGATATTGCAAGAGCAAAAATCTCTACTACATGGGCTTTAAACTACATCTGTTGGGAGCCAGATGTAAACAGGCGCTACCTATTTCCCAGCAAGTGGGGTTCACGTCCGTTTGCGTATATGATTTATTAAATGCTTTTCACGCCTTTTGCCTGAATTGCATTATCAAACTTGAATCCTGGCCAGTAAAGTTTACGCGTGGGGCATTGAACCAGCAATTACCAGAACAAGGTACCACTATCATTACCCTGCTTAAGTAAGTAAAGGTCGATTATTTTGATCCATTTTGATGATGCTTAGAATAATTTAATTCTCCAAAGTTGTATCAACTATAAGACAATTTATAGAATCTTTTTTCAGCTGGATAATAACTAAAACCAATATCTAAAAGGCTGCTACTGTCCGTTTAACAAAGAAGCTTATCTTGCATGATTATGTTAAACTAGCTGCCGCTCTCATGTATTGATTCTTCCCTTAATCTCTGCTTTGCTTAAATAATAATTATATAAGAATAGTAGAGATTACATTTTGATATTTTTATCAATTAGTTTTTCTGTGAAAAAAATAGTTTCTATTGTTCTGTTGCAAAGGTGTTAGATGTAGAATTAACTTCTAATCTTAAAAAATTTTGTACTACCTAATAATGGCAATTAATTGATTGGTATGGAATAAACTTGGTAGAACTGATGTAATTAACTTCTAAAATTTTTTGCAATTTTTTAGCTTCCTTTATTAAGAAAATGAGAAGAAATTTTTTATTAATTTAAATTTTTTTTATAAGAACATTATAAAAACATAATATTTGTAAAATCGGCTTTTTAACTTTAATTCACAAATATTTGTATTTTATACAAAATATTCTAAATTTAAATTTTATTAGTTAATAAGATTAAGAAGAAAATATAACTTGATACTTCACCCATTTTTATTTCTAATTAATTTAATTATATATCAATCTGCATTGGTTTTATTATTTGTTGAATTAGCCAAATAAATCTTGATTTTAATAAAAGTAAAAAGTTTAAAGATTATAAGTGTTCTTAATGCAAACGTTTGCATATAGTGCTTAAATAAAAAAAATGTTTGTAATTTATTATTATAAATAACATATGTATTAAGATAAATAATTATTAAAGTAGTTTTATTTGATTCCCACCCAAACTTTTCACCTATAATAAACTAGCTTATATGCAAAAATCTACTAAAGAATGGCAAAAGGCAATTATTGGTTTATTTATGTTATATGCATTTAATGCTCCAGCCGAAGCGGAAGCATTAAATGCTAGAGATGTAAAATTAGCTAATAATGTTTTTGCACCTGTTAATTCCAATCCCATAGTAAATTGGGAAATAACCGGTAAAGTCGTATCTGCTTCCGGAGAAGCCTTACCCGGAGTAACTGTATTGTTAAAAGGTACTACGAATGGTACAGCAACCGGAACTGATGGTACCTACTCCTTAAGTGTACCGGAAACTGGCGGAACGCTTGTTTTCTCTTTTATCGGGTATACCACCCAAGAAAAACCTTTTACAGGCCCAGGCCCTGTAAATATTACCTTAACCGATGATGCCAAAGCATTGGAAGAAGTTGTAGTGGTAGGTTATGGTACCCAGAAAAAGGCAAATGTAACCGGAGCGGTTTCATCAGTTAAAATAGATGAACAAACTTCGAGTAGGGCCGTGCCCAACGTGTCAACTGGTTTGGCTGGTTTGGTACCTGGTTTGGCCGCAACCCAATCTTCTGGTATGGCCGGACGAAACTCAGCCAATTTAATAATCCGGGGCTTGGGCACTGTTAATAATGCTAACCCGCTGGTAGTGGTAGATGGCATGCCCGATGTGGATATTAACCGGATCGATATGAATGACGTGGAAAGTATCTCGGTGCTGAAAGATGCTGCTTCTGCTTCTGTTTATGGCTCCCGGGCGGCTAATGGAGTAATTCTGATCACCACAAAATCGGGTAAGGGGAAGAAAGCTACTATTAATTTTACCACTACCAATGCCTTGGAAACGCCTATCAGATCTTATGATTTTATGTCGGATTATCCGCGGGCATTAACCCTTCACCAACGGGCGGCGGCTGTTAATACGCTTCCTGCGAACTTTAACTTTAAAAATGGGACCATCGACCAGTGGATGGCTTTGGGAATGATTGACCCGGTAAAATATCCTAGTACTGATTGGTGGGATATTATTATGCGCGATGGGTTTATTCAAAGGCATAACCTGTCTGCTTCCGGCGGAAATGATCAGTCAAACTTCTATATTTCTGTTGGCCTGCTGGACCAAAAAGGATTACAGATTAACAACGATTACAAGCAATATAATGCCCGCATTAATTACGACTATAAGGTGCGTAATAACATAAACGTGGGGGTTAAGCTTAATGGTAATTCATCGAATTTAACTTATGCCTTGGAGGATGGTTTTACCGATGATGATGACTCTAATACAGCCGGTTTCGATATGCAGTACGCTATTGCGGGAATTTTGCCTTACGATCCGGTAACCGGTAATTATGGCGGGGTTATGGCTTACAACGAAGACGCGCAGGCTTATAATCCTTACACGGTCTATGTAAATAACCTTACCCGGCAAAATCGCCAGGAAGCTAATGGAAATATTTATTTCGACTGGACACCAGTTAAGGGCCTGACTGGCCGGGTAGATTATGCCCTGAATTATAACAATCAGTTCAGTTGGAGAGCCGATATGCCTAATCATGCTTACAATTTCCAAACCGGGTCCTTCGGTAGCCGGGTTTATGTAGGTCCCAATGCCGGGGTAAGTAATTCTACCAACACAGGTAACAAAACGATGTTAACGGGGCGTTTAACCTATAATACAACTATTGCGGAAAATCATGCTATAAGTGCCCTGGCGGTATATAGTGAGGAATACTGGTACACTCGTTATCAGGGGAGTTCCCGAAACGACCGTCTGTATCCAACCCTGCACGAAATTGACGCTGCCTTAACCGATATCCAATCTACCGGCGGAAATTCTAGCACCGAGGGGTTGCGTTCCTATATTGGCCGTTTAAACTATACTGCTTTTGATAAGTACCTTTTTGAAGCAAATTTCCGCTACGACGGTTCTTCTAAATTTTTGCCCGGCAGCCAGTTTGGCTTCTTCCCTTCGGTGGCGGTGGGTTGGCGTTTCTCAGAAGAGAATTTTATCAAATCTTTCGCCAATCGCTATTTGAGTAATGGTAAACTGCGAATGTCTTACGGTAGTTTAGGTAATAACAGTGGGGTGGGCCGTTATGAGCAGCAAGAGACCCTTGATGCCAGCAATTATATGATTGGTGGTGATATTGTTAAGGGTTTTGTAAACAGCCAAATGGTAAACCGGGATCTTACTTGGGAGACTACCACGGTGTTTAACGTAGGATTGGATCTGGGATTCCTAAATAATCGTTTAACGGCGGAATTAGACTACTACAACCGATTAACTACCGGTATGAATCGTCCTTCTGATTTATCCATTCTGCTAACCGGAGCTTATAATGCGCCGCGGAGAAATATCGGAAACCTCCGCAACCAAGGAGCTGAAGCCAATATAACCTGGACCGACAACATAGGTGAATTAAATTACGGCATCAATCTAAACGCTTCTTATAATAAAACTAACCTGGAGGAATGGAATGAATTTTTGGGCCGGGGCTACACATTCCTGAATATGCCTTACCACTTCCTATATACTTATGAAGATATGGGAATTGCCCAAACTTGGCAGGATGTCTACAATGCAACACCACAAGGAGCATCTCCCGGCGATATCCTGCGCAAGGATTTGAATGGTGATGGTCGTATTGATGCGAATGATAGATCAGCAGACCCTAACGTCCAACGCGACCGGCCTACTACCAACTTTGCTTTGAACACCAATTTCTCCTGGAAAGGGTTTGATTTAACGGTTTTGTTTCAGGGAGCTGCCGGACGTAAAGATTACTGGATAACCAATTACAATAACGTAAACTTTGGTACATCACGGTATGCTTCTACCTGGGACCTTTTGAATAACCCCTGGAACTTAGAAAATCGGGGCGGGGAATGGCCGCGTTTAGGTGGAAATGCTAACCGGGAAGAAACTACCTTCTGGTTGGATGACATGACTTATCTTCGGCTTAAGAATTTGCAACTAGGTTATAGGCTACCTGCCGCATTGCTAAGCAAGGTTGGGGTTACTGGTTTTCGAATCTTTGGGTCGGCCGAAAATCTGGCTACTTTCACCTCCTACCGGGGACTTGACCCTGATCGGGGCGGAAACAGAAATGACATGTACCCCATTGTTAAATCTTATTCGCTTGGTGTTAATCTGAATTTATAAAGCGCTACATTCATGAATAAATTAAATATAACTTCGAAATTACTATTTATACCGGTTTTAGCAGTTCTGATGCTTTCTCATAATTCGTGTAAAGATGACCTGCTCGAACAACAACCTACTACCGAGTTAACCTCCACCGCTTTCTGGAAAACTGAAGAGGATGCTACTTTTGCCTTAAACGGCGCTTATGCAGCTGTGCGGCCGGTATTCGACCGCGATTATTATTTTGACGGACACGGAGAATACGTAAGAACGCGGGGTGTTAGTGGCACTAGTGGTAACTTAAGACTGGGCGATGCCTATCGCGATGCGGATTATAACCCCACCGGTTATGGCGACAATTTTGATAAATACTATCGATATCTCTACGGTGGTGTTAATCGTACAAATTATGTTATTGAAAATGTAGAGAAAATGCTGTCTACGGCTAGCCCTTCCTCTGTTGAAGGGCTGGAGGCCATAATCGGAGAAGCCCGGCTGCTGCGGGGTATGGTTTATTTCCGTTTGATCTCGATGTGGGGCGATGTACCTTATATTAGCAATGTAATTACGAATAACTCCGAGGTAGCAAATCTAGCTCGTACGCCAATAGCCCAGGTGAAAGATTCGATTATGGCTGATTTTACCTATGCCTATGAAAAGCTTCCGGTTCAGGCTACTGAATCAGGGCGGGCTGCTAAACCAGCAGCCTTAGCTTTCCGCGGTAAACTACAGCTTTACTGGGCTTCCTGGAACAAATTTGGCTGGCCGGAGTTAGATACTTTTACGCCCAATGCTGAAGCAGCAACAACTGCCTATACGGCGGCGGCGGCTGATTTTAAACAAGTAATTGAAGGTTACGGTTTAACCCTTTTCCGCGGCGGAGAGCCCGGCAATATCGATGAATTAGGGGAAGCCGATATACTGCCTAACTACTATTACCTGTTCACACCTATTGCGAATGGTGATCCCGAAATGATTATGTCTTTTACGCACGGCGGTACCGGTACCGGCCAAGGTGAAGAGCTAATGCGGGACTTCTCGGGCCGATCGCACGAAGGATCACAGGCTTGGGTAACACCCCGCTACGAGATAGCTGACCGCTATCAGTTAACTACTACCGGCGACTTTGCGCCTAAGTTAAAGCCCATGAGTCCTTCCGCGAGCGCTAGGACAGCACCTAATTCCGCCTTAAACCCTGAAAGTTATGCCAACCGCGATTACCGCATGAAAGCCTCCATCATGTGGGATTATGAGGTAAGTATCGGTATGGCTTCTTTAAAATCAACTGGATGGGTGCCATTCATTTATAAAACCTGGGCTCAACCGGTAAAAATCGAAATTAATGGCGAATCAATCACCGCTCTTTCCTACAATACCGAAGGAGCTAATACGGGGTATGTGTTCCGTAAGTTCCTGCGCAATTATGCTGGACAGGGTCGTAGCGATGGCGACTACGCCTTTCCGGTTATGCGCTTAGCCGATGTTTATTTAATGTATGCTGAAGCCACCAATGAAGTAAACGGTCCCCAGGCTGATGCTATTGAATTAGTTAATAAGATTCGCCACCGGGGTAACCTGCCTCCCTTAGCTGCCGAAAAAACAGCCGGTAAGGAAATCTTTTTAGAAGCTATCGAACAGGAAAGAATTATTGAACTATTAGGTGAAGGCCAACGCGGTTTTGATTTGCGTAGGTGGAGAGCCCTGGAAAGAGTTTGGGGGCCTCCAGCCAGTGATGGGGTATGGACTATTGATACGCACGGTGCAAACATTAGCCGGTATTTTCAGAATACGCCTGAACGGACTTACCAACAGAACTATATCTTTAGAATTCCACCCGGCGAGCGCGACCGTAACCCCAATTTAACCCAGAATACCCCTTGGTTGTAAGGGGTAATTAGGAAAAGACTAATTAGAGTATTATAGACATAATTCAAGATGAAAAAATATATTAAAATAATAGTTATATGCTTACTAGTGCCATTTGTTTGGATTGGTTGCAAAAAAGACTATCCAATTGATGAAGATGGCTTGCTTATTACTGACCGTAGCGAGTGCTACGTTAGTAATTTTGAATTATTAGGATCCGACTTCCAGACCGTAAGGAGTAAAAGTGCTGTTATAGATACAACAGCGCAAACCATTAATGTAGAGGTATTCTTTGGTACTGACCTGAAGAATCTTTATCCCCAGTTTTCGCTCGTAACCGATGCTAAATTAGACCCCAAAATTACGGGCAAAGTCGACTTCTCTGATTTAAGCAACCCCAAAATTTACACCGTTATTTCTGGTAACCGGAAGGTTAAAAAGCCCTATACGGTAAATATTACAGTTCAGAAATAATAGTTTTTTGAATACTAAAGAAATCATCATGCAAAATAAATATTTTATCAATATATTCTTCTTGCTGGCAGTGCTCCTGCTCCTGAACGCCTGTAAAGAAGAAGAGTATGCCATTCCGACTACAAAAGATGCTCTCCAGAATGATGTTATTAAACGGACTTTGGGGCCCAACTTGGTGGGCCTGAATATAGAGTTTGCTTACGCCATGGCCATACCAAAAACTAGAGGCAAGCTGATTTCAGCCCAGGTAGAAGCTTCTATAGAAGGTGCTGCCGGAACCTACCTCGAAAACAGGTCCTTCTACACCAATGGCAGTGGTCAAGATGTAGGCGTAAAAATTGGTGAACCATCGGTAACTGAAGGGAAAATAACTAAAGTCAATTTTTCAACCGATACGACCGCTTCTACTTTACGCTATTTTTATGTAGTTCCGGAAGCAGCCCGGGGCCAAACCGTAACCTTTAACTTTACCGCTAACAGCAGCAATGGTGAAACGGTATCTTATTCAATGGGGCCGTATACTATCTCTAAAATGGATATGAAGCTGGACTTGACCGTTCGGGATGGCAATGCCAGTTATATTTCTATAGAAGATATGGCCGTTTACAATGCGGCTGATGCTGCAGCCAAAGCTGGTAAGATTGATCTGGTATATCTACATCGTACTTCTCCCACATCCTTTGCTCATGCCTTGGTATCTCCTGCTGCCGATAAGCAATACTTGCCGGGAATAACGCTTCCGGCCGGAGTAAACAATAGTACTAAAGTAAGTAAAACTTATGGCTTGAGAGATCAACAACTAGCTCGTTTGCAATATGCTATCTTTATAGATGACCTGGATTTTCAGAAACTTAACATAGCCGATGCGCCTAACTTTGCGATAAATATGAGAGCCGAATCGGGAGTTTGGGTGGAAACCGCCGATGGCAAGTACCGGGCTTATATCTTTGTTAATTCGGTAAATAATACTAATAAAAGTGCTGTTATTAGTATTAAGCGTTATGCGCTATAAGTAACAAAGCTTCATCTATATTAGTGTACTGGTAAGCCAACCTTACCAGTACACTAATATTGGGTACATCGCCCAAACCGATTACCTAAGAGCTGTATGCGAAAACGTTTTTTGGTAACCATAGTAGTAGCTGTAATAGCAGCAGTTATTAATATGGTGTCTATATGTGCTTTGGCACAAAAGTTTATTCATCCGGGTATTGACCAAACGACAGAGGACCTGGAGTATATGAAAAAGATCGTGCTTAAGCACAAGTAACCTTATAAG
>Ga0210040_10007080_pt1 | contig 13739 bp, 9 predicted proteins | sample CryGeyCG12114_NA_FD_185462 | JGI IMG/M metagenome (GOLD analysis project Ga0210040, IMG submission 185462) | Groundwater microbial communities from aquifer - Crystal Geyser CG19_WC_8/21/14_NA (SPAdes) (version 2) | ecosystem: Environmental > Aquatic > Deep subsurface > Groundwater | place: USA... | reverse complement strand
TTTTTCTTCCATTCTCAAATATTGTTTGCCTATCGGATTGTTATCGGATCGGATCGGATTTGAGGTGATCCGATCCGAAATCCGATAATTCCTATCGGATCGGATCGGATTTAAGGTGATCCGATCCGAATCCGATCCGACAAGAATATCGGATTATCGGATCGGATCGGATTTGAGCTGATCCGATCCGATCCGATCCGTTGCCACCCTTAGCCCTAAGTTTTTAGTACCACAGATTTCGTGCATTTGTGTGTCATAGAAAAACACTGCAAATCCCAGCACGCTCGCACGCGTCCATTGCATATTACATTAAACTGGTTAAGAAACGAATAATTTCAAAAATAAAAAAAAGAAACGTGGAAAAATTTGAAAACTAATGTATGTTTATGCTTTACTCATCACTTATGTTTTTAATGATTTGATTAGTGTCAAAAATCAAAGAAAATGCAAAAAAATAATGTTTGAAGTGAGAACGTGCGAAGTAAATGACACTGCGTGCGTCTTTGTTGAACCTGCATGCCAAACTATCAGTCGCTACTTACATCAAAATGTTAAATTTCGTGCTACAAAATTCACTCATCGCTCATGCACAAGTAGGCAGTAAAACTCTATGATGAGTACTTCTTCTAGTGTATATAGTATATCTATTTCTATGCTACACAACTACTGAACGGCGTTGAATTATGACTATGTACAATATGTATCGTAAAACATTGGTTTTTAGTATGAAAAAAATACTCATAATCACATATCCAGAATCGTCAAATGTAGTGCAAAAACGGCCGTATATTAAGTGATTTAAAGTTTTAACATGGAAAATTGGTATTTAAAACATGGGCGAGCAAAAAAAGCATGACAAAAATAAAACCGTTCGTAGGTATCGAACTCTGGACTATCCATCTCCAATGCCGCAACACTATCAACTAGTCCAAGCTAGTACACTTGCAAAGTACACGCAAAATTCTCCTTTACATTCCGCAACTTGATTTACACTTAAACGTTTATTATTCAGCAATTAATCAACAGATTTACGATAAAAACTAATCACCAGAACTAGACCGTAATTACAATCACTATGCAAAATTTTACGACAATCCGTTCAGTTTGGTGGTTGCCTGACCCGAAACCGTGTTAATGTCACAAAGATTTTGTAGAAGCTTTTGGGTGAAAGCCAAGCTGCAATGTATTTCAATGCACCTTCCCTACTCTGCGTCTCTCTCTCTCTCTTACTTTCTCTTCTGTGGCTGTTCTCAATAACTTTACTAAAGCAAAGTTAATAATGACGGAACACTAATAATTGCAAGCAGGTGCTTCATCCAAGCAACTTTTAAGCCCCTATAATTCGAAAAATTCCTTCAAAATAGAAAATCTTCTGATTTTAACTTACCAACTCAACTTTTCTTAGACCAAAGTAGCCCAATAATGACATGATGATTATACACTGGAACCACTGTAGAAATTACCGTTATATACAATCAGGCTTCATAGGCTTCAGCCAACCACGCGTCAATTAAAAGCCCTTGAAAAGAAACTTTCAAATATTTATGTAACCATGTATTTTTTTAAGCAAAAAATTAGCAGAAAAAATATTGTCGCATAAAATTCGGAAACATCATATTCGGAAGCATCATTTTCGGACGCATCATAGTCGACACACAGGATGCTTAAATGTAGATCGAGATGCTATACTTGCACTGAAAATATCACCATTTTATAAAGTATCAACTTACTGTTTCACAACCCTTGATTTGCTAGACTTACTTTTCTAGAAATATAGCCATGTTTTTCGAAAAAAAAATTAAGGGTGCTTTAAGTACATTACATCGTATAAATATTACACAGTCGAAAGACAGTGTGCGGGATACATTATACAGCTAGTGTGCGGAAACGAAACGGTCAGATGACTTAAATTGTTCAAATAAAACTCGAATCGCAAACAGATTGATTGAGCCAACTGAGCAGAATAGTAGAAATGTTTACTTGCAGGAAATATATCACGCTATGGCCTTCGAAGTCAGTGTCCAAACTGCTTACCCACATGCAATGATATTGAGTACAGAGCGGAGACCATGTATGCTCCACTACGAAGAGATGTGGACATTTGGAAATATGCAAACGGAAAATCGGCACCCTGGTAATTACTTAAATGTGAACTTAGACTATTTGTTTGATATATATTTAATGTACAATAATGGCCACTTAAGAGTGAAAAACACGCAACTTTGTAGTGGGTTTCAAGTTGTCAACTTCATTGAATTGAAAATAATTCATTGCATTCCTGTATATGTTATATGAATGTAAACGTAATTTTTTTGTAGCTTCAAAATTTCAAAAGTACTTTTTAAAGAATTTTTTTTTTTAAATGAACTCAGAGGCACTATTTTATTTGTTTTCATGGTGAATTTCTTGAGCTTATTAATATCTATGAGCTTATTATAATAGCTAACATGACAATGTGAATCAGCAAAAAACTTTATTATTTGCCTGTCATTGTTTTTTATTCTTAAAATGGTGGTTTTTATAAATTTTTTACTACCGTATATTGTATAAATATTTCAATTCATTACTGTGTTTTTGGGAAACATTTTTTTCTGAAAATAACAATAGCTTCAAAGTTTTGACGTTGGCTTCTTTTCCCAGGGCCAATTTCATGTGTTATTTTTTCGAAATAACAAAAACATTAAATATTTCATAAGAACCGGGATAAATACTTAAAAAATAGACGCATACATTTATTACAGAATCTAAAACAAAAAATTTAAAAAATTACTATAGGAGTAGTGAAAATCTTACTATCCTCCACATCTACTTTGGGGAAGATTCTACGAATTCGAAACTACGCAAAGAGCTTTTCGGTGTAACTGAGCTACTTTGTAAGTTCAACTTCAACAAAATACTCCTTATCAACTGCCTATCCACTTTTGCTATAACCTAAACTTACTTTTTTAGTTCATTTCTATTTTGTGATATTTGACTTTAGCAAGTACTGGAGGGCTGCTGGGACTTTTCTTGGGATTTAGCATGCTTAGTCTGCTGGAAATAATATATTTCATCACCATCAGAGCTTGCTGTAAAATTCGAAGAAAAAAAACAGTTCTTTTTGAAAAAAATAGCGACACTACATTGCTGACAACAATTTCAGACAAACTTTTTAATGCAAATTCAAGGAAGACTAAAATTGGCACCACATCAACCGCGAGTCATAATTATTGTCAGCAAACTGACATTCTCCCATAACTCAACAAACCACAAGAATGGTGAAAAATGAAGTCGTCGAGCACGTTTCAAAACGCTAGTGGGTGGGGATATAAGAAGAGAACGTCAAAACTTATTGGATGAAATTTTGTGAACAACAATACGTATTTATAAAGTGACGGCCTCTACTTTTGAAAAATATTTTATTGATTTAAACTTTACTTACGATTCGATATTACGTACATGTACAGGACTAAAACAAATCAAATCATACCCTGGGTGCATGTGTGCAATGTTATGCATGCATGTAGTCTTTGTTCACCAGTTTACTGTAGGATTCATTTTTGGTAGTCTATAAGACTATTGGCGCACAAACGCACAATCATAGGTTATATGCGGTTATATGTGCCTACCCCTGCAATCAATAAGATTTGGCTATTGGCTTTTCCACTCCAAGCTCATGAGCTCATGCATCGATTTTAAAAAAGTAAACATAGGTCCAACTCGAGACCTCAAACCCTGAGGACCCTGACACTTTTGAAACTTTGACCAGCCATACAAAGCTTTGCACTGAGTGCACTGATTTGGCTGAAATTAAAAATCTGTGTTGTATTGTAATCTAGGTTTTTTAACACGCAAACAATGTTTGAAGGGCAAGAGTCAAACCCTTGACCTGCTTTGGAACAGAGTGACCTTTCACTTTTTCCAAAATTTCGTACTGTATAACGGGGATTTAAAAATTACCTTCAGGTATAGGTTAAAAAGTCGAAGGTTTACTGTTTTGAACTCCGAAAAATACAAGCGTGTTCAGTGCCTTCATTTATGCTTAAAAAATTGTTTTAAAAAAAATTTGAAACTTTTTGAATTTTTTCTCAACAACCCTAGTTTACAACACAGACTTTCAATTTGAGTCAAATCTAAGGCCAGTCGAAATTTCCAAAGTGTCAGAGGTCGCGAGTTCGATCTATCACTTGGTTGTTCAAACCTGTTCAAACCGATGCATGAGCTTGGAATGAAACACAAATCTCTTTAACTGCAAGCACAAATCTCAATAATTTTCTGCGCCAACAGTCATATTTACTACGTCTTTGAAAGCATATAAACCTCAGTAAGAAGCATATGCAGTGTTCTGTTTTATTAGTTTTATTTGGAATTCGAAAAAAAATTACGTAATTTTGAATTTGTTGCCGTTGAGAAAACATTTGTGTGTTGTATTATCAGCCATCCAAGCTATCAGCCTTGCATTTTTTGATATGGGTGCCACGTAGGTTAAACATTTGTTTTTAGTATGCCCAATAAAGCCATGCTTACATTGTGTGATTTGGACGCCGCGTATATATCGTTCATTTCATACTACACTACTGCTGAATATACACACCACATCGTACCCTCGTACGATGTGGAGTTGCTAATCGTCGGATGTCGCCTCAACATGTTGAGGCATGATGCTGAATACTGCCTCAGGCAGTCAGAACAGACAGGGATCCGAACTAACTCATTTTTTCCTCATTTTTCAACTTGTTTTCTTAATTGTTGCTAAATTTATTAACTAATTTAAAAAAAACGCTCCAATTTCCCAATCTACATTGTTTGCTCTATAAAATGTGCATTATGATGAAAACACTTTCGTCGTCCCACTTTTGTGAAAAGTGAAACTAAAGCCTAAAAAGCATAGTTTTTTGGATTTAATTGCTAAGTTAATGAACGAATTACGTCCAAAAACTAATCAGGTCACCAGTACATTAGATTACTTAAGTGTGGAAAATGTCAAGTCATTCTGTTCAGCCGTTTGGTCGGAAATCGAAGACAACCTAATTTTCAAGGTCATCCATCCGTTATGAGTATCTCCATAATTAATACTAGTCACCTTTAACTCGAAAACTCGATATTATAACTCGAATTCTTAAATTCTTAAATCGATTTTTTTCGGTAGGTTACCTGGCATTGGTTGCCGCTACATTTTACAGATATTTTGTATAAATCCGCTATTTATCTTGGATAGCTGAATAATATGGAGCAATTTCTTCTTACTTTGCAAAGTACTGCTTGTTCAAAGTACTGCTGCAAAATATTGCTTAAAAAAGAGTGTTAAATTAAAAATTTAATTTTAATTATTTGATGATTCAATAACTAAGCATTTCAGATCTGCTTAGCTGAAGCAAAAACTTTGGAAGAAAAGAAAATCTTTATTAACTAGGCCCTGCTCTCGCACTCACTCAAGTCACTCATCTGCTTTTGCTTTTACAGATGTAATGTTTTGAATTCAATAAACCGGGAAATACATTATTTCATGGTTTGGCTAAGGGAGTTGAAGTAGATGTGGAGTGGAAATTATATTTTGTTTATACTTCAAAATCTTCACTTGATTTTATTTCCGTTCCGTTTAATTCGTCGACATATAGTATAGCTTGCTGTGTGGTAGCATAGTTGGTATATTATTTGGCCGTAATAATGTTTTTAAATGAGATGGATCAGGTAACAAAGAAAAATGTTGTGAAAGAATTCCAGAAAAATATTATATCGTCGTCGACTTCCGAGCCAACCCGATTTGCAGGTGTAACCTCAACTTCATATTTTGCCGACAATGTCAAATTTATGTTAAACAATGAGCAAATTATGTAAGTAGAGAAACTGAAAACAATTTATTGAATTTATCCATTTCTGTATAAAATTCCACTACTGCGCTCATGTAAATCATATCCCCAACCCCATCCCCATCACGATATATTAGTGCTTGCTGTATTATTGCAGGACACAAGTCAGAAAATGGAGTAATTCAACAGACACCAAAGGTGTAGGGGAGAAAAAAAGTCTTGTGAATTCGACAAGAAACCGAGATGCTGGCAATGCCTATTTCAAACGAAAAAAATGGAATAGCGCTTTGAAGTTGTACAATGAAGCACTAATGGTTGCACCATTTCATTTTCCTTTAAAACAAGATCTCGCAGAAGATGATACATCGTATCTACTGGCGTTGGGTAATCGGTCAGCCGTTTATTTTGAATTGGGAGATGAAGCTAGTTTGCTGCGTTGTGTAAAAGACATTGACGCTATTTTATCCTTCAATTCCGTTGCCTCCTTATTATGGAAACTTCGAATTCGAAAGCTGTCTGCGCTTATTCGACTAAATGCATTAAATCAAGCACAAGAATGGTTAGATGCCTGCTATAAGGAGAGAATGACAAGTCCAGTTCCTGCTGACTGTGAATTAAAGCTAGAAACTGTTGTCGCAGAATATACAAAAGCTCGGAAAGCCACGAATATCGAATGGTTCAACGGATCAGTTAAAAAATCAGACTATGTTCCTAGTGCAATATTTAATGCGTCTTCAAATCTTGTGAATTTAAAATTTGACCCTGAGAAAAATTCTAGAGGGGTGTTTGCAACGACGGACATTAAGGAAGGAGACATTTTATTCTCAGAAACTGCATTTGCATCTATTGTGATTCCAGATTATGCCAAATTATTATGCCATGTTTGTCATAGACTTTTGGAAGGAGGACAATTTTATCCGTAAGATATACTTTAAAATGAAAGGCCTGAAAATTTTCAGATTTAGGAACTTACGCAACGCGCAACGCGAACAACGTTGCGTGCGTCGGACATACTTTGTTATCCAAAGTTAACATATACCGCATGTCAATAATTTTATTCTCAATTTTCTAGGTGTCATGCATGTGTAGAGGCTCGGTACTGTTCCATAGAATGTCAACAACTGGGATGGCAGGATTTTCACCAGTTCGAATGTCCCTTTTTAGACCTTCTCAAGCGGATAGGATTAGGCCATTTGGCTTTAAGAATGGTTTTAAAAGCTGGAATGCCTACAGTCTTAGAGATAGAATCTGACAAAATACTAGATATAAAGAAAAATACTAGTTTTTCTAAAAGTGATGTGGTTTCTCGCTATGAAAGTGTTTTTTCGTTACTTGACCACTCTAAAAGCTTAGAACTACAGGATATGTTTCATTATTTTTTGGTAAGCTAGTAAAAAAAAATTCGCTTAAAAAAAGCTGTTACATTAAGGGCACTGGGCACACACAAGTGCTGGGATGGGGTAACGGGGTATTCTGATAATCCACGAACTTTTTACAGCAATCCGATAAAAATCTCTTGTAATCAACAAATTCACGCTAATTTAAATGCATAACTGACTGAATGGTTGCTCTTCACTGATTGGCAGTGACTGACCTGTAAAGAGTGACCGCTCACGGTAAAGCATCATATGGCGACCAAAATTTCATGTTTTTTTTAATAAAAAAAATGGACTGTCGGAAATGCAGCGTTATACTCGGTGTTCAAGGTGTAGCACCAATAACCTGGACCTACCTGCACTAACTTACTGGAATACCGGAATACTCCTTACGGTGATCCCGACTCTCCGATGCTCATCTATACTCTTATTGTATTTCAGACTGCTACAATGTTAGTCTATTGTCTGGAGACTAAGACTAAATTCTTCAGCAAAGTATCTCCCGCTGCTAGCTTAAAATGCCGTACTCTGATTGGTGCAGCCCTTGCTCGTCACATTTGTCAATGTATTTGCAACGCTCAAAGCATTTCATTTATGATTGAAACAGGTGTGGATAACAATTCCTAACCCAGTCCAAAATCCAAGAAAGAATTTCAGTTCTATTTCCCTAACCCTGATTCTTGTTATTCTTGTATGTCTGTAGCCTCGGACGCTTCTAATGTTATTGATGTCCATGCTGACACACGAGTGGCTAGTGGAATTTTTCCTGCCACAAGTATGATGAACCATTCCTGTGATTCAAATGTGACTATTTCGGTAATCTAAGCTTTCAAATAAATAATCATTAATTTGTTATCCAATTATGGACTATGGGGTGCAGTTTGCATGCGCATTATAGTTACCAAGTTCGGGATTCGATTGGAGTTTAAGTGAACAAACAAAATTATTCGGGAAAACCGAAAAATCTTATGGGTCTTTTATAAAACAAGAATTTATTAGCAATGCTAATTGAAAATAATTAATTAATGCTATACTAAAAACTACTGTCCAATTAAAAAGGCAGTAAATTTGCTCGTTAGGTTACATGGCAGTAAGGTTGCTATCATCGGATCCGATCCCCTTATCCGATGACTCTATCGCATAGGATACGGATCGGATAAAACCTTATCCGATCCGTAAGAATTTTTAATTTTTATTTAAGAAATTTTGTTTTTGAGAGTTTTTTATATTTATTTACGATAAATGATTAGAGACACAGAGTTGCTTCTCTGTATAGAAGAGTTCGACAATGAAACAACAGCTCTTAAGCTCAACTGGAAATGGAAATACTAACCCTAACTAACTAAACGACTAAAGCCTGTTTTATAGTTGCATTGCCTTTTCACTCATCACTTTTCACGTGACTGTGACTTTGACGATCACGTAATGTGCGCTCACCGCGCATGTTTATAGTTGTCTTTTGTTTTCATTTTTCTTTGTACTTTTCACTTCACTTTGTAGAAAACAAAATGAAGTATAAATTCAAAAGGTTAAGCATACATTACGATATCATTTTTGAATATAAAATTCCTCGAAGCTGAAAAATAAGATTTCTTGACCGAAATTTCTACACATGCTTTTAGACATTTGACAAATTAATCGTATTTTCGCGATTTTTTTGTTTCTAAAAAATATTGTTACAAGTCACTTACTGATAATGTTTCAACAATTTAAAAAATAATTTTTCAATAAAATAAGTTTTTATCAACCAAATAAGCATTTTTTATCAAAATCTTGCACAAAAATTAAACATTTTGAAAAGAAATGAGAATTCACTGTTCACTTCACTCTCTAAAAGTTGAGCTGATTCAACTTTGAAAAGTGACTGTGAGAGAGAAGTCAAAGTGACCAACAAGTGAACTATAAATCCATGAAATTACGAAGTAAAAAGACACGGCAACATCGAGTGAATTTTTCACTTCGTAAAATTTCACTGTAGGCAACTATAAAGTGGCAACAGTTAAAAGCGAAGTGAAAAGTGTCACTTTTTGTCCAAAAAGTGAAGAGAGAAGGCAACTATAAAACAGGCTTAACTACGCACAAATAAAAGGCATATAATTTTGTAATATTTGCGAACAGACAGAAGATGGGAACCGATTGTTAGTGAAAGCCAAGAAAAACATTCCTAGTGGTCACGAGATTTTAAACTGCTACGGGCTGCCATACAATCGCTATCATTTGGAAGAGCGGAGAGTGTTTTTACAAAGTCAATATCATTTCACTTGTACTTGTACAATGTGCAAAAAAGAGGAACAAGAGGATTCATCTTTTGTGGTACGTTTTCTCGTGTATGTAAAAAGTTAACTCCTTAAAAGCGTCTATAGAGGGCTATTTATAGATTTATATCGGATTGGGTAGTACACGTTTTAAACACTAAATTTGTGTATAAAGTAGTAAATATTATTATGCTATGCAAGTAAATATTCTATTTTCCTGACTCCTGTTTGAAAAGGAATCTAATAAAGCATTTAGCAATGCACAAAGTTAATTTGATGTTTAATAATAGTGCCATCTAAATGTCTTTGTCTTAGAATCAATTCAATTTGTACAAATGCAATCGTTGTGACGGAGGAAGTGCGTCCATCTTGTGGCATGACAAATCGGAAAACATTGGACAGCAACTATTAAAATGTCATGCTCCTGCTGATTGTAGAAGTTGTAATGCATCATTGGAAATTTACCTGACCGAAAAAACTCATCGGTTAAATGAACATTTGCGTAGAGGTACAACTGTGTTAAAAAATGTCGTTTTAGCCTGCAGTTAACTTTTGCCTGAATTTTTTAAAATATTTATTTACAGCTGAATACTTGATTTCGAAAGGAAGGTTGGCCGACGGGATAAAAGTATATCTGGAGTGCTTAGCGAACTGTTATAGCTTTATGCACGAAGATAATGCAAAGATCGGGCAGTTAGCTGATGAAATTGCACGATGTTTGGTATTCGATAGTAAGTGAAGCAATGTAAATAAAAAAAATTTTGCTACCAATTTTATGCAATGAAATGTTTTTCTATAGACCATCCACAGAAAGCTGTTTTTTATTTAGAAATAAGTCTCAAGTATGTGAAAAAGCGTTTTGGGGAAGACTCGAAGGAATATCTCAATGAATTAAAAAAGTATGAGGAAATAAGTTCTCTTTCAGCTCAAGCTGTGAGTGCTTTCAACGGTTTCTAAATATTTATAAAAAAATGTTTGCTTGTTTATCAAGATTTCATCCTATTCTAACTAACAAACTTTTGTAAGAGTAAACTGTATAGTAATTATTTGAGTTTCACAGAACAAAAAAAGCTAGAACTTTAAATATAACTAAAATTCATAATATGCCTTCAATTAATGCTGATTAGTTTTATTAGGAGCTGTGATGAATAAATTGCTACACAATTATTTGATTAATTATCTGGATTTTTAAAATTTTTGTTTGGAACTGCAACTCATTCGGGTTTTTTGTTAGTCCTAGAGCCAGGCTAGCCAGAGAGCCGTCGAGTTGCATAACGTCGGTGTTGCAAATGTGGCAAAAATACCTACAAAAACAAACTTACAAAAATCACAAGGATAGAATATTTAACAGCAAAAGTTCCCAAGAACTGTAGACAGTCCTAACTAAGCCAGTTTTGATCAGCTCGAGTAATTAATTGGTGAATGCCTTTGTCAGATTGAAATGCAAAACTAATAGAACCTATCATGATCAGGTAAGGAAAGTTTCTTGAAAAACAGGATCATGTCAAGAGCAAACAAGAAACATAGCTTGAAAATTTGCAAAAATTAAACTTGTCCTAACACTTTTTAACTCTTGTATAGTTTGTTTGAAATTTGCTTGGCGCTCCTTCATCATGCATGAAAACTGTAAACACCATTCGAATGTTTAGAAAATTCTGAACAAAATATGCTAAAGCGAAAGTTATTTCTGGGTTACATGGTTGATTTTAACAAACATTTTTTACAAAAAGCTGCGTGCTGTCCTAACACTTATGATAGGGTGCTATTATATTTTATTTATCATTTTTTCCGTGGGGTTTCCGGACGGAAAAAACACAATAGGTTTCTAATTACCTAGAAAAAAGAAAAATTGGTTGTTCTATTTTTGTATAGCATAAAAGGTTCATCCAGTACTTCAAGGACATCATTTATGAATGCAAAAAATTGCAAAAATTTCTCTCAGTGAGTCGCTGCTTAAAATCACATCCGCAAGTTTTTTTCTTGAGAACCGCCTAATCATAGGACGTAGGCGCAGGCGTACACTGGCCATTACTGACCAAAATAAAATTTATTGCAAGTTAGGAGTTTTTGAATGATGGAAATATTTCATTATTGGTATTTGCCAATAATACTTACTTAGCCCAAGCTAATGCATTTCAGTCGAATTTAATTCGCTGAATAATTTGCCTGCATTGTAACAAAGGGTGATTAAACTACTCACTTCTATACAAATCACAAAGCTTCTGCTGAAAAACGTATTCCTGATAGACTTGCAACGAGACAACCACCGCTGCTAGAAGAATACAAAAATCTATTATTATTACATACAACATAAATAAAATCATCCTCATGTTGTGAGTTATAATCAAAAATCAAATTAGAACCATCTCTTAAAATCGACAAGTATGTGGAAAATTCTTTCGTTAATATTGACTGTGCTATGCACATCAGGTATGATTTGTATTGAAACCCGTATTGAAACTTTTATGAAATTAAGTATGAAATTAATCAATATGTGTTTATTCAATACACAGAGGTTGAATCACAAAGTTCATACGTCAAAAGTGTTTGTACTCTTAGTGTCAACGAAGGTCATCTATGTGATTCTAAATTTAATGGTAGTATTCCTAATGAAAACTAACACTAACTTTTTTTAAAATACATTTTAGCAGTAAATATATTAAAATTTAAATTTGAAAATTTATTTTAAATCGAATTTCTGCTATTTAGGGTTACTTCGATTTATATACATTTTAATGTTTAATTGCTTTGTAAAATGTATTTTAAGAAAAGTTAGTGTAAGTGTTAGTTTTCATTAGGAATACTACCATCAGTCTTCAGATTCAGATTCGGGAGAAAATATCAGCGGAAAATTTTACTACTTTGATTCTATCGGAAGAAGGTGCACGCCATTCAATTATAAAGGTTGCGGTGGTAATCGCAACAAATTTAAATCCAAAGAGGGATGCACACAGTCTTGTGAATTACCTTGGGTAGCTCATATGAGCAAACGGGATAGTGAAGATGATTATGACACGAGTGATTCAAAAAATTGTCAGCTTCCTAAAAAAGTGGGTCCTTGCAGAGCTATGATTCCGTTGTACTTTTTTGATGCACAGGCAAAAGCTTGTAGGAATTTTAGCTATGGAGGTTGCCAAGGGAATAAAAATCGATTTCTTTCTCAAGCCGCTTGTGAAAAGTTGTGTCTACAGTCATAGTTATTTAGACAATGCAGTTCAATGTTTGAAAGTAAACTATTGTTAGAAATCATTTTGTTAGAAATATAGCTCCAAAAATGATGTGTTAAATCGTTGTTTAAAATCTCAATGGAATAAAAATTAAAATGAAATATCGGCGAGGTGGGTTTACTTGTATTCTTGATTTGTGAAATCAACCTATATAGAACAGACTGTCATCGAAAGTCGGAATTGAACTGACCGACGCTATTTACAGTGTCCAAACAAAATTTTTTCAATAGTAAAAAAAAATTCGCTATAGAGTAGCATATCAAATTCTAGAAACTTTCCATGCGTCAAAAAATTTGTGGATCATTCAAAATTTTGCAGATTTTAAATTTTGCTTGTAAAAGTGAATTTGGCTAAAGGTCAGTGGGCCCGGCTAGTCAAGTTAATTTCTTAAACAGACTTACTGTATACAATGGGCTATTGACTTTTAAAAGGAGATTTAAAAACCGGAGTTAAAAAGTCCCTGCAATAATACAATATAATGCTTCTCCCATTTTTCATAGTCAGGTTTACATGCTGCCCAAATTGACCAACAAATAAGTGAAAATGAAGCATTAATGTGTGTGTAGTGTGTTTGAATTTATTTTCACAAACCTTAACTAATTCTAAAGTCCAACTAATTTTTTATGCCGTATTGCCCGTTAATTACCGTAAAAATGAAAACTCCCTGCAGAAAAAAATAACCTTAATGATCGATCAAAGCATGACTATGAGATCTGAAATCTATGGAGTATAATGCCATGAACAATATTCCCAGCCCAAGAATAATAAACTGCTGTATTGACACACACTGACAATCGGAATAGCATCTGTCTGTTCAATTTCGACTTTCGATGACAGTCTGTTGCTTTAAATCATACAGCCTGACTACTTTAACTAATAACAGACTCAGATTAACTCTATATAATCAAACGTTCATTTTCATGAAAATTCAAAGCTCAAAATTTTTTTTTCACCTCACCTTTTGATTTGATTTGAGCTCTTTATTATTGTGTTATTTCTGGATCAGTACATATATAACTGGTCTTCCTCCAGTAACACGGACATTATAAATTACTCAACTACGCACTACAATAGCATGGTCAATTTGATAAT
>Ga0210040_10007079_pt1 | contig 13740 bp, 8 predicted proteins | sample CryGeyCG12114_NA_FD_185462 | JGI IMG/M metagenome (GOLD analysis project Ga0210040, IMG submission 185462) | Groundwater microbial communities from aquifer - Crystal Geyser CG19_WC_8/21/14_NA (SPAdes) (version 2) | ecosystem: Environmental > Aquatic > Deep subsurface > Groundwater | place: USA... | reverse complement strand
ATACGTGTTATAAACACTGTGTAACAAAACTCTGCAAATGAAAACGAGACATGTATTACTTCTGTACTAACCAACCAGCCAGTAATATAATATAGCGTGCTCCCACGTAATCTTTCGTGTCTATTTTTTTTTGCCAAAACTCTGGACTTCGTCAAAACAACTGTTCCTCTTCATCTAAGCTCTGGCAAACAAACAGAAAATCCCAATCATGCCATTTCCACAACGCATTTAGTATGCTTATTAAAATGCAAAGTCTCCACTTTTGTTGTTGCTTTGATGCTCCATTTGGAGATACTAACCATGATACAATAATTATTTTGGAAATGACTCAAAGTCAAACAATGAAGTCTTCAACCATGTAATTATGCATAATGGGAGTTAGTCGTAATAAATAATAAAATAATTAAATGAAATGCCTTCATTTCCGTTTGGTTAAGTGCAACTCAAGTGCTTCTAATAAAAAATATTTTTCAAATTAAACACACGTAAACTAGTTTTTATTTTCTTTGTCCACAGATGAACACATATTTACGTGCATTGTGTTGTGCGTCCGGACATAACACACATATTTAACGTGACGTGTAATAACAGAACAAAAATGTACAGTCCAGGTTGTGCACACATCTCTATAAGCTTCCATAGTCCCTAAAAGTTCCTTTGTCTCACACATCAGGCATATGATTGGCTTTTTGCAATTTCAACTGTAAACTTTGTATACGCATAAATGCTAAAGCTATACACATGAAGTTATTTATCTGATAGGAAGATAATGCTGCATGCATTTCATTTGTCTATTTTTTGCATTCATAGGGATTTCGTCACAATCTGATCATCCTTAGTTAGTTTTTAAAGTGAGTAATACATTATATCTTATAAAAGAGGATTTACATAGTTCAGGCAGCATGACGTGACGTAAAAGTGAATTTCCCCCTTCATATAGTGAAGAACCCCTAATCCTGATCCATGTTGTGGTCTCTTTTTTGCACAACATTGCAAGTAGGGGGTAGCTCACTATACACAATGTACAAACTAACTTAATGTTGTGCAAGATTCTTGGTTGGAACAAAGTTAGTATTACTGTGTGGAAGTAATTTTTGTATGTTGGTGGGTTGTGCTATGTCTCATCATATGTAAAAAACTGGTACCCATGAGTTTCATCGAATTGGCAAGGCAAGTCCAAGAGTTTATTGTCTTTTTTTTGCGGTGGCTCAACTTAAGTATATAAAAGGATGACCCAGACCTCAGGAGTTTGTTTAGAACGTTTCAAGCCCAGCTTAACACCACATCGTCGAATAAACTAAAGAGAATACCAAGTTTTTGTGTGCCGCATAGTGAATCCGTAGTGTTTCAATTGTGCCCTCAAAAGTGACGATTAGTTTAAGGTTAAAGCCAGCGGAGTTGAAACTGTCTATAAAAATTTTGTTATAGTTTTAGCTAAGCACAAAAATGCCAGACTCTTTGTTGAGGAATTTGTTCAAAAATGCCGAAGAATGCAAAAAAGAAGTGGCTCATTTCAATGGGAGCATTCCTAACTGGTTGCAAGGAACCTTTATGAGAACTGGTCCCGGCCGTTTTGACTTTCAAGATGTTTCAGTTGAAAACTTTTTCGATGGTTATGCCATTCTTTCAAAATACGAGATTAATGGAGAATCTGTCACTTTTCAAACAAAGTTTTTGGAAACGGAAGCTTACAAGAAAGCATTGATTGCTCAGCGGCCGGTTTATGCTGAATTCGGAACCAAATCTTCTGATGATCCTACTAAAGGATTCTTCTCAAAGTGTATGCCATCCCTGGTAAGATTTAATTTCATTTTACCCTTCCAACCACATTTACAAATGCATCTTATTTCAATCGATGAAATACCGCATACTCTTCTGTTTGACTAACAGAATTTGTCTTCTAAATTCCATTACACAGATTCCTGAGTTGACTGACAACGGAAATGTCTCTCTATTTCAAATCGGAAATGACGTATTTGCATGCGGAGAGACTTGCTACTTCCACAACATTTCACCCGGCTCCCTCAAACCCCGTGAACGATATGATGCCTCCAAAACATTCGGTATGGAAATCATGTCCGCTCACCCATTGACTGATGAAGATGGCGCTGTGTACAACATTGGCGTTAGTTTCAAAACAGGCCTTAAATACAACATAGTAAAAATAACTCCCAGTTCCACTAGTCCAGTTAAAGATTCCATAAAGAAAGCAAAAGTTGTTGCCAGCATTCCATGTAGCTCAAACACCCATATCAGCTATATGCACAGCTTTGGACTCACAAAGAACTACATCATTTGCATTGAGCAGCCCTATGGGATCTCCGTGTCCAAAGTCCTTGCTGCCAGCATGAAGAAACATGAGCAGTGCCAACTGGACTGGATGGACTGGAGGGAAGGTGTTCGAAATCGGTTCATTTTGGTCCACAAACAAACCGGCAAAGTAATCAAGACAGACTTTTATTCAGCCACCCCATTCTTTTTCTTCCATGTGATCAATTGTTATGAAGAGAATGACCAGATCATCATAGATATGCCCACTATTAAAGATGCATCCTTCATTGTGGCATTCACTCTCACCCGCGTACGAAATGGGGAAAATGAGTCTGATTGTATGCCTGTAGGAAAGCGATTTGTGATTCCCATTGTGAGCGACGTGAAAAATGTTTCTGAAAATGTGAATTTGGTGGAAGTGAAATCCACTGCATCGGCAATTCGAACCGGATCTGAAATTGTATTGACACCTGAAATACTCGTAGACGAAGGGCTCGAGTCGCCGACTATTAACAAAAACTATTTGGGCAGAAAATATAACTATTACTATGCTACAGGGTCCGCATGGAAAACGGACTTTATCAACTGTGTGAGTAAAGTGGATACAAAGAACAAAAAGTTTTCAAACTGGAAGGAAAATGAGTTTTGCTTCATGGAGGAGCCCTTATTCGTCCCTAATCCTAAAGGTACCACTGAAGATGACGGCGTGTTGTTGTGCGTGGTAACTGACGTGCGAGATGAGCATGAAGATTTTCTCATTGTCTTGAATGCTAAGAATATGGAAGAATTAGGCAGAGCTAAATTCAAATCAAATTTACCCCATGGAATCCACGGCTTATTCTTGCCCGCAGGCTCATCATAGTCTTTTAGTGGAATTGGTTTGTAGTGGAATCAGTTACTTGGAAATTAATTTTTTTTACTTGAACCTCTATGGATCACATTGTAGTGTGTTTTTTTGTAGTACTAACTAACTAACCATATAAACTTTGATACTCGTTTGTAATTCAGCTCTTATCTTCGAAGCCAAATTATTACGAAATAGTAATTACTGTCCTATCCACGGTGAATGGCAGGAGCTTATATTGTTATTTATGCATATATTACTCAACTCTGTGTTATGAATTCTGAATGGGTTTTAATGTCATCATTGAGATTGTGAGCTAGCCATGACTTATTTGGAATCAATAAATGGGGATGGTGTATTCAGCAATGAATTTGTGTAATCGTTTTATTTGCAATACTTTATTAAGTAAGTAGGCATTGAGTTGTCAATATAAACCTCCAGTTGGTTATTTCATCATTTTTTCATTCTGATCCCAGCACTAACTAATTACACAGCTTTTGGTCAATTACAGCTTTTGCTCATACACTTGAATTGCATCTGCAATCAGTTTAAGCCACCACAGCAATCACAACCCTTCTTAAACCTCTAAGGAATGCAATCCGGTTTAGCTCGAAATTGATCAAAGGTTTCTGACATTTGATGATTCCCTCACTTGTTTCTGACTGAGAGTAGATTTGTTAAAAAAAATCGTAGCATTACTTCATGATTCATGAGGTTTTCCCTTTCATGTAATAACTAAATAAACTAGTGTGGACCAGCTGAAGCCTTACTGACAAATAAGATAAGATGGGATATTCCAGACTCTGTAGCGTGACGAAGCAAAAAATGTTCACAAAAAATAGTGCCTTTGTTTTCATATATCAAATCGCATATTGCCATTTGCTGGTAACAAGAATAACAATTTCAAGGTTTCGAGGAAAAAAATACATCTTTACAATCTAACGTATCATAACAAAACGTTTTCACAAATTAATGAAATTGACTTTAGATTTTCATATTTTTTCATATTTATGGCCTCCTCTTGAAGAACGAGATGTGCAGGAAGAAATACAAAACATGCAGAATTTTAACACCAATACTGTGAACTTTTGGATCCATATAAGTTTGCTTTGCTATGACTTGTGCATCGAAAAACTGGTTTTTGTATCAAGTTTTTGTCTAACTAAAATTTAGTGGCAAAATAATCGGCTTTGTTAATGGAGCGTATAGAGAGGGTCAGGTTTGTTGTTTTCCTGAATGAGATGCTATTGAACTCGCTGCCAAAAGCTACTTATTGTTAAGTTCTGTAAGCTAGGTGCTTCTTTGCAAGCATTACGAAATATAATAGAGAAGCAAACAAAATTTCATCAATTTGGCCGGATTTAACTTTTTTCAAAACTGAATTTGACTTTGTGAGTTTTCCTGGTAGGTAAGTATGCATAAATGCATGCACTAATGAGATGAGGATATATAAACCGAAAGGATTTACCTAATTTCATGATGATGTGCTCAACTGATAAATTACAAGTTGAACTGTGCAAACAATTTAGTGTGCGGTCCAATGTCAAGAATAAAAGGTCAATGAAAAACTAATCTCTCACAGTCAGTTGGAAGCTGGACCAATGTGCTTGCTTCCTCATGCAATCTTTTTTTCACACGTTTTAGTACACGCTTGTTTTTCTAATCGTGTGTTCAACGTGATTTGTTAATGAGCACCAGTTTATGTGTGAATGATTTCACCTTGTTTGATTAATCTATTGCATTCCAAAACAAATATACAGTACAGTGGCAAACTAAAAGTTTTTGTTGTCATTGATTCAGAAATAGGGATCACATACATATAACATAATGCAATTAAAATGTAGACATTATGAGAGATATCCATATAGTTGTATTTACACTTGAACTAATTTCCTCAACTCCTAATATTTTGAGCTGCTGGTTGACTATATCCGTGTGTTTTTGCAAAAGATGAGTTTCCTTTATTTTAGAGCTTTGCTAATAGCATTGCACTTAAACTCGCTATAAAATCCATAGTGTGACCTTTAATATGAGAATTTAAGTTGGTATTAAAGGTCAACCATCGCAATGCGAATAATTTTACAGAGAGAGTAACAATATCTAATGTTCCTTGTTTCATAATCTGTTAACTAACTACAATGCCGTCAATGCTGTATCTTTTTTAAAGCCACTTTAACAAAATATACTTAGAGTTTATTTTTTGAACCAAAAATTGAAAATACTAATACAAATATTGCATGTTCCAATATATTATGAAGTGAAAACATTGCTTTTTTTAAACTTTTGACCCAAATTGAAAATTAATTGAAAATTAATTGTTGCTTTAAAAAAACTGCCAGACTTTGTATCATTTTTAGGTAGTCAGTAGTCGGCAATGTGAAGTCGGACTGTCGATAAGGAAAAAAAAAACGTGTCCACCTTGTCTCTTTTTCTCACCATTTCAACCTCATTGAAGGTAACCTTTGAAGTTTGCTCAAACACACATGAAAGTTTCACTCTTTAACAAACTAATACACAAAAACAATATATGGTTTCCTTTTTCTCATTAATTGTCTCTCATGGTATCGTTTACCCTACCCATAGGAAGTGGAGAACACGAATATAAATATAAAAGAGTGCATTTTGCATCTACTCTCTTTCAGTGTGAGTGGATGTCTCACTCCACCACTAATGTGTCTATGTCCTAATTTTTTTTCAAATCATTAAGTATTTTGCACCAAGTTATTATTGATTATAACGTTCAACAGTTCAAATTTGTACTATACTTAGTTTTTTCCCGCACGACGACATGGATTTGGAGACAGGGAATTTGAAAATGGATGGGGAGACCATGCGGATATTTCAAACCGAAAAAGAAGGAGAGGAAACGAAAGTGAAAGTGATTGGGAATCTCCCTGAGTGGGCAACTGGATCCTATTGGCGGATCGGGCCTGGAATTTTTGATTTGGATCATTGTACCATGGTGCACATTTATGATGGGTTCGCCATGTTGACCAAAATGGTTATCTCTACCAATAGTGTGAATTTGACCAAACGGTTTGTTCAATCGGATTCTTATAAACGAGGTTAGCACCCTATAATCAGAAGCACTAATAAGCTTAAAGAAACTTGCTTTAAATAGCAAATTTGTTAATTTTTCAACAATTAATTATTGATGTAAATAATCGCTTCTTAGTTAGAAGTATTCGATTTTTGTCCTACATAACTGTGTAACATTTCATTCCTTTTTTGTGTTACAAACAGCGATAGCCTTGCAGAAACCAGTCTCTTACGAATACTACACAAGGCCACATTCAGACCCAGACCAGAGTCTGCTCAAGAAAATGATAACTTCCATTGTAAGTCGGATAAACTCCCGCTCCTAATGCTTCACATGTACAACTAACAAAGATGTGTGTGAACTGCTTCCATCGTTTTCTGAAAAAAAGAAACTCTTGTGACGCATATCCTTGAGAAATTTTGAGCGAGCAACTAACTAACTAACCTATAACTTTCCCTAAATAGATACCTGTTATGACAGACAATTGTGCTACCAATATCAACATAGTTGGCAATGATGTCTACTGTGTCAATGAATTCGGATTTCAAATTCAAGTGGATCCACACACACTAGCTAGGACTCACAAACTGGATGCTTTCAAAACATTTGGCATATCTTTTTTGACTCCGCATCCAACCGTAGTAAGAAACAGATTGGACTATGGGGAACATAAATTCTTATATTGCCCCCGAAATGCCAACCGATAAATATTCTTGGACTTGGCCATTTCCTCACTCAAATCCTTTTTCTTCCAGGATGATGACGGTTATATTTACAATATTGGCCTTTCAGTACTCTCTGGACTCAAATACCAAGTACTACAATTCCCTCCGCATGGAAAGGGTCAAAGTTCGCACGCCGTTTTCAAGGCTGGCAAAACCATCGCGTCTTTTGCATGCAGAAATCGACCAGAGGCATCCTGGTTTCACTCATTTGGCATGACAAAGAATTATATCATTTTCATTGAACAACCCATCATTATGAATGTGGCTAGAGCTCTCCAATCCATTATTACTAACAAAAGTCAATGTCTGAGAGATCAGGTGAGCTATTTTTTCAAATTTTACGACCAGAATTAGCAGCATGGCAAAAAATTCAATTAAAAATATAGTGTTCATTTTTCGATGAGCAGTGCGTCAATTCAAAATTAATCGATTATACAATATTCTGATTTTTCCTTTTATAAGCGTTAATATAAATATTTGCTACACCTGGCTTAAAATAAGCACAGCATATCTGAATTTCATATTGTTCGTGTTTGTTTTAAATATGTAATTAATATTCAAACGTTTTCAGGACGAAGGAGTTTTGCGAACGGCTCAAACATATTCAGTCTTTTAATTTGCTGGAAAGTTGAGAAAAAGTTATTAGTTACTTGTGCGACGATAATCTTAACACACGAAGCACTGAAAAAGCTATTTTGCCTAACAAATTAACTAACTAACTAAGCTGCTTTAGTTCCCGTGCTTAATTAATTTTCCCATATACTTGACTGAAACAGGTGGCTTGGAAGCCGGAGCAAAAAAATAGGTTCACAGTCATTGAAAAGCGGACTGGAAAAGTAAGCAAAGTGGAAATTGTATCTGAAACAGCATTCTCTTTCGTCCACTTTACCAATTGCTGGGAAGAGAATGACGAGATAGTTTTTGACATTTTGGCTTCGACATCCATTGACATCATGGACTATGGAATTCTAGCGAATTTGCGAAAAGGGACAGGGCTGGAACCAGAGCTATTGCCCAAGTTGAAACGGTTCTACATCCCAATTTCGATCCTGGACGGTCTCAGTGCTTGTGAAGAAAATGTGAACTTGTTGAAAAATCAAGGACATGGATCAGCCACAGCGATTAAAAAGCAATCCAAACTAGTGCTGGAACCTAACACTATGTGCAACGTGGGAATGGAAGGTTATGTGATCAATGGACACTACTATAAAAAACCGTACAGGTACCTGTGGGCATCCGGAGCTGCTGGCTTTAATAAGGATTTCAACAAACTTTTTAAAGTGGATTTGCATACTGGAGAAGTCATCTCTCTAAATGGAACAACCAACCAATATTTCACGGAGCCAAAATTCATACCAGATCCTAAAGGGAGAGATGAAGATTCGGGTGTTTTAATGCTCGTTTGTCATCATATTTTTCACCGTGAAGAGGAAAAGGATTTCTTGCTCATCTTAGATGCAAAAAATTTGGAGGAAAAAGCCAGGGCAGAGTTTGATATGACTGTACCATTTTGCTTTCATAGCCAGTTTACACCACCTTCATTTTAGTCGCACTAGATTTCGCAAGATATTTGTACATTTTATTATTCGCTGTCTTAAATTGGAAATGAGATAATTTACATTGTTTGAGAGAGGAAAAACTATTTTCTGAAGTTACCAAGTTCTATTGTCACAAGATTTGTACATAGAAATAAAGACATTCTTGACTGTTCACAGTGCTCCTTTGCTACACGTGCAGTACCAAATTAAAACAGAATGAATTCTATTTATTATTATGCATTCAAAACTTTGTCTTTTGATTGCATGCATTAAATGAGGATTGAAAATCGTACTCGAAGTTTTACGTAATGTAATAAATGAAGAATGCATGCATGAAATCTGTTTGTACAGACACAGATGATTTCTATTGAAAAATTTACATATTTGCATTCCTATCGTGTAGTTGGTTACTCACCTCGTCTAACCAACAGCCACTTTTTGAATCTTCCGAAGGCCACAACATTATGCACACTCATAATTTCTAATGGATTTTCAAGACTATCTTATCTTGTCCATAGAAATTTACGGGCTTTTCATGCAATTTATCACCCATTTAATTGTGACTACTACTATGTGGTCTTCATTTTTCCAGCAACTCATTTCATTTGAGCTTCAAGTAAAACAAACTATCAAGGAAAGTAAGTAGGAATAAGATTACATCACAAAAATAAACACAAAGTAAAGATGGCATAATCTTTTTCCAAGTGGTAGTTAGAATTTAATCAAGGATAAGCGACTATGCAATATTTTTTGTAGTAGTGAGTGCATAGTAAACTAACTATGTCTGATGTAATAATGAGCTCTTCAATTGCTAGTATATCAATATAGAGGGAGATTCCTAGTTAGTACTATTCTTAGATATTCTCAAGATAAGGTAGTCAAGTATGTTTTTAGCTTATCATCACTATACTACCTAAATAACTAACCACAAGTATTCATTGACTGACCATGGCATGGGAAATTCTATTTTCCAACCACTGCTGATTAAATCACACGAGGGTTTGTACAAATAATTTTGCCACGACCATCACCGCTTGCACGCATCTCCTTTATCTAAAACATGAACAGAGTTGCATGAGCAATGTATTCAACTTAATTCTTCTACCATCAGTTTGTTTTTGTTAGTTTGCAATGCATATTACCCATTATGTTCATGAAGCATAAATGCAAGACTGAAAATAGTATACAAAGCAAATGCCAACGTAGAATGGCACAAACAACATAGGTGGGTAAGCTATTAAACCAATGTTAGTTAGTTTAGTCAGTAAGTAGGATCCAAAGGTAACATTGAACATAACTTTTCTTCATCTTCTGACGTGTCTTTCCTTTTGGCCCCAGGTCATTAAACCACCTGTTCAGTGCTGACTTTTAATCCCTCAGCTGAGATTTCTAAACAATGGGTGTGCAACAAAGTTAACTCTCAGTTTAGTCAGTTTTCGTGAATTAATAGTGTAAAGTTAGTTATTTAGGTTAAAGTGGTACATGACAATCAAAATGAGTACGAAAGGGCCATTGGAATTCTTTTACTCAACTCAAAAAGAAATTACTGAACCAGAAATAGCCACACTTACATCCACATTGCCGGAATGGGTTCAGGGAATGTATCTTCGCACTGGACCAGGATATTTCGATTTCACAACTGGGGAGTCTTTCACCGTACATCATTTTTTGGATGGATACGCTCTGCTCTCTAGATTTCGTATCGGATCTAATCAAGTGTCCTACGACAGCAAATATTTACAGACTGATAGTTACCGAAAAGCAAAGATGGTGGGAAAGCCGGTCGTTCAGGAGTTTGGCACGAAACCATCACCAGATCCTACAAAAAGTTTGTTCACTAGGTTTATTCCTTCTTTGGTAAGTTAGTCCGTTAATTTATTAATCAAGCAATTGAAATTGAATTGCAGCACCTATCAACTACATAAAACTATTTTTTACTCAAACAAAGTCAATTGGCGCCACAATTGTTTAAGCATTTTCTTTGTGTAGCGACGCGTGCGCAGGGTGAAATTAATTTATACTTACTGATGAAAGCAATCAACCTGAACCTGAACAATACAAATTATTTTTCGTTTGTTTAGATACCAGAAATGACTGATAATTGCAATGTTAGTATATTCCGGATAAAAGATGACTTGTATGCCACAGCAGACACCTGTTTTTTCCGCGAAATAGATGCGAATAACTTGACCTGTGGAGATAAATATGACACAAGTAAACTATTCGGCCTGAATATGTGGAGTGCACATCCATTGCATGATGAAGCCGACGGTTGTATTTACAATATCGGTACTTCCTTCCTCACCGGGCTGAAATACAACTTGATTAAGATTTCGGCCTCAACAGGTAAATCCCAGACGGCGTTTAAACAAGGCAAAATTGTATGCAGTATTCCCAGCCGTAGTAGTACCAGTGCAAGCATTTGTCACAGCTTCGGGATGACAAAGAACTACATAGTTTTCATAGAGCAACCCGCAGTGATTGTCGGACAACGGGTATTGGGGTCAGTGATACACAAGTCGTGTAACAAAGACTACTTGGATTGGCGACCGGAAATGAAGAATAGATTCCATTTAATAGAGAAGAAGAGTGGGACTGTTGTGAAAACGGAATTCGTGTCAGCGGACCCATTCTTTTGTCTCCATTTCATCAATTGCCACGAATCAAAAGATGAGAACGAAGTGATTGTAGACTTGATTGGATTCCCTAATATGAATTGCGTCCATATCAGTTTGGAAGATTGTCGACATGGGAATGAAGGTCCTCCGGAAGATTTAGCGACAGCGTTTCGATTCGTGATCCCTTTACAAGATCCCAGTGAAGTGGCGGATGGAAGTAACTTTGTCAAGATGCAGAATACTGTGGCTACTGCAGTCCGAAATAAGAAACAAGTGATTCTAGCTCCGGAAGCTTTGACACAGCCTGGAATTGAAGTTCCTCGGGTTCATCCCCATTTTGAGAGCAAGGAGTACACTGTCTTCTATGGAGGTATGTATGCAAACAAGCTAAAGTAGTTTGTCAACTTAACTTTTCTAGGAATTGATAGTTATTGTCCGTTTCAAATTAAAATGGAACATTTTCAGTCCTAAGTTATTTGGAATTGGTTGTTTTTTTCTGGTTTTCGTTTTCAGTAAGTAGTGACTAAGTTTTTTTTCAGAAAATTGCACTAAAAATCACCCAATTTATAAATTTCTTTGACATTTTTCTCCTGTCAATTCAACAAATGACCATTTAACCAAAATAGCAAACTCACTATTGGAGAGGTCTCATTCAATTTGAAACAGACAGTAGTTAGTACATTTTTTATGTGCACATGTTATTGTTCTCATGAATGTTTGATACCACTTGGGAGAGCTATTGTTCCACAGACGCTATATTGTTTTCTCGAGTGCTCACTTACTCCCTGAGTGTTTCATTGTGAATGGGATTGTTTGTTTTGGTTCTCAGGAAATAGTGAACCAGTTATATTGTTGTCTGGCAATTTAATGAAAAATGGATGTTACAGGTTGAGTGGTTTGTGAATAATAGAGATGCTTGTTTGTCAACTTTCTTTCAGGGGGCCCACGGACAGTTGGCTACTACCGAAATGCATTGTGCAAGGTAAATGTTAAAACAAAGAAGGAGATTATGTACCGTTTAGAGGAGTATGAGTACCTTGGGGAGCCAATGTTTGTTCCGAATCCTAATGGTCGCTCAGATGATGATGGCGTGATCATTTCTGCTGTGAGTGTGGCTAAACAAGAAGCAAAGTGCTATCTCGTTTTTCTGGATGCTAAAACTATGGAGGAACTGGCCAGAGCTGAGTTTCAAAGTTTCATTCCAATGGCAGCTCATGGAATATTTCTACCAAAGAATAATAATAGCAAATAGATGGAACTATGGGATAGTTGAAAATTTTCTATTTGTTCTTGCCAGTGGTTGTATTTTAATTTTTAGTTATTTTGAATTTTTGAACGTGAATGTACTATGTATGCTCGGATAATTTGTATTTTTACATCTGCACTGTATTTTTTTTATTCCACGTGGTCCGATATTGCTATATTGTTGGTGCTAATGTCAGAAATACACACATTTTCCATGAACTCAAGCTTTAATAGAAAGAACAGCAGTAAAGGAACTGTGCTAGGTTCAAATGCAATGCAATTTTTGAATAAACTGTAAAGCTGTGCTAACTTTATACCGAAAACTTTAAGTCTAGTTCGTATGGTTATACAAAATATATTTAGAAAATAAAAAATAGACAGCAATCTTCTGAAACAAATCTTTTATTCATTCTGGCAGTCATTGTCTTGCTTGAACAGAGGATTAATTTTATTATTTTCGTTTACTATTTGCAGTAGTTTTTAAAATCTATCATGTCAATGTCGTATACTTAATACATGTGTGTACGTTAAATCATTATTCGTGATTCATGTCATGTCGGCATTGGCTAGCTGTCATGTTGTAAGCATTCAAATTTATGAAACTAAAGAGGCGAGATGCTGAGAATCCCAAATTGACAATATTTATACAGAATAAACATTTCCTTTTCTACCAAATTGAAAAATCCTGTTATGTGTAGTCCGTACGTAGTCAGTAAATTCAATGCAGTACATACAGTCTTGTAAGCGTGTAAATCTAGAGTATGAGTCTCTGTCTGCTTGTCAAGATTTTCGCCAAAATTAAATACCTGAGGGGTGAAGTAAATACTTATTAGATTGCACTTTAGCAGATTGTATCGTTGTGTGTCCGTGCCCTCAGTTTGTCCTTACGTCTGAGAAAAAAATCACTTATGTGGCTCTATTTTATATGCTATCAAAATTTTAAGGATTGTTTCAAGCATTGCTTTCATTTATAAAAATAAATTAACAAAGAGGTGCTAATAAAACGGAATAATAAGTTAAAACAACAAAGGAATGAAACATACTCTTTCCTAGCAAATCTGCAAAATAGAATAAAGCTAACACTGTACATGAATAGCATTATAACTTATAGTGTCAACAAAGAAAAATTCTCGCAACACAAATGCATAGTACAACTATAGGTGACACTGATCTTCAAATCAGAAAAACAAGGCAGTAAAAAACAAGTTTTGGGTAGCTTTCCATGCTATTAAATAACAGAAAGTGCATGATCCAGTGGGCTTGAACATTAACATAAATAACATGGATGCACATAACAACTTATGCATATGTAGCAAAGAACGGGATAACAAAACATAGACGATTTAACAAACTCAGCTTTTTGGCATCTTCAATCATCTCCGGATAATTGGAATTTCCGCAATTCTCAGCAAGAGCTGTAAGAAATGCAAACCGTACATGATTATTATAGATACTTTTT
>Ga0210040_10007078_pt1 | contig 13740 bp, 13 predicted proteins | sample CryGeyCG12114_NA_FD_185462 | JGI IMG/M metagenome (GOLD analysis project Ga0210040, IMG submission 185462) | Groundwater microbial communities from aquifer - Crystal Geyser CG19_WC_8/21/14_NA (SPAdes) (version 2) | ecosystem: Environmental > Aquatic > Deep subsurface > Groundwater | place: USA... | reverse complement strand
AAACTTTATGAAAAGGATAATCTTCTTTCTCAAATAGTACTACCTGTAACTGTTGTTCTGCACACTGAATGGCCAGACTAAGGCCTGCAAGACCTCCTCCGATTATAGCAACATCATATAGTTCTATATTACTCATGCTTATAAATAACTACAAATCGAAATGCCCATTTCCACAATACTGTTGCGCGGACTTCTGCAGCTTTACATAGTAGCTGTAACTCCTTTTTTAAAAATCCTCTTGCAACACTTAAAGGTGCATCATTTTTTACCAGGTAAGAAGAAGAAAAAAGCATGGTTAATATTTTAATAGAATAATAGGCAATTATATTTCGATGAAGGTCATTAATAAAAAATCCTGCAATTGAGTTCTCTTTCATCCACTTTAACTGTTGTAATAATTGCTCATCATTAAAATGATGACAAAATAAACTGGAGAAAACAATATCAGGCTTTGTTTTAAATATTGCAGCGCTGTAATCACTGGTTATCCAGGTGGCATTTTTAAGAATAGCGTTCCGGCTTTTTGCATACGTAATACATTCTTCTTTAATGTCTATTCCTATCAGGTTAACCTTTATGTTTTTAGTTTTGCAAAAACGGCTAATGGCTAAAAGATTATCTCCGCCACCACAACCAATTTCACATACCGTTACTTCCTTTCTGTCTTTTGCTAAATCTTCAAATACATGTACTGTTATCAAATGACCGCCTAACCACTTGTTTATTACATCCAATTCGTACATATTTTGCCTGATATCAGCAAAGGGAATGGCATCAGAGTCTAATAACTCTTTTTGATATGACCTTTGCTCAAGCATTAATTTTTACTAGCAATAAAAGTTTCCATTGTTAATCCTGGCCCAAAAGCGACGCCAAATATATTGGCAGCTCTTCCATGAAGGCCCGCCATCATTTCTTTTAATACAAATAAAATAGTGGGCGAAGACATATTTCCATATTGTGCTAATACAAGTCTGGAACAAGACAGGTCTTCTGCTTCCAGTGCGAGTTGTGACTGTATAACTTCCAGTATTTTTTTTCCACCCGGATGTATACACCAGTGTGTTATTTGATCCTTTGTTATATTTCCCTGTTCTAAAGCTCTGCTTACAAGAGCTGAAATATCTTCATGTATTAATTGTGGTATATAAGAACTTAACTTCATCAAAAATCCATTGTTGCTTATTTGCCATGACATTTCTTCTTTACCTTTTACGGCAACTTCTGAATAAAAAGAGGTGAGCTTTAAAGAGGTTTTTGAAGATAAACTATTTGAAACCAAAACTGCTGCACTACCATCAGCAAATAAAAGACTTGCTGCAGCATTGTCGTAAGAAAATTGCTGTTGAAAATGAAGCGTACAAAGCTCTGTACAAACCACCACCACATTTGCTTCAGGAGCAGTTGTAGAAATCATTTGTGCAATTTTCAATGCATGAATGGCTGCATAACAACCCATAAAATTTACAGAAGTTCTAAAAATATTTGTTTTTAATTGCAGTATTTCGGCTACCTGCAAATCAAGACCAGGTGCACTCATTCCTGTACAACTTACTGTAATAAGATGTGTTATTTCTTTTGGAGTAATAAAACCTTCAATACAATTTTTAATAGATGCTACAGATAAAGCAGCTGCATGCTTATCAAACAATCTCATTCTGCACTCAACTGATGGTCCTTTTGGTGTATCTGTTACAAATTCGGATTTAACTTCATTGTTGCTAAAATCTCCAAGTACTGAATACCTGTTTTGAATCTCACTTTGTTTATACAAAAAAGCCAGTTTTCTGGCTTCCGCTTCGTTAAGCTTGTACGCTTTCTGCATAAACGTAAGTATCTCTGTTTGTTTATTACAGTATGCAGGTAAAGCAGTTCCTATAGAAATTATATTAGCCAAATTTTTGTAGAAGAATTATAGTTATAAAAGCAAGACTGACACAAGTACTAGCCAGCCAGTTCATTTTCATTGTATGTTTAAAATCAGCAAGGTTGTTATTCTGTAAAAACCGAACAAACCAGTTAATAAAATATACGATTACCGGAATGAAAAAGATTATTAATATGATAAATGACCTGTAGTATTCATGACTACTGTAGTAAGTCCATAATATAAGAACAGCTATTGAATACATAATTGCACAAAAAATAAAAGTCTTTTTTTTACCCAGAAGCATGCTTATGGTTGTTACACCGTCATTGGCATCTGCTTCATGCTGATAAACCTGCGTTATAGGGTAAAAACCTCCAATCAAAAAAGCTGCAGCTATAAGTGGAAGCCAGGGCATATGAGTAGTAAGATTCTCATGGCAACCATGATAAATCATGAAAAATGTAAGTGATCCCTGGTTTAATAGGACTGTCAGATATCCTGTTAGAGGATATTGTTTCAGCCGTATTCCCCGATAACTGTATAATCTAGAAAAAATAATATAAATGCAAATACAGGAAGCAAATATGGAAGATATAAAAAAAGATAACCCGATTGCCAATACATCCATAATAATTGATATAACAAAAAGTTGTCTTGTTGGTTGTAAAGGTTGCTCAATACCTCCTATGCTTTCTTTATCTTTATCCATATAACTATTATAACCATTACTGGCAGGGTAAACAAGCAAATGAAGTATAGCAAAAACAAGTATAGCTCTTGGAATATGGATACTTTCTACAAAACTTAACGAAAACCAATATACAGGCATCAAAAAAAAAGAAAAAGGGAACCTTAGCAGTTGTATTGTTGATTTTTGAATCAAAGTCTCCTTATTTTATTTTTAAATGTACTTCAGTGAATATTTGTTGGAAATCCTTTTTAGAAATTATTTTGTTACCGGCATTCGTCGTAAAATCTGCTTTGGTTGTGTCACACACTTGTACGTTATACTTTTAAGGCACCCTTTTTAAAATATTTTCTTCCAGCAATAGTTAAAACGGTTTATTCTTAAACATAAAAAACCGGTGTAATGTTTAAATTTTACACCGGTTTTTAAAAAAAATTAAGATTGAGATGCTCCTTTTGCCCCACCTGCAATTATACCACCTGTGTTGGTATCTGTAGAGTCAGCAGCTTCATTTGCTCTCGACGCTACTCTTTCAGTATCCCTTCTGGGTGCCATACTACTATCTGAACCACTAACCTTATTTAATATAACATTTGGTTGAGGCTTATTCGCATTTTCAATTTCCTCTGGCGTAGCAGTAGGATCTTGTTGTTCGCTTAGCTTTGACGAAATGTTATCATCAGTCAAATCATATTTGTTTGAATTATTCTGTGACATAGCTATAATTTTAATGATTAATTATATACTCTTGAAAATTATATGCCATCGTTACTTTATAATTGATCTTTCAAATTATTTAACAGGGAAATTATAAAAACGGTAAGAATTAACTGCTGAAAAAGATTTTAAAAAACTCCTTTTTAAAAATCTTTAGAAGTTGAGAAACCTTTTTCCCGCTCCTGATTAGTGAAATTAATAATTGGTAAAAAGTTAAAAGAGAAGTTAAGAACAAAAGGAGAATTAAGTGGGTTTATGAACAGGTTAATCTTTTAAATAAAAAATTTCTAATTATTATATAAATATTATTACAAGCTTTTGTTCTGTTAGATATTTGTTTAATGCTTATCTTAACATTTTAGCAGACTACTTTTGCAAAAACTAATGATACAACTACAATCTGTAACTAAATCGTTTAAAAATATAAAAGCAGTTGACAATTTATCATTAGATATAAAAGAAGGTGAAACTGTGGTTTTACTTGGTACAAGCGGATGTGGTAAAACAACTACCCTACGAATGGTAAACAGGTTAACAGAAGCAAGTTCAGGCAACATAAAAGTGAATGGATTAGATATTAAAAGTCATCAGCCTGAAGAATTAAGAAGAGGTATTGGTTATGTTTTGCAACACCATGGTTTATTTCCCCATTATACTGTTGCAGAAAATATTGCAACTGTACCAACATTATTGAAGTGGGAAAAAACAAAAATAAAAGTCCGCATAGGAGAATTGCTGGAAAAGTTAAAACTTCCGGCTGCTATTGCAGATAAGTTTCCAGCACAGTTAAGCGGGGGCCAGCAGCAGAGAATTGGGCTTGCAAGAGCTCTTGCAGCAGATCCTCCTGTTTTATTAATGGACGAACCTTTTGGTGCATTAGATACAGTAACACGCAGCGAGGTAAGAAAAGAATTTAGTTCATTGGATGAACTTAAACGTAAAACAATTTTGATGGTGACGCATGATGTTAGAGAAGCCATTGAATTAGGAGATCGCATCTGTGTAATGGATAAAGGTAAAATTGTACAGTCAGGATCATCTAAGAAGCTTTTATTTAACCCTGTTAATGACTTCGTTAGTTCATTTTTTCAGGAAGATAAATTGCGTTTTGAACTTGAAACAACTTCTATTAAAGATGTTTGGAAATTCTTATCTGACACGACAGATTCAGCAGAAGGTGTTGAAATACCAATTCATGAAAATTTGTGGCGAACAATAGAGTTGATGGCTGCGGCTCACCCTCAGCCAAAAATCACATATATAAGTAAATATGGGCCGGAAACAAAAGTAATAGATCTGCCATCTTTAATGTCTGCGTTCTCTCAATCTAAAAATTCCTTTATAGATGGATGAACAGCAGCAAACGTTATGGATGTTTATGTCTGAGCAATCAGGTAAGCTGCTTGAGCAAACGCTTTCTCATATCGGATTGACGTTTATTTCATTATTTCTTTCTGTCTTCATTGGCCTTCCTACTGGTATTTTTATCAGTAGAAATAAAAAGTGGAGTGGCGCTGTTCTTGGTTTTGCTGGTATTTTGCAAACAATTCCAAGTATTGCATTATTAGGCTTTATGATACCTTTATTGGGGATAGGTCCAAAGCCGGCAATCGTTGCACTATTGTTATATGCGCTTCTTCCTATTATCCGTAATACATATACAGGTATCAACGAGGTTGATAGAGCTGTTACTGACGCTGCAAAAGGAATGGGAATGACATCTATGCAAATCTTATTCAAAGTCGAATTGCCACTGGCAATGCCTGTAATACTTGCCGGTATACGTACAGCAACAGTGATAAATGTAGGCGTAGCAACACTTGCAGCATACATTGCTGCCGGTGGATTGGGAGAATTTATTTTTGGAGGCATCGCGTTAAATAATACTAATATGATTTTGGCCGGTGCAATTCCTGCTGCATTACTGGCTATTATTTTCGATTTTATTCTTGCGCGAATTCAAAACTTTAATGTAAGAAAAACCAAGTTTGTACTGCTTGCGTTTCCGTTAATACTTATTTTACTTTCCTCTTTTTACCTGTTGCCTTCAGCTATTGGCAGTAAGATGCTTGCTGGCTTTACGCCGGAGTTTATGGGCAGAAGTGATGGTTACCTGGGATTGAAAAATAAATATGGTCTTAATATCAGAACGGTGGTGATAAGCGATGCTGTAATGTACAAGGCGGCTTATGAAAAGCAGTTAGATGTTATTAGTGGTTATAGTACAGACGGTCGGTTAAAAGCTTTTGATCTTGTTGTTCTCGATGATGATAAAGTAATATTTCCTCCCTATTATGCTGCGCCTGTTGTCAATCAGGATTTGTTGCAAAAGTACCCTGAAGTGGAAACAACTTTAAATATGCTCTCTGGTACAATCAATGACTCGATAATGACAGATTTAAATTACAAAGTTGATTACCTGAAACAGTCTCCGGAAAGAGTAGCTAAAGATTTCTTAATAAAAAATAATTTATATAAAGAAGCACGGAGCGGAAACAAAGGAGTTGTAAGAATAGGCTCAAAGATTTTTGGCGAGCAATATATCCTGCTTCAGATGTATTCAATGCTTCTAAAGGGCTTTACAGATTTGTCTGTAGAAGCAAAAACCGGTTTAGGTGGTACGAAAATTTGTTTTGACGCTTTAACGAATAACCAGATTGACTTGTACCCGGAATATTCGGGAACAGGATTATTGGTTATTTTACAAACACCAGCAAGTATTGTTAATCAAATTATTGGCGACAAAGACAAAGTTTTTACTTATGTAAGAAATGAATTTTTGAAAAAGTATAAAATAGTCTGGTTAAAACCAATCGGATTTAATAATGCGTATGCTTTAATGATGCGCAGGGAACAAGCTGCTGCATTGAAAATTGAAACTATTTCGCAATTAAAAAGGTTTATAGATCATAACTGATACCATGACGATTTCTGAAAGATATAAAACTGTTCGTCAGAGAACAGAAGCTATATGTGAACCGTTGGAAACGGAGGATTTTGTAGTTCAGCCGATTGCAGATGTAAGTCCTCCTAAATGGCATATTGGCCACACAACCTGGTTTTTTGAAACTTTTATTCTGAAAAATCATCTGAAAGACTACAAAGAATTCAATCCAGATTATAATTACGTTTTCAACAGCTACTATGAAACAGTAGGAGCAAGGGTTATAAGAACAGACAGAGGAAACCTAAGCCGGCCAACAGTAAAGGATATTTTAAAATATAGAAAATATGTTGATGATGCGATGATGAGATTGCTCGACAACAATTATGATCAACAGTTGAATGAATTACTTGAATTGGGCTTTAACCATGAAGAACAACACCAGGAGCTTTTATATACTGATATAAAATACATTCTTGGTAATAATCCTTTATTTCCAGCTTATAGCAATAAATTAAACGGAAACCCTAACCCAGGTAAAGAAAACTCTTTTATAACTATTCAGGAAGGCGTTTATGAAGTTGGTTTTAGCGGTGATTCCTTTTGTTTTGATAATGAGTTAGGCCGGCATAAAGTTTACCTTAAGTCATTTAAGATTTCAGAAGGTTTGGTTACAAATGGACACTTTCTTGAGTTTATAAATTCAGGAGGTTATAACGATTTTAAGCACTGGCACGCCGAAGGTTTGGATTGGGTTAGAAAAAACAATATTGACAGCCCGATGTATTGGCATCAGATAGATAATCAGTGGTATCATTATACCTTAAGTGGATTGATGCCTGTTGATCCTGATGGCATATTAAATCTCATCAGTTTTTACGAAGCTGCAGCTTATGCTTCATGGAAGGGGATGAGATTGCCAACAGAATTTGAATGGGAAGTGGCTGCCGGTAATTTTAATTGGGGCAGCCGGTGGGAGTGGACCGAAAGCGCCTATCTACCTTACCCTGGCTTTGCAAAAGCTCCTGGTGCCATTGGTGAATATAATGGAAAATTTATGGTTAATCAAAAAGTATTGAGAGGTGCGTCAGAAGTTACCTCTCCTGGTCATAGCCGTATAACATATCGTAACTTTTTTCATCCTTACCTTCGCTGGCAGTATACCGGCATCAGGCTGGCACAATAAAGAAAAATGAGTCAATTTTTAGAGGATGTTTTGAGGGGCCTGTCATCTGGAGAAAAATACCTTGAGTCTAAGTACTTTTACAATGCCAAAGGCGATGCACTATTTCAAAAAATAATGGGCTCTCCTGAATATTATCCTACACCTTGTGAAATGGAAATATTCACACAAAAGACCGGGGAACTCGTTTCAGTATTAACTGCACAAAATGTAGCTTTTGATATTGTAGAGTTAGGCGCAGGCGATGCCACAAAATCTATTCATTTGTTGAAAGGTTTATTAGATATGAAAGTGGACTTTACTTACTTTCCTGTTGATATTTCTAATAACGTTATTAATCTTCTCGGGCGGCAACTTCCTGAGCGGCTCCCACAACTTCAAATGCATGGTTTAAATGGTGAATACTTCAGTATGCTTGAAAAGGTGAAGGATTTATCAGATAAGATAAAAGTTGTTCTTTTCCTTGGCGGCAATATTGGTAACTTTCCTTTAAAGGATGCCAGCAAATTTTGTTCATCAATGCGAAGTCATTTACAACCTGGTGACCTTGCGTTGATTGGCTTTGATTTAAAAAAAGATCCGGAAGTGATTTTAGCTGCTTACAATGATAAGCAGGGATATACCAGACAGTTTAATCTAAATCTGTTACACAGAATAAACGAGGAACTTCAAGGGAATTTTGATGTTTCTAATTTTTACCATTATCCAAACTATGATCCTGCAACAGGTGCCTGTAAAAGCTACCTTGTAAGTAAGTGTACGCAGGAGGTAAAGATTGCAGACCATGTTTTCAAATTTGAACTTGGCGAGCCGATTCATGCAGAGATTTCGCAGAAATATACAATCGAACAAACAAACATACTTGCCGCTGAATCAGGCTTTACCCCTGTAAAACATTTTTTTGATTCGAAAGGTTGGTTTTTGGACGCTGTTTGGCAGTGTGTTTAAATCCTAAGCAACGAAGGCACAAAGAACAAGAGGTAGCCCCAGACCGTTAAGGGAGCTTCAAATCGTACAAAATAGATTGATGATTTTTTTGTTGTAGTACAAGTGTGCGACGCAACGATGTTGAATAGAAGCTCTCCTGCCGGTAACCCAAAAACATCCTATGTATTAGTAAGTGTCTAATTAAAATACTCCGCTGGTAATTTAAAAATAGTTCCTGCTCAGTCTTATCAGGTTTCAATTCTTAATACTAAAAACAAATCAAATAATTTAATTATCAAACTTGTTTAAATAAATAAAATTTCTTTTTATATTTGAATAGTTGCATAACTAACTATATGCCGGACAACGAATTTAAAAGAGGAGAATTATACAGCTTTGTTACGGGGATGGCATCGACAGCTTTGGCAAGGAGACTTCAACGAAATTTTAAACTGGCAGGTATTGAAATAACAATTGAGCAATGGAGTGTGCTTTATCATTTATGGAAAGAAGACGGGCTAAGCCAGCAGGAGTTATGTAACAGAAGCTTTAGAGATAAACCAAGTATAACCCGGTTGGTCGATAATCTTGAAAAGCTAAAATTGGTTACAAGAGTAGCCGCGAAAAATGATAGGAGAATTAATTTGGTTTATCTGACAGAAGGTGCAAAAGTACTACAGGAAGAAACGATGAATATGGCGGACCAAACGCTGAATGAAGCTTTGGAGGGAGTAAATAAAGAGGATATTGAAATGTGCAAGGCCGTCTTGCAAAAAGTTTATAATAACCTGCAGCCAGGTATTTCTACTGAACTGTAGACTCCTGTTTTTGTAAAATAATTGTAAACCCTCTTCTTAACGTGAAGACAAACCTTCTTATATGGAAACGACACAACAAACAACCAGTGTAAAAGGTGGTGAGTGGCTTATAAAAGAAAGCAATCCTTTTAACACCTTTACGCCTGAAGACTTTACTGAAGAGCATGAAATGGTGAAAGAAAGTTGCAGCCAGTTTCTTGACAACGAAGTAATGCCGGTTGTTGAACGCATAGACAAACTGGAAAAAGACCTTATGCCGTCACTACTGCAGAAAGCTGGCGACCTGGGATTATTAGGGGTTTCTATTCCGGAAGAATATGGAGGTCTTGGAAAAGATTTTATTACCTCTACTTTGGTTAGCGAAGGTCTTGGCGGTGGTTTTAGTTTCTCGGTTGCTGTGTCAGCTAATACGGGTATTGGTACCCTTCCCATTTTATATTTCGGTAATCAGGAACAGAAACAACGATACATACCTAAACTGGCAACAGGTGAGTGGAAAGGTGCTTACGGACTTACCGAGCCAAACAGTGGCAGCGATGCTTTAAGTGCCAAAACAACCGCCATGCTCGGTGGTAATGGTAAATATTATTTACTCAATGGTCAAAAGTGCTGGATTACTAATGGTGGATTTGCAGATGTGTATACAGTATTTGCAAAAGTTGACGGAGAAAAGTTTACAGCATTTATAGTAGAGAAAGATTTTGAAGGGTTTGCACGTGGTGCTGAAGAGCATAAGATGGGAATAAAAGGTTCTTCTACCATCCAGTTGTATTTCCAGGATTGTAAAGTGCCCGTGGAAAATGTGCTTGGCGAAATTGGCAAGGGTCACCTGATAGCTTTTAATATCTTAAATATTGGTCGTCTCAAGCTTTGTTCTGCAACTTTAGGCGGAGCAAAAAGAACAATGAATTTATCTGTACAATATGCAAAAACAAGAGAGCAGTTTAAACAACCGATAAGCAATTTTGGTGCAATAAAACACAAGATTGCAGAGATGGCACTGCAAACATGGGTTTGCGAAAGTGCTTTGTATAGAACTGCTAAATGGATAGATGATAAAGAAGCAGAGATGATTAATGCAGGTAAACCTGTTAATGAAGCTTTGCCTGCTGCTGCAGAAGAGTATGCAATAGAGTGTGCTATTTTAAAAGTACTGGGAAGTGAATTGCTTGATTATGTAGTAGACGAAGGTGTGCAAATACACGGCGGCAACGGCTATAGTGATGAATATCTTATATCCAAAGCATTTCGCGATAGCAGAATCAACAGAATATTTGAAGGTACCAATGAAATTAACCGTTTGCTGATTGTCGATATGATGTTGAAGCGGGCAATGAAAGGACGTCTAAACCTGATGGGACCTGCCATGAGTGTACAGAAAGAACTGATGAGTATACCTGATTTTGGAAATGATGATGAAAATCCTTTTTCAAAAGAGCTGAAGGCTGTTGCCAGTTTTAAAAAAGCCATTCTAATGACAGCCGGAGCAGCAGTGCAAAAGCTAATGATGAAACTGGAAAGTGAACAGGAGATTTTAATGAACATTGCAGATATGGCTATAGAGACATTTGCTGCCGAAAGTGCTATTTTAAGGCTAATGAAACTATCCGAAACAAAAGGAGCGTTAGCTGCAAATTTTGAATTAGATATTGTAAAAGTATACATAGCTGATGTTGCAGACAGAATAAACAAATATGGTAAAGAGGCTGTTAATGCTTTTGCAGAAGGCGATGAGCAGAGAATGATGTTGTTGGGTATTAAAAGGTTTACTAAAGTAGAAGCGTTTAATACAAAAGATGCCAGAAGAAGAATTGCAGATAAGGTTTTGAGCGACGGTAGTTATAGACTATAGTTCTTGAAATTATTTATAGGTTTTGCCGTCTGGCTATTGACTGTTCAGTAAAGTTTGTCTCATTTTCTATTTAATACATTTTGATTTATATAAAGATTCTGACTGCCATTTTTCTTTTCGTGGCCACAGCAGTGAGTGCACAAGAGCAAATTACAGGCTATTATCTTGCCCGTTCATCAGGCAGGTTTACTATGCTTGCAACAGGGCTTGGAGAAGATAGACTGGGAGGTGCAAAAATGGGTTATATTGATACTGCTGTCCTCCTGCGCATTATAGACTCTACCAAAGAGTTATACAAGGTGCAATTGTCAAAATTGCATACGGCCTTTATAAGTAAAAACGATCTCAAAAAAGATACGGTAAGCAAGGAATTGCCCTACTACCTTACCGGCTCGTTTAGTATAAAAGGAGATGATACGTATGATTACGTTAATATCAGCCTTGGTGAAAAGTTGCCATATAAAAGCTGGATGGAAATAAATTCCTCTAAAATAGTTTTTGACATTTATGGTGTACAAAGTAATACTAACTGGATTACGCAATTAAAGAATGTAAAGGAAATAAAAGATGTATATTTCAACCAGGTAGAGGACGATATTGTGCGGGTGACAGTTGAACTGAAGCATTCCCAGCATTGGGGTTATACGCTTGGGTACAAAGAGAATATTCTTTCTTTAAGAGTCAGGCGACAACCTGCTTCTCTTAAATTTAACCATATGTATATTGCTATTGATGCCGGCCACGGAGGCAGCAATGCAGGTGCAACCGGTAGCAACGGTAAGTCAGTCGAAAAGAATTACACTTTGCGATATGCAAATGAATTAGAAGACTTTTTGAAGTCAAAAGGTGCCAGTGTAATGATGACCCGCACTTCTGACACGACTATAAATAATATTGATCGTGTACTTCTGCTACAATCGGTAATGCCTGATTTACTTATCAGCCTTCACTTTAACTCTTCCGCTAATGATAATGTAAAAGGTGCAAGTACTTATTACAAACATATCGGCTTCAAGCCTGTGACTACTGCAATTTTAAACCGTTTGTTACAGTTGCAGGTGAGCGAGTTTGGCAATGTTGGCAATTTTAATTTCACACTAAATGCGCCAACTGATTTTCCTAATTCACTTGTCGAGATCGCCTTTTTGAGTAATGCAGACGACGAAATGAAAATAATAGATCCACTGTTTCAGCGTGCAGTAGCAAAGAAAATTTATAAAGGAATAAAAGACTGGCTAAAAGAGGCTAAGGAGTAGGCCTGATTAACTTTGCCGCTGCGGCTTCATCAAAAAACCAATGTACTGTTTTATTAGCTGTTTGTATTAGTTGGGCGGGATATTTTTCAGGATCATATTTGCCTTTTAAAACCTGTTGTACAGCATTTTCTTTTCTCTTGCCTGTCACTAAAAGGGCTTTAACCTTTGCTGCATTAATGGCCGGTGCCGATAGTGTAATACTGTGCGAATTGTCTTCTTTATTTTGTACTGCTATAACCCGGGATGAACTCTGATTGTTCTCATCGTCGCGAGGTGAAAGAGAAAGAAAACTTCCATCTTCGCCCATACTTAATATCGCAAGGTCAAATGTAGATTCTGTGCTAAAATAAATACCGAGCAAATCTTCATACTTCTGCACCGCTTCTTCGTCAAAAAGATTTGTTGGTATCGTATGTATTTGCTCTTTTGGAGTGGGTACCTGGTCAATAAACTCTTTCAATGGCGAATTATTAATTACATTAGATACAGATCTGCGATCACCTTCAAACAGGTGTACTTTGCTCCAGTCAATTTTTTCTGCATACTTAGATGCTAATATTCTAAACAGGATTTTTGGTATATCTCCCTCTGCAATAGCAATTGTACACTTGTCGTTTTTTGTAAGGCATTCAGTAATTGTTTCAGCTAACCATTCTGCAAAAGCCTCGCAGGTTTCTTTTTCATTTTTATAAATATGAAGTTTAGGCATGTGTGCTTTTTGTGTTATACCTAAAGAGCTGAAAATTATCATAAGCAAAAGTTAAGCCGCCCTCTCTTTTACTTCTTGAACAACAACTCATTATGCGTTTTAATGTGCTCTTAGTAAGTTTGCATTTTAAAATAATTACAATATGAGTCAGTTGGTAGAAGAGTTTAACGACTACAAGGTGAAAATGAATGAGGTAATTCTTAGTAAAAATAACCTCGTTATGAAATGCTTATGGAATCTTGATACAAACACGTATGAAGAAGGTGCTTTAGATAAAAAAACAAAAGAGATGCTTGGCCTGGTGGCAAGCATGGTACTAAGATGTGACGACTGCATTAAATATCATCTTGGCAAAAGCTACGAGTTAGGAGTTACAACAGAACAGATGTATGAAATCTTTGCCGTTGCAAATATTGTAGGGGGCACCATTGTAATTCCGCATACACGAAGAGCGGCAGAATACTGGGAAGAATTGCAAAAAGGAAACAATTAGAAGCAAAATAAGAAAGGGGCCTGACGGTACTTTTTTTATTTCTTAACATCTTACATCTTTTTTTGTTTGTCCACGAATAATTCTGGTGAATCATTATTGCGACGCTCCGTTCAACTATATTTCATTGTTGATACTTCAGTTTTCTTTTTTGATATTTCTCCTTATACCCTGATGCCTACCATTTTAAACTGTGTTTTTTATTGCCTCATAAAATGAAGACTGATGCTTTTAATAAAAACTTTAAAAAGGCAAAGAAGACGTTATATATAACAAATAGCTAAAAAAGACTAAAATCAAGGGTGGGCTCATATTATTTACCGAAATTTGCACCCTTAAAAGAGAG
>Ga0210040_10007077_pt1 | contig 13741 bp, 7 predicted proteins | sample CryGeyCG12114_NA_FD_185462 | JGI IMG/M metagenome (GOLD analysis project Ga0210040, IMG submission 185462) | Groundwater microbial communities from aquifer - Crystal Geyser CG19_WC_8/21/14_NA (SPAdes) (version 2) | ecosystem: Environmental > Aquatic > Deep subsurface > Groundwater | place: USA... | reverse complement strand
TAGTTAGTATTTAGACTAGAACTTTTCATCCCCTTTACTTAACCAAAGCACATAAATGAATGCCCATTTAACTATAATGAAACTAATAAGTTTTACAGTTCAGCTGTCCCTACAAACTTTATACTTTTGTTTGTTTGACAGCAACAAACTAATATGGCTAATGGACAGAGAGAGAGAGAACATATTTTGAATAAATGTGTCACAATGATTTCCAGGTGGGCTGGATTAAAGAAGACCAAACAATTTTGACGCTTGACACCAAGGTGGTGACTCACAATAGCCGTGTCAGCGTGACACATGACGGCGTGGAAACATGGAATCTTCATTTGCGTCAAGTGAAACCCTCGGACGTGGGCTGCTATGTTTGTCAAGTGAATACGGGAGTGATGATGAAGCAAGTGGGTTGCATTGATGTCCATGGTAAGTTAGTTTTCTCCGTTTATATTGTATTTTAGTCAAAAACTTGCCAGACAAGACAAATGAAACGGTGAATGTTACCTAACTGACTGACTTTTTTAGAATTTTTTGTTCAAGCTAATGAAAAATATTAATGGAGTCCCTAGCTATTGTAAGGGCGAATATATTTGTGCGTTCACATACAAATACAACTTTTAGTTAATGTAACGACTTTATAGGGAAAATAGCAAACTCTTGTTTGTTTTGTGGTTGGTTACAAAAGGAATGAGTAGGGTGCACGCACTTGTCATACCCACTCATGATAATATTCCTGTATATTAGTTTAGCCATGAATAGAGGACAGGAGTGGGACATGAGATGGTTAATAATGATTTCAGATAGTTAGTTAGTTAGTTTGACTTGACGCATCCCCTCACTCTCTAATTAATTAGGCAAGCAGGCGGATGGCACAATGAGTATGCAATGTAAATGGAGGAAATGATCTGCTGTGATTTTAGAAGGCTTGGCTAAATATAATCCTGCAATACAGAAGCTGGCAATGGTAATTTAGACGCCAAATATGTTTTTTAAAGTGACAGTATTTTAAACTGATGTAATGGAAGATTTCCAGCTGACAGTAAACTGCATGAATTCGTTTACTTTATTCACAACATTTTGATCATTTAATTTACGGGAATGAATTGAATTCGGTTTACATTGCAAAAGATATTCAAAAAGTTAGCATAGAATGTTTTACACTGCTGTATATTTTGTGCCTCAAATAAATGAAAGCAATCTACAATTGAAATCTGTCAAGTTATTGATATTATACATCGCATTGATAAATTGAGTTGTTGTGTGGATTTCATCCCACAAAAAATGGATGGGTATGGCAGATTTTTTAATGTTCCTATTCACATTGCACCACAAAAAGTGTAAAAAACATGTTTGCATTCTTCCCACACTATTTTCTTTAGTGAAAGAGATATCCTACCCCAAAATAACGGGCAAAGATAGGAAACCTAGACCCAAACCGTACATGCATACGTTTGAACCAACTACTAACTGCATACGACTTTTTTGCACTTCCAAACCGTAACCATATTCGTAAAAAAGAAGAGTGTACACATGCAGTAAAAAAAACCATGTGTATCTTTTTCTTTACCGAAACGGGAACTAACTAAAGGTCTTGGTCTTCTCTTTGTCCCGCATGTTTCCCCATTTCATATTTCTTCCTTAGCAACTCACCCAAGTTTTCTCGTAAAACTCTGCCACTTTGATTTATATTAGGAGAGATATGAGAGAAAGAAACACGGACCCTCATATTATGCATACGGTTGGGGAAAAATAAAGCCTCCGTTTCCTTGAGCCATAGCACACATTAATAAAGTTTCTGTAGTTTCACTAGAGGGGGCCAATAAGTCAATTCCGACCATGTTTTTCACTCTTGAAATTGTCACCACTTTTAATATCGGAGAAGGAAAGAGTAATAATCTCACAGTCTTGCAAACTCCATTTCCTATGCATATAGTCACAATGCTCGTTCCACGCAGGCATCCACATTTATAGGTTGTTAATTAAACAAGGCACGCATCACATATAGAAAGCACATTGTGTGAAAAAGTAACTAACTTAATAACTAACTAACTTTAAAACTGCGAGTCGAGAAACTAAAATTTCATAAAATGCGTCCGATACTAAATGAATACGGTAAAAACCCTACATAATATAACTCATTGTATATGGTCTTATTCTTAATTATATTTCATATTTTCCAGTTTCCCCAACAATCGTGGACGAGGAGACAAGTACAGATATCACAGTACGTGAAGGAGACAATGTCACCTTATTTTGCAAGTAAGTCTATCTGGCAGTTAGTTAGTTAGCTCCATAGTAAGCATCCAAGACATGTAATTAAAAAAGAGAAGCAAATATGACAGGAATTAATTAACAACAAGCCCATATGTTAAATTCCCAACAGAGCGACGGGTCATCCTGAGCCGAAAATTATTTGGAAACGAGAGGACAGAGAGAAAATAAAATTGCGTCGGGGATTTCGAGATGTGTACAAGGGTATATCCTTTTTTTCTTTTCTCTTAATACAGCCCATTAGAACAGAGTGAGTGAGTGTGTACATAAAAAAGAGCACATAGTTCTTTCTTCACTTGTAACCATAAACTTAACGAACTGAGACGTGATTCTTGTATGTGTCGCCTACTCATGTGAATGTGTGTGTGTGCGTTATGTGTAAACGCATTTAGTTAGACTAGCTCGCAAGGGGTTTGTGTTGTTTGCGTCAAAATGAGTTCAAAGCTCACTCTTGAGCTTCCATTTATACTTTCCCAGGTTCCCATTGTCTTATTTATCACCTAATTCTTGGCCATTATTCCCTTCTTTTGAACAAAGATTACGGTCGTTCACATTCTAACCATGACCGTGCATAGGGAACACATTGGCTGGGCAATTATTACACTCATTCTTAAGTGAATCACACTTCATTACTTTTTTTCTCTGAACCAACTGAAATCTTTTTGCTCCAACTTTCCGTCCCATTTTCAACCCGCTCTTGTTCTCACTAATGTTAATAGGGGAGATCATCTCTTTTATTGCCAGTGTATATATAACAGCAATATCTGTACTTTTGGTTTTCATTAAATTCATTAACGGTGGACTTGAGCCTCCCATTAAAGGAGTAGGTTTACAATTTGTAGAACAAGCATCGAAATTAATTTGGCATCTGTATTCAATGCTGACTAATTTAAGCTATAGCAATACGCACTAACCAATAAACTAACGTTTCATTGAACATGAGTTTTCAATTAGGGAAAGCACCTTTTTTATTAAAAGCTCTTTTCAACTCACATGCAGGGGGAAAAGCTCTTTTGTTACAGTGTATCCACTGCGATTATTATTAGTTCAAGTTTAGTACCTCTATATACGACTGCCACTTGGTTAGAAATGTGAACAAATCTTGTAAATTCTTCGTGTTCATTCAATAACTTTGGATTCAAACGATTCCAACTTTGTAGCTTAGCTCTAGCGCATATAAGGAAATGCACATGACACTGGAAAATATTATATGTTTCCCATATACGTTGTAAAACTCATTGGAACACACACAGACACACATATTGAAAAAAATATAAGAGCAAACGGAAAGACGAAACGAGGGGATAATGGCGGATAAAAAAGGGGAAATGGCAATCCCAAATACTACTATGATGTGATGAAATGGAATGAGTTTTTCATGCGTGCTTTGGTTACCTTATAAGGTTATGATAATATCACTGGAGGAACTCTACAGTTCATTCGTGTGGACCGCCGACAAATGGGAACATTTTTGTGCATAGCGACCAACGAAGTCCCCCCAGGTATGGTCTTTTCTTTGAACAATCCTACAGATTCTTTCTGAAGACTTTTCTTGTCTGATATACTCACCCTTGGCCTTATAGTATAGTATGGAATGTAGGCCAGCAGAATGGAAAAAATAACGTGACCATGATATATGTATTGAACATTTTTCTTCCTTTCTTTTTACTCACTGCTTACATACTTACTTACTTATTGGTGGGATTGAAGCCAAATCGAAGAGGATCGTTCTCGACGTCAATTGTATGTCTTAATAATCTTTACACGGTCTTCACACACAAGTCATGAGAGGTTTTCCTCTTTATATATTGTGACAGCACTGTACTACTATATACCTACACGTACATTATTGCTATAAAAATTATACATCTAATGGTTGATCATATATGTAATATTAAGTAAGAGAGCAAAGAACCCCCAGAAGTATTTCAATTTCTATCTTGTGGATTAATTTGGTCTTTTTTCTTACTTTTTTGAAAACTCACTACAATTTAGCTATTTTTTGGCATTTTGGTTTGCAAAAGTGCAAAAGTATAGATTTTTATGCGTTTTCATGCACTTACAATGTAGTTAATTCGTATTTAGTGTAAATAAGAACATATAAATAGACTTGAGTGCCCATCTGACATAACAAATTAGTGTACATCTGGTCAAGTGTTCCCGACTTTTGACTTGGGTCTTCAATGTCATTTCCGCTCCTTTCATTCTGGTGTGGGCTTTTTACTACCTTTAGAAAGATGACCACTTTCTCTTTTCTATCCATTCAGTTTTCCGTCTCTCTGTATCCTGAAAGGTTTCTCTTTGTTCCTTTTTTTCAGTTCTAACTACTACACGTAAGAGATGGATTGTGTATTCCTATTCTTCTCATATTTCTCCCTTCCAATGTAATGCATTTGGACTGGAATTTTGGAGAGACGTACAAACCAACTAAATATCTAGTCTGCGTAGTAGTTAAAAGTTAGTATTTAATCCCTATTGGCAGAATGAGTATCACTTAAAATGATAACTGACTGTGAGTGGTATTAATCGCACGTTGCTAATAGAAGTCTAATGAGTAGTATTTATTTGCCCAATTAATTTAGGTAATGATCCTAATTGGCACACGTTGAGCAGCATGAGATTTTGCAATGTATTAACTATTGATAAATACGATAATTAATTTAAATTGAACTAATTTATTCTACTGAATTTTTTTAGATTGCAAAGGGCAGTTAGTTATTTAGCTTGTCTCAAATTAGGAAAAACAATTAAGGAGTTCCAGGAAATCTGAAAATTAGCAAACGTTTTTTTTGTATAGCGCCATATTTACTCGTATTTGTTGTATGCATAAAACACGAGGGAAAAAAGCTGTAGCAACATTTCAGGGATATAAAATTGTGAAAACTTTCTTTGTTTTCACTAATGCATGCATAAACAAGACAGGGAAAAATGTCAGTCCTTATTGCTCCACAAGATTGCTATATGTAGATACAGTAGAGTTGTGAACTTTCGCCCTGTTGGGAAAGAAAGGGGGAAAAGTTGGCAAAACAGGGAATTCTAGTGAGAGCTATGCTGTGAAAACACAAACAGAGGATTAAACCTGTCAGGACTTGTGTGTGTGTAAAAAATTGTCTTCTCTACTAAGCAAGTGTAAGCAATGTGATTTGAATGTCATTTTACATTTGTTTTTACAGTTCCACCATTAATCAAGGTTCGTGATGAAGTTTTACATGACATGAAGGAGAATGCTTTTGTAACCGTCACCCATCATTAGTCTCATTTTTTTTGTTCCGTTTGTTTTTGAATAAGATAGAATCTATGTTATTCTCAAGTTCCGAAATCCATGTCTTATTTGCATACAGGTGCCACTTCAGGTATTAGGATCACCATTTGGAAATGATGTTACCCTTGTCTGTCATGTTGAAGCTTGTCCTAGGTAATTTAAAAATTTCCATTTATTTTTCATCACTTTGGAAAGACATTTTTTGCACAATGATTAATTAGAATTGAAATGACAATATTTTTGTGTCCAGATCCTTTTCATATTGGCTCAAAAATATGAATCAAATGCTAATGGTAGATGCCATTGGTTTGAAAAACAGGTGCGTCATTTTTCCTATGCAGTAACTTAATACTGCAAGGATTTTTTACTTTCTGGAGATTTATTAAAGTGTGAACATTCTATGGCATGTCCCATATTTCATTTCTTCAGGTATTGGTTTTCAAAAGTAGCATTCACGGAAAAATTTATGAATTTTTGTAGCACAAAATATATAATTGATGAGAAACGTGTATCCTACAAGACGTACATGAGACTCACAATAAGGCATTTTGAAAAAGAAGACGTGGGCATCTACAGTTGCGTTGCCTCCAACTCTTTGGGCAAGGGAGAGGGAAGCATCCGTTTACATGGTAAGAGCTTTCTTCTCATATTTTTACTCTTAAATTATGAAACTAACTACCGGGTTTATAGGTAGCTTATATTATTACCTCGGGGTAATAATGTGAGTCCAAAAAATAAGCTACAGATTCAATAACATTACTCCTACACATCAAAATTTTGAACCTTTAACAGCATTTTAATGCATTTGAGCATTTTAAAAGAAAGCAATTGCTAATTAACTGTCTAACGTTGCATAACTGAAATGAACAAATTTTATATTCAAATTGTCTTTATATCATATTTTACCTCTAAACTAGAAACTTTATGTGTCAAATTCCAATTTTTTAAATTTTTCCACCAGAAAACTGATGCTCACATCCCTGTACTTTAAAAACACACATTTTTTCCTCTCCTCTTTCATAGCCCATCCCTTCAAATCTTCATCACCACCATTATTGATGATGATCATAATGATGATATCATCATTTCTCACAGCCCCATTCATCTACTTTAACTGCTATTAAATTAACTAGCTGTCTCCTTTGTATTGCAGAACGAAAGAAAAAAGCTTTCACTGTCGCTTTCACATCCCGCTATACTCTCTCTCCGCTTCCATTCTAATCTATATGACAATGATAGTTAGTTATATGTTCGTTCCTATCAGATTACATGGTATGAAATGAAAGATTGAGGACATGCATGCAATAGTCTTCCCCATTGTCCAGCCCAAGCTTTCTCCTCATGAAAATAATACACACATGCCATATGTACTGCCATGAAAGTAACTGGAGAAGTTTATCCTACTTTTTGCCAATTCCACCACCAGTATTACATTCCTGGGACAATTTGATAATAAATACCACCGTCGTGAAGTTGTCACCATCACAAAAGTGGAAGCAATCATTCCTGCGAGTAAAAGGATAGCTCATATAGTAGTAGTAGCCCAAATAAGATCGGCTAAAATTACCCTTTCTTGTACCATGCATTCTGCTTAAGGTTCTCCTCTCGGACCCATTATTTATGGTCGCAGCGTGGTTTTTGAAACCCGCTATCATCTACTGGTGTCAAGAAAGACTTGCACTGGGGTTGGTTCCCCATTGCCACCATGTTTTGGGAGTTGTTTAGCATAAAATCGATGTGTGCGGCACCCCTGTGGTGCCGAGATGGATCTTTCATCACATGAATGAAGACCGTATCACATAATGGAGCTGGGGACCTTCTCAATGCTACACATTAGAACAGACGAGTCATGATAACGAAATGTGTAGGCAGTATCTGAAAGTTAGCGGTACTCGCCCAGAAATGCTCTACAGATAACAACAACAGCCACTATCTTTTTAAATCGATATCATCAATGGTTTCATAAAAACTAAAGATGCGGAATCTCTATTTTTGTTTTCGTTCGTGTTAAGCATACAGGAAAGGAAATTTGAAGTTGGCAGCAGGTGCTAAAATGCTTTTGTTCCTTTCAGAAGTAGTTAAGTGGGAAAGGCCGATAGCCTGTGCATTCAATGGACGGAAATAGCCAGTGGGGGCATTGAAAGAATTCGGCGAAAGTTTTTGCGATTCTTTCACTTTTTTCTCGCAAAAATTTGAGAATAAGTAGTAGCTATTGGGATGTATATTGAAAAGCAAGATATGCAAATATCGTATTGTAGTTTATTGAGCCACTACACATGTTTCTTAGGTAGTTTAGCTGCTGACTAATGTATTAGGAATTAAATAACCTTAACACTCAATTTGCCTTGTGTGAAATTCACCGACAGTTGACGGAAAACATGCTTAGAGTTTAATTTCCCAGATGTAATCCTTCAGTTTGGCCCTGTAGGCATGTTCCCAGTCAATACCAATTCAGTAGGAGCATATAGGTGAATGCCGCATAATGTGGATGAAAAGCTACGGTAGTGGTAATGGGATTAAACCCTTCACAAATGTGAGCATGAAACTTTAATGTTTAAAAGCTAATATTAACTTACTATCCCTAATCGATCTTAATGCTCTGAAAATCAAAAGTTTGATTATTTGTGCATGGAAGACCTACAATGGCAAAAGTGTGTATTTTTTTAAAGCAAGATAAAATGACTGTTTAATTTGTTTGGCTTGACTTTAATACGGCAGAAAATGTCATATGATGGTTTGCCTTAGTCAGTAGTAGCGCCTTTCTCACATCACACCAACTTTCCCTTCTTCTCACGTACGAATAAAATTCTCATACATCATTTCGGGGAAGTGATGTTGAAATGGGATGAAAGTTGGCTTCAGACAGATAGTGGATGAATCATGTGCCGATAAGCACAACTTGTAGTTTTCTCTTATCCCGTTTCCGTTCGTTGTACTCACTCAGTCAGTCAGTGAGCTTACGAACGTTTAACGCCGCTGCGTGAACTTGAGTTGAAGTTTGGAAGGTTTTGAACTTCCTAGACTACACACGGTATGATAAAATTGTTATAATTTGTCTCTATTAACCAAGCTAGAATTAGGATATACATACAATGCAGTGCAGGAGTCGGAGATAGGCAATTTGAGTAAGATTTCTTCGCCCTCCGTTATCCCACTAGCTGTAATATCAAATTACAGATCAAGCCAAGATTGAAAAGATTATCGATTGGCGTTAAACGAGAGGAAAACAAATATGACAGGGAAGTGGTTTCGATTTCGATTGCATTGCTATCAACTGTCTTCTTACTTCTCAATCCCCCGACAGTTTGAAATATAGTAAGCTTAGATAGATTCTCCTTGTTGAGTATGGTATAATATATATACTTTTAGAATCCTTTGTTTTCCTCCACAACAAAGTATAGACAATCCTTGTTGTGTACTAGTAGACCACTTGAAAGAGTTTGTACCCTAAAAACGTATTCCCATGTCCCTGGTGAGTTTTGCATCTATTTGTTGCTATATTATGAGTGAAGTATGCTAAAGTGACTGACTGACAGAATTTCATCCACTCAATAAGAAAAGGCATATAGGGAGTTTCAAGTGGATCATTATAATATCATATCTAAGCAGTTAGTTTGAAACCCGTCCAAGTTTCTTGCGGAGTCGCAGTGAAAATATGACAGCAATATTTTTAGAATGCTTTTTCATGCATTTATTTGAAAGCGATAAAAGTTGCTGCACAGATTGACATTGATATTGTGTCAATTCATGCTTTTATCGGGATGAAATAGATGCAGACTATGGGTTTTGTGCTTCTATGAAAGGTATTGTATTTAATTAATTATTATAGTGAGCTCTTGAGACAAAATTCCGTGTCTCGAATCAATTAACGGGCTATATATACTTGTTGAAACTAATTAATACAATTTTGCTGGGGTATTAGTTTGAGTCTGTGTAGAAGTGAAGGATTAATGAAATTATTCTGGTTGTAGTATTTACAAATGTACTGGAGTACTAAACTAACTTGAATTGGAAAATGAAATCCTTATAAGAAGAAATTGTTAGTTATATACAGTGAGATTGAATGATTGAGAATCCCGATATTAAAATAGGAATTCTGTATATCACCTAAGATTTTAGAAGTGAAATGAGTGAGAAAGATAAGAAAATTTTCCGTTCAATTCCAAGAAAACCGCACAAAACTTTCTCCTCGGGTTGTCTCTGTATGAATTTTCCAGATAGTAGAGAAGCCACAGAATCAATTTGCGGGAAAGCTGTAGTTTAAATGTAACTTTTGACTTTCAATCAAGAACCCAAATTATATATCTTACTTGAGCAGATGCATTGGTAAAGTAGTTAGTTAAAAGAAAGAGTTAGTTTTATCCCCTAAAGTTTACTTCATACTACCAAATAGCAAGAATGAGAATACAGTGAATAAAGCCTTGGTATTTAGTAAATTGGCTTCCTGTATCCTATTAGTTGAATATGCCTATTATTTATCCGTTTTTTTGTATGCAAATTTTTGTAATGAGCTCTTGCCGTACAAATTGTAAACTATTTCGTGGCTCCAGTTTGGAAAGCAATGCTATATTCAGTTTTATGCAGCTCTTTTTGCATTCCAAAATGTCTATTTGCTGATCCAGTCTACCCTAACCCTACACACAATAACATTATGCACTGCACACCAAAATATTCCACCCCACTTTATATGCATTTATTTTATGCTATATCCAAGTTATCCAAGTTTTTCCTATAGCTGTACACAATTCCTTCAAAGTTTGTTTACTAATTACTAAACGCTGAATGTTTACTGATAAAAATGTGTACCACTCTATTTACCATGATTTCTATATTTTTCCGTAGAAATTAGAATGAGCAAAAGCACCTCAAGTGCGTCGGAGAATCATGTGGTTACTTTATCAGGTATGATTAACAGTCCAACTTCTGACTTCATTTCGATAATACACATTATATTAAAAAGCACTTTAAAACCTGCAACCGTTTTTCATGCACTATATATTAAGTTTGCCTATACCCTGTAAATAACCAGCCAAAAAACAAACTATAAGTAGCCAACCATACTGTTCACAAAATCCTGCATATCAATTTTCCATTATTTCCTACTAATATGATTTGAATTTGTTTCTTCAAGGGTTCGCAACTCCGGCAGGGAATATTGAAAATAGAAATTCAAAACAGCACCATCATCCCAATAAGGAATCATTTTGGACCACGTATGGTAAGGAAAAGGGAATTTTTCACAAGTCAATTTTAAACTTGAAATATGCAGTTCTCTACTGTACATACTAACTAAAAGCACTATTTTTAGATGACTATGCAAATCAGGCTAAAAAAAAGAAGGAAATCAAATATACATATTTCACATTCAATGAAACTGACAATACAAACTTAATATAGCAAATTCTTTGCAGACAGTTTCATTCATATACTTTTACTTTCTCGACTTTACCACCCTTTGTATATTCACCCTATGTACCCAAAGTATACCACATGCTAGCTAACTAACTAGCTACAATGTTGTACATTCCGCTCGCTCGCCAACTGGTAAACTAAAATGGCATATTAGCATTACTCATCATAATGATTCCAACTGCTCTCGAATTTGGTTCACCACGCACTAACTAACTAACTACTCAGTACTGATTCATCTCAACTTCACCACTCTTTTGAACTTTGCTCTTGTACATACGTCATTTTCTGTTTGTTGTCCCCACTTGAGAATGCACTTTGACGGCAGATTTCCCATATGCTTACAAATTCTGGTCCTAAAAGCTTGCACTTTCAGGTACCCATTTTCACTGTAAAACATTTAAATAATGCTCACCATGCGTAGACTGTAGACTCAATATTTCAGGGGAGCATATGATAGTGGTTATGTCTCCAACCGTAAGAACCTTGTTTTTAACTGTATTCAAAGTGAATTCAGATGCATACGTTATGCAAGGGAAAGTATAAAGTTCATTGCTACTTGCACTCGACTAAAAAATTTAAATATGCTGTTGGATTGCACTATATGGAGGAATTTAAAAACCTTAGCCAAGCAACGAATTGTAATATATATATTTTATGGAATAGTTTTAATGTTAGCTTTATTGCAAAAAATAATATGCTCGCCACTAATTTGAAATCAATATACCCAAGTTGGTGGGCGGTAGCACTCAAATTGAAATGATGAGCCCAAATTTCCCAACACTATGAAATATGATGATGAGCAGCGGAAATATGCACTATGTGGTACAGTGTTAGAAAGGCGTCATAAAATATTGTTTGCTGGATCTAAAACGAAGAGGAAGAAAGAAAAATGGATCCAAGCTTGACAAACAATATCTCCACGGGTAAATACATAGAAGATAAAGGAGGAAAAAAATGTGGGAAGATCTTCTCTCTGGACTAGTTATTCTCTAAAAGGGGAGAAAAGGAGAAGACATCTGTGAATATTCATGACATGATAGGTTGCTGTGTCACCCATTCTACTTATCGCACACAGTAAAGTGACGATGAATGATTGTGTGATGATCTTATCGTGGAAAAATTTGAGACATTTGTTTTCCCCACTGGAGGATCTGTATAAGAAGTTTTATGTACAACAAAATGTTCAATATGCAATGGAAAACAATATTTCATTCAACCATTTGTTTACTCTTTGCATTCAAGCTATTATTAGGTTTCAGATATTTTTTAAAGTTAAAATTGAATTCAAAGTAATTGTTAAAAATGCAGTCCTTGTTGTGTTGTGGAACGGTAGGAAACGATTGTTGTATTTATGATATTTATTCAATACCATTACACACACACCAAATGATAAAAATATTCATTCCTTCTATCCCATTCACTGAATACTTCTTTAGCAGCTATCGTTCAAAAATTCATGAACGTTTGGATCACTTGTCTTCCCATTGTTCAGTGGAACACATGGTGACAATGCATTATGACCTGTCCACCCCAATACGAACTCATATTGGCTATGGGACGGGAAAATGGAACTCAATAGTTTTCATACTCCAGCATTAGCTCACGTCTTTTGTATAAGCAAGCTATTCATTGATGTTCCCTCACATACTTTAACATTCAGTGAGTCTGAGTGCCAGAATTACTTTGCAAGAAGAAAATGGAACCTCAGTGCAAAAATGAAATGCTTTTACGTCATGTCATATTTCAAAAAAAGTTAGCAAAACTAACATTATTATCATCTGTGTGTGACAAACTTTGATAACTAACTAACTAACTAAACTAGCCTACTAAAATGGCTTTCACTGCACATACATTCATCTGTTTGGATTAACTTGTATCCCACAGATAATTCATTAAATTCTCCTGTTCGTAAAGTGAAATGTGCACCAGATAACTTTGTTCGTGCATGTGCACTATGTGATGCAAGGGTAATGTTGAATTATGGAAATCTATCCACACCACAAGGGCAAATTCATATGTACACACTTACGCAATAAAACTGTGGCAAAGGGGGTTCACTTGTTTTATGAGCCCCATTATGCTATCAACATTTCCTTTAGTTTGAGTGAGACGATACGTATCTTTAGATAAAGGAATAGCCTATAATAATTGGACTGGTTGGGTAGCCCATAAATTCTCAAGTTGGAAGAAACCTGTAAGGCATGGTGGTGAACCTGATGTCAATATAATACCGACTGGCCCATAGTGTTCAATTCGAACTGCTTTTCTCCCTCACATACATATTGCATTCCTACATGTAGCCTTAGTTAGTTAGTTAGTTTCTCACTATGGATGGCCGTAGGTAGTTAGGTAGGTAAGAAAATTTGATCGTTCACATTTTCATTGCCTATATAACGTGATTGATGGGTTCATTTCTTTCATTTTTCCAGCTGTGGCTCCCAAGGATTCCATACAGTCTCATGAGAGACCAGACTCTACTATGACTATGAGAGGAGACCTTTCCCCTATGATGGCAGGCTCAAGCTCCCTCCATCAATATCAAAAGTTGTCACTTCTTGTACCAACTATTTATGTTCTATTTATGGTATCTTTGCGGTTTAGATGACTGTATTATTAACAAAGAATGAAATCAGGGATAGCAAGCACTAAATAGTTGTGTTTGCACATATTGTTTAACATTTGATCAGTTTGTATGACAATGATGGGTTAGTTAAAAACTACAATTCTGCTCACAACTCAACAAATCAAGAAAACGTATAAGCTTCTTTTGAATTTTAAGTGTATATACTATGCTGTGCTACT
>Ga0210040_10007076_pt1 | contig 13743 bp, 10 predicted proteins | sample CryGeyCG12114_NA_FD_185462 | JGI IMG/M metagenome (GOLD analysis project Ga0210040, IMG submission 185462) | Groundwater microbial communities from aquifer - Crystal Geyser CG19_WC_8/21/14_NA (SPAdes) (version 2) | ecosystem: Environmental > Aquatic > Deep subsurface > Groundwater | place: USA... | reverse complement strand
GGATTCCACCATTTTAGAGTTCTTAATCAATTTGCATTTCAAAAGAAATGAGCTCTCAAAATTACAACAAGCGGTAAGTAAATATGTGTATTTGTTCTACCGTTCTGTAGTTGGATGGTAGAACTTACAATGAATGGCAGGACATTGTACATCACCGATTTTGGAATTTTGGTCTCAAATTCGAGATCAGCACGTGCGAAAACCTGGAAAAATAGTTTTCGGCTCCAACGCTCCGGAATTTAGGCGCTGGAGCAAATTTTAGATCGAATTTTTTCTCTCATTGAAACTCATGCTAAACGAAAAGTTGTGTAAGCAGGACAAGGTTGAGTAAAAAGGTCGTGTACATTAAGAATGCTGTGTTGGCGTGGTGGTGGGGGTTGGGAACCTGAAATGGCATGGTGTGGGCGCGAAGCTCGGCCTCGCCATAATCTTTGCTTTTTGTTTTTTGGGGGTTATTTTTTACACGTTTCAACATTTTTTACTTTTTTCATGTTTTTTAAACATTTTTGGGCAAAAACAAGTCAAAAAATGGCATAAAATTTTGCGAAATTTTAAGTTCCCAGGGTCTGTCCTTTGCTTTTTGAGCTATAAACTTTGACGCCGTGTAGAGATTTAATGCGAGAGCGTTGAAGCCGAAAACTATTTTTCCAGGTTTTCTGACGTGCTGACCTCGAATTTGAGACCAAAAATTCCCAAATCGGTGATGTACAATGTCCTGCCATTCATTGTTAATGTAATAGTAATTAAGCTAAAGTTTGAAACCCCAATTGGTATTTTGGATTTTGCAGAAAAAAGTTATGGGACTTTTGGAATTGAACTCTAACAACAGTGAAGAAATTAAAAGAGAAGCAATTTTTATTCGAAAATCTCAATTCATGCGCACTATCGCAAATTTGTACGTATTTGTATGAACTATTCTACTATTCTCAACTTTTTGGTGTTTTTGGAAATAAAAGTACGGATTTGTTTTTACTATTCCAAACTTTTCCACTTGATAGAAACAAACTGTTTAACTTATAGCTAGGTAGCTATCAAATCGAATAAACGAATACAATTTGCACACTTTCTTCTTGGATTTCGTGGAATTCATTTTGTAAACAAGCGAAATGTTTTGACTTTATTAATCTTTTTAACGCACTGTCAGTAAAAACTTCCAACCTCATACATTGACGTATTCGATTGGTAAAAGGTTCACTGAAACCTCCACACTAAACATGTTCAAGATGAAAAATTTTCTTCTCTCCGCCATCTTTGCTGCACTGTTTAGCCAATGCCTTGCCGCAAAGGTTGCAACGGTGTCTCCTGGAACATTTTTTGAGCAGGAACAAGTTGAATTATACGATTCCGTGGGTGCAATTGTTTATCAATTTAAACGTCCACAATGGTACGACCAATTCAAACTCTTTTTGGGTTACCCATGTAACACTGACAAATATTCAGAGGACCCACTGTGTCCCGTTTTCTACTACATGTATCGAATTCTACTGAACGATTTGGACAGCGCTCTAGAAATATCTAGTTTCAATTTACCTGAGGATCGTATGGACATCACGTTTGACTGCACGCAATTGACACAGCATTTTAAAACGTTCAAAATCGATCAGACGAATATGAATGATTATCTTGATATTCTCAGGAAGTGCACACAAAATAGGTAGGAAGCAATATTTTACACTACACTACATTTTATTTGGCTACAATGACGGCTTTTGGAATCATGTAAACTTAACTTGTGTCTCCTATTTCATAACATTTAACTGACTCAGTACCATGCGATATTAACTTTTTCAGATACTTGGAAACTGAGGTGATCACAAAATACTCGGAAAAATTCCGTGCCGTGTATGACACAATGAATAGTAAATTCGACACTGAATTTGTAAACCTACTATCAACAGATAAGCGTCAAAATGCAGCAGCCGATGTAAACCATAGAGTGAGTATGTCAGCCTTAATTTTCACGCATTTCCTCTCTATTGGAGAGCGATGGACGCATGCGTTCTCAGATTGCAAATCCGGACTGATTCCTGAATCCTTGGTTGAGCGTGGGAATTTATCCGCAAATCTTCAAAATTTAAAAAAGTCTTTAGACAGTAAATACAAATTGACGGTGGAGTACGAAGGACCCGCGATTTCTCGGTATTACAAAGCGCCATTAGCAGATTGTGTTCTTACCCCGGACAAATTCTACGTACGAATATTGGTTCCTTTGTCCTTAAAACGGAAAACGGAGACGAACTTGGTACGAATTAAGTCCATACCTTTTATGGCTGATTCCACGGAAAACAAAGGTCAACAATTATGCGTAGTTCAAGGATTTGAAAATGGACGAATGTACAATATGGCGTCAGAAAAGTTGGGCATGACAATCAAGAGTTTGGCTATGGAAATGCATTGTGATACAGTACATTTCGGGTTTTGTAAAATTCCGGATCCTTTGGAAAAACCACCAGATCGGTACACACTTTGTGCTCGAGCATTGATTATGCACGATATTGAAAATTCGGATGATAGTTCTATTCAGTTGCAAATGATTTGTAAAATGGAGTGTGTAGATGTAGACGAGTCGAAAGTGCCTATTGTTGTAAGGGGACGGGATCAAGGTAGGACCGTTTATATAGCAGGTACGGTAAATAATGAGTTTTGGTTAGAATGCAAAAATCAGGATACAAAAAAAGTTGTGCCTCCAAAAGTTGGGGCTATTGCCGTGATAATTCCATGTTCTTGTGTATTGGTGTATAAAGATTTGACGATTCAACCCAATTATGCTAACTGTCCAGATGAGTTGATCATGAGTCAGGTATTGCCTACTGCATGGGCTGTACAGAATTTAGTGTCTTAAGCATTTTTAATAGTTTGTTTAATATAAGCCTTCCAAACATATACTTGCTATGTGTCTTCTACTACATACCTTCAGTGAGTCTCATTTTGCCCATGCTTGTAATAGCTTTATTAAACGTATTGCATTTCGTAAATAGCTGTTTGATTATTCATTTATGGCACTAACTTATTTATGTCATGTCATAAATAAGATGAATAAAACTGAAGGCTCTATCAGCAGAAGGGACTGCGTATAATTTCAGAGAACTCTAAAAGCATGATTTTATTCGGCTCTCAACGAAAACAAGGAGGAAGTTACATGGAATATTTATAACACTCAACCAGTAGTGTCAATGATTAAAAATTGTTCTCCTTGTGTTCACAATATCATTGGAGAAGCAGGTACTACATCAGTGTAAGTAAGTAAAATGTGTAAATGACTATGTCACTAGAATCTTTTGCGTCACAAACTTTCGATCAATACAGTACATTAGCACCTTATCACATATGGAATATAGTTTTCTACGCTACAAGGAACTTGTCTAACTCGTCGGAAGATAGCATCGTCTTTTTGTACTCCATTTTCACTTCCAGTAAATTGGGTTTTACAGTCTAAAAAGAATCGTACATGTTATTCAAACATTCAATATTGTGAAACTAGGTAATTGAAATGCGGGCTGAGTAATAGCCAGCACATTTATCACACCTGCTTTTGAAAACGAATGAAATGCTTCAACTTATAAGTTAACTCTTGGTGAAATCGTCCAGGCCATAATACTTCCGTTACAAACAACCCATTGGTGTAGGCTTCCAGAGCCGTTAATTTCCTGCCAGTATATAGCATCGAACGGATCTATGAATATGAAATCATGAGCATTATGCATGAAAATCAAAAGATTATGCAAAAATCATTGTAAAATACATGCATGACAAAAAGTACTTACAATGGAATTATTGCGATAAATGAGGTTGGAAAGGGAGTAGAATGGATCTAGTCTAGCATATCCGTTGTACATGTTAAAAAATGCTTTATCTGATGCATAAACAAGGTCACACAAAGATATCAATGTTAAAGCTGCACCGCTACATTCTCCGTTCACGGACGCTATCATAATTTTCGGGCATTTGTATAGGCGGAGAATCAAGGATCTAAAAAGAATTAAAGGTACATATTAGTTTCACGAAACTTTTTAACTGCAAAATTACATGGTAATTAAAACAATCAATATTTTCAGCTTCATATCTTACTTGAGAGATTTTTTAGTGCGGTTTGAATCGTCAAAACCTTGAGATTTTAAATTCCCATTGGAAGTGTTCCATAAAATCACCTTCACTTCAGGATCATTCTCAAAACCTGCCAAAATTTTGTCGAGATCTTCTAGCATCTACAACATTACAAATCCCATACATTTTAATTTCTTGGAAAAGCTTAATTTTCCATACTATTATTTCGACATGCCGATTGCCGTTGCCCACCTTAATATCAAAAGAAGGGAAACTATCACTCCCCAAAGTAGAGTCCCCCTCCCCCTCTTTCCCCACGGGAGACTTCATCTGATAATCAAATGTGACGAAGCCCACTCCATCCGACGTCTTCCGATGTAACACATTGCCAACCGTCTGGTAAATCTCGCCCGAATCACAAAATCCATTCTCCATCATCATCAGCATCATCATCATAGACTCTTTGGTAGAAATATCATCCTTCCTCAAGAATTCTACCCCATTATTCAAATCACATTTCTTGCGCCCCTGATGATTATTACTACTACTCACTACGGTTCCATTCCGACTTCCATGATTACTACTAGCACCGTTTTGTTGTATTGCCACCTTTTTCTTGTTAGTACACCGACTATTATTATTATTATTATTATTATTCTTATCACTCGCCTTACTAACACCACGAGTACTATTAATTTTCTTACTAATAGCTACAAACTGTTTACGAATAATGCCACTATTCACATTCCCAGTGGTCCTAAACTTATTGGGTCTTTTCTTGACAGCCATCTTTATCCTACTGGCTCCGGTAGCCAAATTTGTGTTCCCGCCAATTTTCTTTTGCTGGTTCTCTATAGGTTTACGCACACGCAGACTTTTGCCCGACAATCCATTGACGCTGGAACTTTTATTCTGATGCTGCGTGGATGAGCTAGCACTTCTTTTATTTTGGGCTTCAGCTTGGACACGGTGGTAGACATGAAGTCTCATTAAACTCAATCGCTCCATTTTGGCTTTCTTAGTGGAATTGTTGGTTCCTGTACTTCCCCTTCGAAATGGTTTCCTCAATAGCTTCTTATCCTCGTTATTATCCTGCGTATACAGCATGTTAATCGTCCCTTCGTCCATCAGAAGACGGTCAAGTTCCGTTTTCTTGTTAATCACCGGTGTAACACTACTACTACTGCTAGTAGTAGTGTGATTGCTTGTCGGACTCCCTTTACCACCGGGATTTGTGGTTTCACTTTTACTTGCATTACTGGCTGTACTACTTCTTCGTCTGGTATCCATAGTTGTAGGCGATTTTCTTTTCTCATGCATGGCGGGAGATGCGGAATGTCTGGTAGACATTTTATCAGTGATCACAATTCTAGGATAACCACAATTTTCGAATTAACTTTAACTTTGATGGAGTTTTAAGATCCGCTTTAACTTTCGGGCGTAGATTTACCTGTCCAACTCCAGAAGCAATTAGTAGTTAGTTAGTCAGTAGCTAGATAGCTAACTAACTAACTAAATCAGTGGGATGGGGAATTCACTCACCACAAGTAGTGGGAAAAAGAGCGCGTTTACTTGCAAGTGCCACACAACAAAATAAGATATGCATGAGAGTCACTCGTCACTATCTCTGTGTGCTTATTATAATGTGTTCATTTCGTCCAATACTGCAGATAGGAGCGAGATTTGGTTTTCTTCTGGCCCAGCTGCATGTAAGTTTATTGGACAGATTACAATTCTTTCGATAATAATAAATACATGGCACAATCAGTTAGTGTCGTCAACAACCTATAACAATCTATGATGGGCACAATAATGTCTTCGTATTAATGTGTGCATACACAACGCAATTTGACGGAAAAGTAGTCACCAGCCAGTCACAATATATTATGGTGATGAGGTGTTTTATTTATATAAACTTGCTATCTTTTTTGCTCACTCACTCCGTACTATATCAAGTTTATCATCATCACTGTTCACATATCTGTAGATAGTTAGTTAAAGTTGCATACACGGAGCAGCTAGTAGCAAATGTAGCACAAGATCAGTTTTAGGAGCAAACACAACGAATGCCAGATTGGATGTTGTTGGTAGTAGTAGTTAGTTCGTTTGGAAACATTTTCAGCATAGCAGCAGCAGGGTGAGAGTGAATTCGTATGTTACGTCTGCGTTGTCCTTGAGGATTTTGCCAGAGAGCGCAAGTTGCTTGCTCTTTTTCGCAGTTTCAACAATACTACCAACTCAGCTCACTACTAACTTACGTGAGAGAGTGGGCTTTTGGACAACTCGTGTATTCTGCCCTATGGAGCTGACAAGCTAGATAGCAACCAATGGCTGGGTTCACTGGATGGATGGAAATCCACAACTTTGCATGCTAGACTGTCTATAACTAAAACTAACTACGTTTTAATTGGAATACAGGATTCTATATAATTTACGCTCTCAATACTATGAATTTTTGCCCTTAAAATTGAAGAGACCAGACACAGCATTTCTCTCAGAATGTGTGTATGCTATTGTGTAATCTATAAAAGTTGTGATTTGTGCTTTCGTTGTTTAAAACTGCAATTTTGTCCAAAAAATGTTTATGTAAGATATCTGGAACCATTTTTATTGAATGTGCTCAATAAGAGACAGATGAGCTATGTGAAAACATTTTGTGAGTTTTTTGGCCGATTTTACGAAATTTGTTGCGATAATTTTGAAGCGATGGCAAAATTTTTAAATCTACATTTTCCGGCAGCCACATAGACTAACGACGCACATATAGATTAGGTATGGGCTTGGTGGTAGTTGGTAGTTCAACCTCTATGTGAGAGCGCAGTGAACAGACGGTTTTTTGTGCAAAATTCAGTCTCAGGTTCCAGCATAGAACCAAAATACATGGAGCACAAAAGCTATTGTAATACTGGTGAGAAGGTGGAGTAGAAATGAAAGTGGAACGCGTATGTGTTGGAGCTTGTGAAAAACCTACAGAGTTTTTCTATGAAACCTTTGAATACAAATTTAAGATGATCCTTAGCTAGTTAGTAGTTAAGTTAGAATGCTATGAGAGAGTACATTGTATCCTAAATGCTAATCGAGATCCTGAAAGAATACAGGGATTAGGATGCTGGAGGCTTTTTAGTTGCTAGCAAAAACCTTTATTATTTGTGCAAAACATTTTTTTTTTTGCTATACACTTGGATGAATTATGATTCCTCATTGACAACATACAGTGCAAGTACAGCCATGTTGCCAAAATAAACCATGCATGGAATCACATACAGCAGGAGACTCAAAGCTATAGGGTAAAGTTTTGCATGTTCATAAGCCCTACATGATTTATCACTGCCTACATACATTTTAAATGGGATAAGAAGCTTTTTTTATCGTTTTTTGTTCCTAAAGGTGACCCACGACAATTTTCTTATACCAGTCAGCTACTCACGGTGTGAGCCAAAGCTTGATGATGATTGCTTCATATGTTTGTGATAATAATGATTGGTTTCAGTTGATCATTCAATGTACTTACCTTTTATGCGATTATGGGCCGTGGGAAAGGAAATTATTTTGCGTGTCCAGTTTATATGCTAGTCAGATAGGCTTGAAATGAAATCAGGTTGAATATTGATTATTTTGGAGCTTTTAAGTTGTAGTAGACTGTTTGGCTACAGTAAGTACGTAGGTGAAGATGTGCGTGCATTTTTTCTTGAATAAGCTGTTCCCTATTACACGTTTTTTGGAAAGCTTTCAGCCTTTCAGGAAATTTGACAACATGGTGTCCCCTTTTTTGAGACCACGAATGTAATTGGGTAGAGTAGTTTGCTAGTGCATTCATTAGTATGTGATTGAATCAGCAGCAAAGGAAAAAACATGCGTTTTATACAATTTTAAGGAACTTATCTCATCTGCATAGACAAGTTTTGACATAAGTGTAGAAAATATTGAATAGTAGTTGTAACATTATTAGCGAATGGAGACAGTAAAATCATTTTGGGGTACAAAAATATCCAGAAAATAGACACCGGGTGTAGTCCTATAAAGTTTGAAGATAAACGTTTTTAAAGCCATCACATTTAAAAAATGAATAATAAAATGCAAAACATTGTTTTGTACTTTTTTGGGTCACAATGTTCACCAAATGTAGCAGTATAACCCGTGTATCCAATTTTTCTTATGAAAAGGCAAACTGTTTCACCCCAAGTACATTTGCCAGCTTTCATCTCAGATGCTTTTGCTGTAATAGACTTGGCAAAGTATTTGTAGGCCAAAGCATGACTGCATAAACTTCTCCCTACGAATATAAATAAAGGAAATGAGCAAACTAGACCATAATATCACACATGACATCAAAAACGGCATTGGTTACTAACTAAACTACACATACTTGGCAACTGAGCTACTAAAGGGTATTCCTTAGTACACACAGATTGAAATTGTCCATCAATCGCATTCGGATAAAAATCCGCATGACCCAGATTTCTCGGTGTTCCTAAAACATCCGGATTTGTATGGATCACGTCCACGAATGAAGCATCAGTAGCTCTCAATGAACGTCCTTTTACATTGTAGTCAAAATTTGGAGCAGCGGGATCCAGTCCTGTGAATTCAAAACATTATGAGTCAACTCAAACGCCCCCAAAAAAATGCTAAATTAAATACAGGTTTTTAAAATACCAGTAATTCTCCCAATAGAAGAATTGGCAATTTTTTGCAGTTCATAACCCGTATATCCAGCTATATGAGCTCCCATACTATGTCCAATCAAATGAACATGTTCCGTAGTATACAAAAGTTTTTGACTCAACAAGAAGTTTATCATATTCGCAATCCGTTTGCCAACAATGCGAACATTTTTCACGGAAGCCGTGTAGCTCTTGGTTGTTAAAGCCAGGTCCAACCTGCTGGTAGAAAGGGAACTCCAGTCCACAATGAGAACATTGTATTTCACATCTTGAGTATCTTGAGCGTATTTCATATAGACTAAACAAATTTTATCAGTATTTAGTTTCAGTCCTTCAAATAAGTTGAACCTATGTAAGTTTCCAAAAGGAACTTCAGTTACCATCTTTTAACATTGTCGCCATGTTGTCTGTCCCAGTTTGCTTGAAGCCAGGAATAACAACTTTGAGTGGGGCCCTGTGATGAAACTTTTTACGGGGTAGTTCATCCGACTTATTGAAACTGAGTACATCATATTTGCTAGGTTTTCTATTGCATGTACAGTTATGAATTCATAATGCTGTATATTTTGGAAGAAAATGTAGTATTGTGGGTACAATTTTTTGAACTTACCGTATGTTGGCATACAATAAGAATTTGATGTCGTCAGGATTATCGCCTGGCAATAGCTCTGATTTCAAATGAAGTATAGAAGCATAGACAATCGACACTTTTTGTAGCTAGTAAAAGAATCTAGTTAACTACTTAATGAAAATATATACGTGATCAGGGATTTACCATGCTTCGAAGGGAATGGATTGTCGTATCGATCTCTCAAATGATTGCTTCTAGAATGAGCATGATGATCAAATAAGGATGGAGCCCCAGTTACTTGTTTGTAACCAATGAAGCCAAAACTTATAAAACACAGAGTGGAGATAAATAAAACAAGATTCATTTTGACTTCAGCTGCTGGAAAGTTTTAGAATCAATTTGTCAAAGAACTGGAGTTTTAAAGAAAATAGTCTATGAAATGTAGAAGCTACGATAAACTCAATTTATCGAATCTTCTCCACTGAAACTGAGCAATGCAATGAATGAAAGTTAAGATTCACAAGATTAATATACTTGAAAAGTTCAAGTTATGGTTAAAAAATGTTAATTTTTGTGTAATGCAAGTTCATCTGCATTAGGAAGATTTATACTGCTTCTCTTGTATACAAGCTAGATTGAAATATCCATATTTTTAATGTTCAAATCTTAACTCCGTTATCAAAAGCCAATAGTAAGTATAAAATGAATGAGAGATTTTCGAATTGCCTGAATGAGATCATTTTCTCAAATATTAAAACGTTCTATCATCATTCTTAAGCAAATATTTAGATAAAAATATGCTGGTCAGCAGAAATTTTATGAATGCACAACTTCATTTTGTGTGCTTGTTTTTAACCACTGTACTGTAGGACATAAAAGAATCAGCATTAAAATGTACTTTAACTTGTTCCTCCTTTACAATATTTATGCTCTGTTAGTACAATTTATGATCTGCATAATTTAGAATATTTGGAACACGTTGGATAGATTTTCAAGATAACTTTGTAACAAATTTCATCAAACAATAATAATTTTTATTTATCACAACGATTGAATATTAAAAAGGTACATGAAGAACGAAATGCTCAGTGTCTTTGGACAACGAGTTTCACTTATGCCATATCTTCTAAGTTTTTAATATTGTGGCGCTGCGTCGCTGCACACAAATATTAAGTAACAACAAAATTGACGTTCTAGTTAAGCATTTAGCATTTTCCTTTGTTATTGTTGTTTGACATGCGCAAAAGTAGAATATTTTTTAAGTTGGGGTGAAATGTGAGAAGCCAATTATTTATGACTTGGTTTTGGTAACTTATAATTTCTGATAATTTTCCGTCAAAGTTTTAACCGAATCGTAAAAATGTCAGCCCAGTCTGGTGGACGGAAACAAAAGAGTGGTAAATCGGTAAGGAATAAATGAATTTTACCTAATTTTATCCGCATCTTCACGGGATAATTTAGATTTTTAAATTTTGTAGAAGTCAGGAAAACCTGAGAATGTCCCCAAATTTGAAACAACGACGGGGGAAAATCATGTATTTAGAGAAACCAAAGAAGGAATTGCCATTTCCCTACAAGTGAAACCTGGAGCTAAACTAGACAACATTACCGGTAGTTAATTAAATATTTATGTGCAATGATGTTAGATTTGGTAGTTTTGTATTCATTCTTTTGAATCTTTTCACTGAATGGCGGGGTTTGTTACTAACTACAGATATTTCGGATGATGCAGTATCCGTTCAAATTGCTGCCCCACCACAGGATGGAGAAGCCAACGCGGAAATTATATCATATTTTTCCAAAATATTTCAAATCCGAAAGTCCGATTTAAGTATCAAGGTATGCAAAAAACAAGCACATATTAAATTTATGTGCTACAAGCAAAGTGCTTGTATTTCAAAATTTCAAATCGTTTCATAGGGCGCTAAATCAAGACAAAAATCACTTGTGGTGGATAAATCAGTCTCCTTATCGATCGCCGATTTAAGAAGCTTACTTGTTAAGGAGAAAGATGGTTAGTATTTTTTATTCGATTAATTTAGTATTTTTTGTGTACGATTATAATACAGGGCGAAGTAATCTCTGTATTAATCTTCAGCTTTTACCAATTTATCATATGTGAAATGAGGAGAATTATGTAAAATAATGTTTAGCTAATTGTGTTGACTGACTACTGACTGATATGGATCTACGGATCTGCAATAAAACTTATCATTATTAATAGTTTGGTTTTTATTTTTTCTACTTGGAAGCTAGAGAACCAAATAGCACAATATTTACTTAAGTTTGTATTATGGCATTTTGCAAGCTCTAAATGAAAGTATAAAACTGCTACTATTCCAATTGAATTCAGTCTTACGTTGCGTTTGAATACATTCAAGTAATGCAAAAATAACAACAGTGGTCATACAAAGGATTCATTATTTTCGTTTTCAAAACTCAAAATAGAGTATATTTTAATAGTCGGTAATTACCAATTATGAATTGGACTTTGGCATTTATCATAGCTAACCTAATTCATTTCAACTGCAGTAATCTTGATGAACATGATCTGTTTTTACCAATTTGCTTGCATAATGTTTAAGTGATGAAAACACTAATAATTCCGCATAACTGATTTAATGGCTCCATCTTTCTAATTTAATAGTCTTAATGTGTAACATTATCCAGTAAGTAAACCTTCCAGTATCATATAAGCTCTAGTTCGCTCTTCTCCAGCAACATTTTATTTCTCATATACAGAAACAAAAAATAATGTTTCCGAGTTGACTCTTGGATCAAGGGCGGTGATCATTGATCTTCTCCAGGAAAAATACAAATTGGTGCCACAAACATTCAGTTCGTTATTATGTTTCCTCAATAACATCAGATCATTTCACATGACGAAAACTCACTTCCATTCCATGTATTCATCCAAATAAGCTCACAAATTATTTTTGTTACACCCATAAACGATAAAATAGTTACAATCAATAATGTTCTTTATGCTATTACAGTACAACAGTATAACTATGCCATATTTATAGTGTCTGATAGAATGACACACACTGCGGTCCAACTTTGCGTTTGCCCTAGCTACAACCGTTCATGAATATTGGACAGTAGAACGGTCGAGTCTTATCTAAATTTAGGGAAAAAACGCGAAAGCCTTTTATCTAATGTATATAAACATTCGTCTCTTACATCATGGGACTAATACAGAGTTTTCTTTCTTCCTGACAACTCCAGTTTTAATCTCACTCACACAGTTAATTTGGCTCGCGATTTTTGCTAACCAAGCGAACATTTTTTTGCTCCATAAAATAATACCTACAAGACAAGTTTATACTTTTTTGCCCTGATTCTTTCCGCGGCATTCATTTTTCCATTTCCATTTTCTTATTGATGGGTGAATCTACCGGGTTTTCTACAAAAAAGACACCCAGATATGGTTGTAAATCAAGGCTGCCCACAACAAGACCTTCGCATCGATCTTCCATAGTCATTTTCTCTGTAGTCCATTGTTGTCTACTGCTATGGTCCAACTCTACTCCGAGTGAAGCCCGTTCGCTCAAACTTGGGAACGCAGAAACCGTTGCAAGCAGCAGTGGTTTGAAAACCAACGACGACTCAGATCATCCCTTCTTTAAACGAGTTTTGTATTCACCTGTATCTACAGCAGAAGGCTTCCCCACTTTGCTTAACGAGGAAAATAATAGTGATCTGTATTTGGCTCTCCCAAGAAAAGAAAATTGCTCGGCATCCAGTTTACAAGATTTTCCACCAGATTTGTTCACTGCTCGTCAAAGGGAGCATGGCGCCATCATTGTTCACTTTATTGTCTCAGTTTATATCTTCTATGCCCTTTTGGTCATCTGTGATGAATATTTTGTTCCTTCCGTGGAATGCATTTGTAGAGGTAAGGAACGTTTCAAGATTCTCTTCTCTGTGCTTTTAGTCGTTAATGTAAAATTTAAAATGCTGCGTTTAATAATTTAATTTGTTGTATATTTTTGTACGAAATAGTAACTATTTTTAATGACATGTTATAAGTGCAATTATTTAACTGTTTTTATTTGCGAATGATTCGATACTCGTGACTCGTAGGGAAATACTAAATTCAAATTAGTATAAGCATAATTGAAAACAGAAAGTACGAAACCGCACTACTGCCCCTGTATACCACAGACGCTATATTTTGCGCATGCGCTTTAAGGATGGCAATCATCAATGTATTGGTATCCGGATCATGACTTCATAACATTGGCTAACTCATTCCTTTGTCTTAATTCTAGCAACTGCCTTCGAACTTTTACTTTTACATTGTGGATTTACTTCGTTTAGTTTGAATTTTATTGTGAATCCTTCTTATCCTATATATATCAGAACTACGGATACCAAGTGACGTAGCTGGTGCCACATTTATGGCCGTCAGTACCTCGGCCCCTGAACTATTCACAAACTGTATAGGGACTTTCCTTACCC
>Ga0210040_10007075_pt1 | contig 13743 bp, 8 predicted proteins | sample CryGeyCG12114_NA_FD_185462 | JGI IMG/M metagenome (GOLD analysis project Ga0210040, IMG submission 185462) | Groundwater microbial communities from aquifer - Crystal Geyser CG19_WC_8/21/14_NA (SPAdes) (version 2) | ecosystem: Environmental > Aquatic > Deep subsurface > Groundwater | place: USA... | reverse complement strand
GTGATAATCACGGATGCAATATGGCAGATTGCCCTTTGTATCGACGCGCAGTTTCGTAAGCAGTACACAATAATTGAAGCTCGATGAAGCCAAAAGTCTTGACCAATCAGGGAAAACGAGAAATGCACTAACAAACGTAACAAACATGGCGTATTTGCTTAATGGTGAACCTCCTGGCACAATCCACGTTTCTCGAACTGAACGGTCGCTGTGCATTTCGTCGTCGGACTGCGAGATCTATCGCCTTGCGATGAGAAAGGGCTTTCGTCGTGTGTCATAATACCGCCATGGAAGGAATCATGCCACCGTCTCCTTTCTGACTGTTTTCCTCGCGACCACGATCCGTGCTTCCCGTCCTCATTTAATTCCTTATTCTAAGCAGGTCATATCCCTGGTCTCCCAGGCATATTCCTTGTGTTGGCATAATGTCAAAGCATGCGCCATACTACCAAGGTCGCCGGTTTTCCTATGACGGAGCTTTGTGCACTTTACGCTATTATGGACCACTGGCAGGCAAGAACGGCGAGTGGCTCGGTGTCGAGTGGGATGACCCAGCTCGTGGTAAGCATGACGGCAGATACGAAGGTCAGCAGCTTTTCAAATGCCTGTCGAAAAGCCCAATTGCTGGGTCTTTCCTGAGGCCTACCCGCAAAGCAGGTGCGGAAAGAACACTTCTCGAGGCCATACGTCACAAATATGGCTCGGGCTCTCAGAGCGAAGCCGCAAGTGAGGAAAAATGGTCTCCAGGCAGGTATGAGTCGATTGAGATCTCAGGCAAGGTCGTGGAGGAGGTTGGTTTTGAACGCATTCAGAAGCAACTCGCTGCTTTGACGCAACTTCGGATCGTACTTGTTGACGAACTTGTCATTAACGGCATTGCGCCTCGGGACTCTCCTGGTGAGATAGTTCACGAATACCAGGCAGATCTTGCTTCTCAGTGTCCGAATATAGAAGATCTTGATGTAGGCTGGAACGTCATCGAGAAATGGGCGGATGTCGCGCGTATGTGCCAGCCGTTGCGCAAGCTGAGTATCCTCAAAGCTAGGTAAGGACACTTGCTACTTCCAGAAATCGGAGCTTATTCCACAGTGGTCTTCGGTTCAGCCAGATTGACGACGAGCCGGACATAACATCAGAATTTTGGCGTACGTCGTTTGAGCATATCCACGAACTCCAATTGGATGAATGTGCTCTCAAAGCAGTTGAGGTCTTTGAAACATGTTCGAGTTTCTCCAGACTGCGGACTAACTGTATCAGGTATTGCAAATGCTCGCCCCAACTGGAATCTCGGCGTTCTCATCCCTTAGCACATTATCTTTATCACGGAATCAGCTCTCGGGCTTTTGTTCTTCGAAAGCATCCATGGACGTCAGCTGGCTGTCCGTAAAGACACTCATTCTGGAAAACAATGAGTTTACAGATCTCAACGCACTAGATGACGTATTTCGGGTGTTTCCAAGCTTGACAACCGTGTCTCTGCAAGGCAACGAACTCTCTTCGATTGGCACAGGTATCCTCGATACAGCCAGCTCCAGCAACCCATCTCCTTTTTTATCGCTCGAGAGTCTCAATATATCTCGAAACAAAATCAACGATTACTCCTTCGTAGACGACATACCGACCATCTTCGCAAACTTAACCTCCCTCCGCATCTCAAACAATCCACTGTACGACTCCCCACCCCAAGATGAGACACAGCCACTACAGTCACGATCATCAGACACATCCTACTATCTTACACTCGCCCGCATCCCCTCCCTCAAGACGTTAAACTATAGCACTATAACTCCACGTGATCGCGAAGAAGGCGAGATATACTATCTGTCGGTCGCAGACAAGGCCATCGACTCCGCCGTTCGACAGACCACAGACGGCTCAACTCTGGAAGCGCAACTGCAGAAACTGAAACGCAGCTACCGCCTCTACGAAACTCTTTGCGTGAAGTACGATCGCATCAACCATTTTCAACAATCTCAAATCTCTAAGCCTATACAGCAAGTTCACGACCCCGGAACGCTAGCCTCACGCTTGCCGAACGTCACGTTCTACATACCGTACGATGAACGATCATACAGTCGCCAGATTCCCTCGACGGTCTCGGTATACAGTTTGAAGGCCCTGGCATCACGCACTCTCAACCTTCCTGCCCTTCAATTTCGCCTCATCTACGAAAGCGATGAGCTAGATCCGGTAAGAGAGTCAATCAGTACGGAGGATTGGGACGAGTGGGGTAATTGGGATGTTGATGCTCCGGAAGAACGTGGCGCAGTACATATGGAAGAGCAGTGGATCGATGGAGTGTTGTTGCAGGACGGCACGAGGTGGAAGAAAAGGGAAACAGAGATAGTGAATAGTATGAGGGCTTGGGGTGATGTGTTGGAGATGGGGGTGATGGATGTGAGGATAAGGGTCGAGCCATTCCATGCACAAAGAAGACAGCCATGAGAACGAAAAAGAGGGATGTTCGTCTGCTCGCATGTAACGTACATTTAGTCCAGCGGTGGCATCTCTTCCCGTGCCATGTGGTATGGATGTTATTGGGTATCCGTGGCTATGGACAAAGGGAGCCCACTCGATGAGGCTTGGCAGGATAGTTGCTGTTTTCGAGTATACTTTGGAGGTGTTGTTCCAAGTTAAGCCAACTCCCATTCCCGAGCAAGAACTCTATCCCAGTCGAACATTAAGCACTTCTCGATCTCCGCTCCAGGACCCTCTTCTTGCCAGGTGCCAGGTCCGCCCAACTTTGGCAACCTATGCCAGAGTTGTCTGACTTGTAGTACAAGCGGCGTCAACAGCCTCAGATGACCCTTTCCATCATTACCCAGATTCACGCCTGGGTTTGCAAGCTTCGCAAACGCAGCGTCGTCTGATCGTAAGTCCAAACACTTTGTCAGAAGCGTACTCAATTCCGTCTGCAATGGTTTCGGTAGTGGCGACAATCCTCGAAGATGCTGATCGGCTAGGAAGACTTTGAGGCTGTGCGCGATGCGGAACATAACATACGGTGCTGCAGTGCCCGCTAACGTGGTTTCCGGACTTGACAGGTCCGACGCTGCCTTCTCTACTAGCTCGAACAATGCGTCCAGTGCTGTGTAGCAGATCCTGGTGCGAAATGGGTATTTCGGATCGACAACTGTGCCCATCCTGACTTTCATGAAGTTGTCGAGGGGTTTGTTGAGAAGGTTCTGTTCTGCTGGGAAATCTCTATACCAAGGTTTGGCGGCGAGAGAGGCACGAAGGAGAGTGATTACGTAACGCTTGCCCATTGCTTGCGAGCTTGCTGCGAGAAGTGGAACGCCAGCTTTGTGCAGGCGCCGGAAGTGGGCAATGTCGAAAGTTTCGTCAGCTGTCAAAAGCTCTGCCGAAGGTTTCATAACGACTTCGTCAAGCACGCCTGGCCGGAGTATGCTAGCGGCAGTCAGAACGATCGCCTCAGCAGAAGGGTCAAGGTGGGAACCATGGTTGGTGCTTCTTGTCGCCCAGGTCTGCATGGATTCAGCCAGCAGCACTGCAGTCAGTGTTGCATTCCGCCACAACGGACTGTCCTGATTCGTGCCTATTTTGGCGTATTTTGTGCCGATCAAAGACGACAGTAACGTCAAAGTCTCGGGTCCAGCAATCTTTGACATCGACTTGTTGTCTTGACCGTGCAACTCTACAAGTCCCCGAAGTCGGTCCACGCAACTCGAGATGAAAGCGATGAAAGAAGGTGCCTGGTAGCTTGCACTTTTACTTTGCTTCGTAGGCAGGGTAAAATCATCTTTGGGCGTGCTTTCAAGAGCTTGTTTGACAAGGTCAAGTACGAAGAGCGTGTACTCCCTGGTTGACTCGGACATCAAATCTTCCAGTATGGACAGTATGGCTAGAACGTGTGTCTGCTCGGATGCCAATTGCTTGATGTCGTTGGAATATCGAAGATGGCGCGTGCCGAAAACAATTCTGCGAACAGCTTCTTGAATTAATGTGCAAAGCGAATCTCGTCCGCCGTCTTCGTAATCGAACACAGCTTCTCGACAGCATTGGTAAGCAGCAGGAAGCACTCCGGCATATGCTGCACAAGCTTTTTGATTGGATTTCAGCGGTGCGACGTCTTTAACATATGGATGGCGGCGTAGCCAGATTGCTACAGCAGGGCGTGCGAGGTCTGCTTTCGCTTGGCCGGATTGCTGCAAGGCTTCCAATAACTTGATCATACTTGAGTATATGACATCAATGATCATGCCACTCTCAAGCATTTTGTCCAACAAGTCGAATAGTGCTTTCCAGGTTTGTTGGAACCCCAAGCCTTCTGCGATAACATCAAATTGATCCGAGACAAGAGCAACAAGCCCAGCAAGTAATTGTGTTGATACTTCTTCAGGAATCTGGTGTTCCGACAAGGGAGCATTAATGTAAGCTTGTAATACTTGCATTAGAATAACGTTGAGCGAGAGATTCCACGTCCTTGGCGTCAAAACGGGGCTGGATGCCTCGAAAATCTTGAGCAATACCGACACCGATGCCTTCTGCACCTCTGCTTCTTGGTCTTTGCATATGATTCCGAGTTGGCATACAGCAACGCCCCAGAGGAATGAAACTTTGGATTGCGTATCCGCTGCCTTTCTCAATTGGTCGAAGTGTTGATCTGGCTCGAAACTGAGCTGATCGGCATCGATGATAGGCGTTCTATGTAGGAGATTCGAGGTAACATCCCAGAACAACCTTGTGGTAGTAAGTGCAATATTGAAATCCTGCTTCTGGGTGCCAAAGTATCGCAGTACCAGGAGCAGTGTTGCAACATCTGTCGGGGCCAATACGCCGATGAAATCTTCGACAACCAATTGAATTGATCTAAAGGCAACAGGGATTATTTCACCAAGCATGGCGTCTTCCTCATCACCACTCTCGACGCCTCTCCTGAGTCCGGGTTCATGGAATATCGCTTTAATTATCGAAAAGACTAGATTCCAGCCTTGGCTTATGGAATCACCACTGTGAGCGACAATGGTCTCCACCGACTGCAGCACCCTTCTCATGATATCCTCTTCGAGTTGTGTGGGTGTCGTTTGACCCACATGGTGGTAGGCAATACCAACTTGTTCGCGGAGACTTCGAAGACAGTCAGACAGTATCGTGTCAACTTCTTCAAGCGATTGCTTCTCTCGGTCAAGAAGTTTCGCGGTTTCCATGCAGATATGGTCGACTATGGTCGCCGCCTGAAGCCGCAGGTTGTCATTATTCTCCGCACTCCTCGCCATGTTCAATAGCGTGTCAATGATTAAGCTCCATGAGATGGGACGAGCCGGATTCGAAGCAAAGCGGTAGAGGTTGACACGAGCGAGGTCGTTGACCTTGCCCAACACGAACTCAACTTCCAACTCCAATGTCGGTGTCTGGTTCCATACTGCCGACACGCTTCGTGAGTGCTGGTGCATACGCCCCCCTGGCCTCTTGGTGGATGTGGGGCTGGATGTTGTTGGTGAAGGCGAAATAACATCCTTCGATTGATCAGTCGGCGTCGCAGTGTCTTGCCCAATAAGCCTGAAGAGAGCACTTAATACGACGACAAAGGCTTCTTCGTTGTAACCACGGGTGCTTTCAATGAGGCGTTTTGAGGCCGTCTTGACGGCGGTGATCTCAGAACCTAGATTACCTACTTCCTCTGAGTTAACTGCAGACTTCACCCCGGTGCTGGTCCGGCTCAGAGCAGGTATCGAGGTGAGTCCTTCCACCTGCTGCATAGTCTCGAACAAGATCAGCCACGAGTCCAGAGTCAAGGTTGGTCCGAGCGCAATGCCAAGATTGAGAAGTGCCCGCAAGCACAGTAGATGTCGAACATTGAGCAAGTGTTGGTTGGTATCCACCGAATGGCTCGAGCTGCGGGGTGACTCAATAGCGTCTTCCATGTCCGGCGCTTCGGAGGCTGCATGGTTCTTTGCGAGCCTACCTCCATACAACGAGCTGATGATCGCAGTGACGTTTGATGGTACAGATGCTTTGGCTAAACTCGTCAGCAACGCGTCTCGAGGAGTGTGCAGCTGAAGTACTCCGGAGACCTGTGCAAGCTTCTGTACCGATCGAATCAATATGTGATAGAAGTGAGAATCCAGCGCCGCATTCAAAAATGTCGAGCATGTGGCCAGGATAGCAGGCCAGCAACTTTCGATCATACTGGCACAAACCTGCACCGACGCTTGCTGTGGTAGGGTCCCTGAAGTCAGTGGATTAACCAGGCGTTGGTACTTGTCCGCTTGCGCTTGGCGTCTGGTAGAGGCATTTTCTGGTCTGTCGGTAGACTCGGTTTCGTCGTCATCATCGTTGATTGCACTCACCGTAATCCGTGCGGGTACACTTATTGGCATGACGAACTTTGAAAGGCCATCTGAGAATGCTGCTATACAACTCAGGGCGAGGGTGTATATGTAGGTTGTCGGTATGTCTGGAGCTGTGGTCTTGTCCAATTGGTCAAGGCATGAAGTAGTCATAGTGCTCCAGTCCGAGCTGATGCCTGTAACGCTAGCCTCTGCGGACATAACACTTCCAACACCTGCTCCCTGGTCATCTACTGAAGTCATTTCTCCTGCGTTCCGCTGAGACGGAATTGTCGATTGACGGCCTAAGCCAATCAGCGAAGGATCTTCAGAAGACAAGCGAACGACTGCTGCCATGAGCTTGGTGATGAAGCCGTCATTTCTGTCGTGGCCGTCGAAGAGCTCATACGTTCGTCGCAATAACTGAAAGTCGGAAACGATAGCGCGAAGGAATTCCATGCATAAGACTCGCTTCCAGGTTGGGCCTGCGTCTCTGTCGACAAATCCAACAATGGCTAGGAGTGTCTGATAAAGGCTGTCGCGTATCGTGTGTAAGTAATTCTTTGTCTGAACATACACGAGTCTCAAGACTCGCACACAGGTTGAAAACCCCGCTTTGCTTGTCAGCAACTTCTGCAACCCTGGCAGCAAATGCTGCTGACAAGCTTCCCGACGTTCACTTGCACCCTCCAGCACAGATCCATAGTTGACCAGGATGGCGTGAACGGCCTCGAGCATGAAGTCGATAGATAGCCCAGTAAAGTCCACAAACGTCGTCTCCGTCTGAGCAATGTACGCACAACAATCAGCGAATAACGCAGTAGCATCGTCCGAAGCTGAGCGATACGATCTTTCGTCAGTGCGTGGGCGTCCTCTTGAGTTGCTGGCCCCATGTGTTTGGTCACGCTCGAAGACAGTCGTCAAAAGCTGCTGAAATGTCGCAGCAGCAGTACTACTGATGACAGCAGTAGCATTCTTGCTTGACTGAAGGGTCCCACATATCTCAAGGACACGGGCAAGAAGTGCGCCATGTAAATCTGAGCCATACAGCGATAGCAACGAAGGCAAAGTCTGCAAGATCTTGAGTTGAATGTCAAGACTGTAGCCTACGCATGCTTGTAGCGCGTCTAGTACATCTTGCAGGCGTTGTGGCGCAAGTGCCTTGCTCGCGGTCAATCGTTGAAGGCATACCGTGCCGGTAGTTGCGAGCTTCACATTGTTGCTCTTGCAAGCAAGAATGAACGGGTCAATGAATAGCGGCTTCCGAATCAAGTCCGCCGCAAGTTGAGCCTCCGAAGTTACCGAAATGGACTTAAGATCGGCGAGGGATTTCTCCGTCGCTGTCCGCACATCATTGTGCTTTCGTCTCGAATCCTGGATCAGACTAGATAGGTCTGTTTGTAGAAATGCCGCGGTCATCCCCAGTGACACTCCGGACCATTCTGATGCCAACTCTGTCACGACAATAGAACAGGCATGGGCATCGATCCAGATATTGTCCAAACGTCGCCTGGTTCCGTCGAGGTACGTGGCTCAAGTCGCGATGACGGTGACAACAGTGTCCTTTTAATGTGAGCGAGAGACCGCGAACTCCTGTCACGCCCGTGACGATCGTGCCGCTTCGAGCAAACAGCACAAACATAAATCCGCCTACACTGGCTTGTCACGAGGCTGCGGTTCGTCGTGAACCCCTCCACCTTGTACTCCAAACAACTTGGTGACCAGACGCCTACACGACCTCTTCGAACGATTATCATCACGTTATACAAAAGGAATACACTTTGCTCAGGCGATCTGACGTTACGATGTCGGCCAAAGTACCCAGAAATTTCAGGCTGCTGGAGGAGTTGGAAAAAGGCGAGAAGGGTTTAGGCGCAGGTTTGCATACCGTCCCTAGACTATTGCGTTTACAGTACTGACGTTGGAAAGAGGCTTGCTCCTATGGACTTGCCGATGGTGACGATCTCATGATGACCAACTGGAACGGCACCATCCTCGGTCCACCCCACGTATGTCCTACTCTTTACCGAAGGGTTGTCCAAGAATCTCTCGGCTGACCAGCAATTGCTCAGAGCGCCCATGAGAACAGGATCTACAGCGTCAACCTACACTGCGGAGGAAGTTACCCTGACGTTCCTCCCACCCTTCAATTCGTCTCCAGGATAAACTTACCTTGCGTCGACCAGCGCAATGGCAGGGTATGCTCGCAGGAACAAGCCCGGGGGAAAGACGACGATACTGATAGTCTTGCATAGGTTGATCCGTCGAAGTTACCGTGTCTGTCGAATTGGAGACGTGATTACACCATGGAGACCATCCTGATCGAGCTGAGGAGGTATGACTGTGGTCATAAGCAGATTGAGCAAGACTGACAGCGATAGATACATGGCTCTCCCTCAACACAAGAAACTACCTCAGCCACAAGAAGGTACCACGTTCTGAGCCTTACCACAGCGATCATAACGAGATTTGGGAGCACTATGTATTATGGTTACGATTTACGAGCGTCACGATGCATGGGAGGCGTTACAGCACAGCCGGCACGATATAGCTTGATCAATGTATACAGAACATGCATCTGCTTGTGCTAAACACAATCAAGAGCCATTCGAGACATGTATAGGTACATAGGTACGGTGGTTATCAACCACTTTTACTTGCAGTCATGATCACGTGATTCAAAGATTGCCCAGCCTGCATGACGCGCCTTAGATCTTCGCGCTTTTTGTTTTCGAGAACTTTGGAATATCAACAACAGCTCAAGAGTTATGAGCGGATGCCAGGCAAAGGCGTGCTGCTCAAGTCTGGTGCCCATCGGCTAGCATGTACGAGGACTCATTGACCGATGGGTCATATACTCACTGTTGGCAGGCCTGGCACTTTACAAAGCACTCCTTCAGCAATGCAATAAACTCACCGAAGCTACCGTGAGCGGCAATAACACCATCGTTCATGATCCTTTGCGATCTCTCCTGCAGTATCGCTTTCGGAATGATCGCAAACTCTCCTCTCAGTCACACGTCGCCAATGGCTTACGCTTGGGGCATGACATGCTTGATCTCCTTCATGCTTGCAACAGTAACTCCTTGGCTGCATTGAGCAAGCTAACATCGCTTCTCTCCTCCACGACCGCCATTGCCGAAAACACAGCAGCTTTGCGGCGATCGCTTTCCTCCTCTCGTTCACCTACACATCCAGATAAGTACGCTAAATTGGCGCATATTCGCACGCAGAGCACCAAAGCAAACCACGTACGGAGACCCAACAATCCTCCTATACTCGCTCGACCACTCCCCCTAGATCAGCTACGCGGTGCTCGCCGTGTTCCTTACCTTATCGTACATCAAGGTACACCTTTCCTCCGGTATCCTGGAATCCCGCAATCGCCTGCGCTCAGTCGCGTACTCCGCCAGCACTTGGAGTGGAACGAGAAGAAGTGGGACATGGTGAAAGCGATAGATACACAACTGATTTTTGCGGAGGAGGAAGACGTCTGGGATGAATCACTACGCAAGGACTATGGGGTGGTGGACAAAGACAACCGCGGAAAGATCGTGTCTGGACGACAGGATAGTTGGACGAGCTCGCTGAGAGAAGCGAGAAAAGAGCTGATCGGGAAGATTCATGAAAGGGACGCTCAACATACGGCGATGGGTAATAAAATGTGGGATATCGTGGTGAAGGAGAGGGAATTGGCGAAGAAGGAAAAACTGGAGGCGAGGCAGGCCAGAACACAGACAAAGCCCTTGCTCGGGAATGAAGGGGACGGTGGTATCTCTGGAACCACGGACACGAGCTCCCCTTGATTGTTTGATCGCAGCATCCGCCTTCAGTGGCCACCGACAATGACAAGGCGAAGTACAGTTCAAACTCTCCCAGTGTCAAGTGCATTTCCCGGGCGTGCAAGCGTGCCATTGTGATTTCCCCAGTATCAGTGAACTTTTTGATCTCGAGCTCGCACTCAACCGCAACACATAGCTTCAGCACGCTCAGAGAGTGCAAAAGAGATGAGGCGAAGGTAGAATTAAACCCACGACGTATCCTTGCGTTGAAAGGACGTGAACCAATACTATGCCGCTGTCAAACCCCATTCTGGTCTGGCTGGACTGCAGTGCGGAGGCTTTGCCCAAAACTACCTGATTAGGTAAAAGTGTAGCTTTTTCTCCGCGAAGACCCAACGAAAACACGCATAAATCCGCTCGTCGGAAGCCACCTGCGCAGCTAAGCCATAACATTAATGATGAAATTACCATCGAGCTCACGTATACTAAAAATCCCTGAAGAAAGTAAGGCAACGTGCAGATCCGCTGTTACTACAATATCTTCCTCCAACAACAAACGTAGGACGGATCTGTGGATACTTGAGCTACGATCTCCTTCTTGCTGATGACAAACCTGGGGGAGAAATCGAAAAATGCTGTTCCTACTCAGGATCAGCATGTACGACTTTCGAACAATGCAGCTGAACCGGATATCATCGATTGGGATGGGTCGGACGACCCCGAAAATCCTTACAATTGGTCGTCGCACAAGAAATGGACCGTCACCGTGGTAGCATGTCTCGCATCGTTCACGACGATCATGAATGGAACCATGATCACGGTTGCTCATGAAGCCATCAACGAGGAATTCCATGTCAGCGATGCAAAGTTCCCCAATTCATACTGGCCTGTCACCAGCTGGGCAGTAGGTGGTGGCTTATCCGGCCTGGTTATCTTGCCACTCATGGAAGACTTCGGTGTACGGCCTGCCTTTCTGACCACGTACTTCATCTTCATCTGCTTCGTCATTCCCCAAGCGGTAGCGCCAAACTTCGCGACGTTGATCGTCTCACGGTTCTTCTCCGGAGGCTGCGTTTCAGTCCTCAGTAATACTGCAGCAGCAATAATCGGCAATATATGGGAAGGAGACCGGGCGCGCACTATCCCAATGAGCATTTTTGTCACGCTGTTTCTTGCCGGAAGCAGTTTAGGACCTGTCATTGCTGGAGTTATTTACCAAAAGCTGTCATGGCGATGGATCTCCTACATGCAGTTGATATGGTTCGGAGCACTGTTCCCGGTTTACGTTTTCTTCTTTCAGGAGAGCAGAGGCATGATTGTATTGCAACAGCGTGCACTCAAGCTGCATAAATCTGGACACGGCGTTCGGGCGCCGCAGAAGGATGACATGAATCTACTGCAAAAGCTTTGCCACTCCACGAAACGGCCTTTGTGGATGTTGCTCACCGAACCCGTCTTGTTTGTGTTTGTGCTCTGGTCGTCGTTCATGATTGGCACGGTCTACCTCTTCACTCAGTCCGTGGAGCAAGTTTTTGCCGGCTTGTACGGTTGGACCGCTTCACAAGCAGGCTATGTCCAAGCAGCAATTGTCGTAGGCGAATGCATTGGCTGGTTTTGCACTCTTATATCCGCGCGGTTCTATTTCGGCTCCGTGTCGCGGAACACCGAGGTACCTGGTACACCTATCCCGGAAGCACGACTATATGTGAGCGTCTTCGGAAGCTTCATTGGTGTGGCAGGGGGTATGTTTGTGTATGGATGGGCTTCATATCCTTTTCTTCCCTGGATTGCACCAGCCATCGGACTTGCCATGGTGGGCTGTGGTATCGACATCATCATAATTGCAATTGCCGACTATGTCGTTGACTCCTATGCCAAATACGCTGGAAGCGCTGTTGCAGCCGTGGTCCTAGGTGAGAATCTGTTTTCAGCATTCCTACCTCTAGCTGCTCAGAGTATGTACGCAAATCTTGGATACCACTGGGCAGGCAGCCTACTAGGATTCCTGGCGCTAGCATTGTCCTTTATACCTGTCTGCATTATTAGTTGGGGTCGAAAGCTTAGGCAACGAAGCCCTTTTATGAAAGAAGCTATCGTTGAAAGGAGAATGCATGCTGGCGTGTGAGGTTGTGAATTTTCTCATGTCTGAGGTCAAGAGAATCGAAGTAGGCGTTCAGCATGCATCAGCACTGGACTTGCCGTCTTGCGGATTTCAGAGGGACACTATCGCTGCCAGGTCATCCGCAGTTGATTATGTGCTTGGACAAGAACAGCATGTAATGAAAGTTGCACGAAGCACACTACTCAGAACCGCGAGTCCGCGTACTTGGGTACCTAGATAGATACCTCGCAAGCCACTGTGTAACTCACACAGAACCAAGACAAACATTGGAAGGGTCTGCACTTGTTGCTCCGGAGTACCTTGTGGTCCAAGACTGGGGTACTATAAGTAGCTCGTGTGTATACGATGCTTGTCCGCCACTCGTCCCACTACCCCTCCAACACGATGATTGGACAGGTCACTTCAACACCTCTGGCAAGGATCGGGTGGAAGTACTACATCCTGTTCATCGTTCGTAGTGGCTGAAGCGCTTCCTTCTATCTCTTCTGCTCAGAAACCAAAGGGTTGACACTGGTGATGATGGAGGGTCCTTTTTACGAATTCCTCGTGGATGGTACCCGGAAGTAACCGGCAGCTCGAGGTTGCGTTGAACATGAACAAGGTCAAGGCGGAGAAGGAAGCGTTGGCCGAAGAGAAGAAGAAAGTACTTGCTTGTACTATGGAGAAGGTGTGAGGTACGGCTTTTTACGAGAACCATGTAATGTTCACTGCCTTTTCAGTGGTAGGCGTTTAGCAAGGCTGAACGATGTTAGATATTGAAGTTTGTTTCAGCGGCCGATACCGCGCCTTTAATACTTGCTTAAAGCTAAGCCAACAAAGAAATCCCGCTATTCAATCCGCTCAAGTTGACGAAGAGTTCTTGGAACCTAACATGTACCATAAAATCGTGGACATGCACACATATATAATGGTGTTAACTGCGCACTTCTGATTCCGGACGCCCTGAGTTATTATCTATTCGTGTTCAATTAGATTACTATTCAAGCTGTCAAACTGCCATAGCAGCATGTACCCTGACATGAAATCTAGTAAAGGAGTGGACCAAATGTGGTCATATGTGCAGATCTCTACAACCTGTCGTGACTCTTGTCACATAATCATTATGTCTCGTTCGACCTTGGACTTCTTCAATCAGAAAGAAACACTCCTCTACCAGTCTTTCCATCCCTGGGTGGTTGCAGCTGGGGCTACCTCAGTGGTCTTAGCTGGCTGAGGCTGAGCAACAACAGGAGTTGCTGCCTGGTCCTTGTCGTCGGCATCATCGGCATCGTCGGCATCGTCAGCATCGTCGGCATCGTCAGCGTCATCAGCGTCATCCTTATTGTCCTTGTTGTCCTTGTCGTCGTTGCCGTTGCCGTTGCCGTTGTCGTTGTCGTTGTCGTTGTCGTTGTCATCCTTGTCATCCTTGTCATCCTTGTCATCCTTGTCATCCTTGTCATCCTTGTCATCCTTGTCATCCTTGTCGTCGTTGTTTCCGGCGGCCGGCACAGGTTGGACAGCAGTAGCAACTGGGACCGGTGCAACTGGGGCCGGTACGGTGGCGCATGCG
>Ga0210040_10007074_pt1 | contig 13744 bp, 4 predicted proteins | sample CryGeyCG12114_NA_FD_185462 | JGI IMG/M metagenome (GOLD analysis project Ga0210040, IMG submission 185462) | Groundwater microbial communities from aquifer - Crystal Geyser CG19_WC_8/21/14_NA (SPAdes) (version 2) | ecosystem: Environmental > Aquatic > Deep subsurface > Groundwater | place: USA... | reverse complement strand
CTACTACTATAGCGTTAAATAAAGATTATTACTTAGTATTATAGTATTTATTTACTAAGTAAGAAAAAAAGAAAGTCTTTATAGCGTTTAAGCTTTAGAGAGTAAAGAGTATCTTTTAGAGTAATAGCTTAGTTATCTTATACTTTAATAACTTCTTTATAAGTAGAGTATTAAAAGAGTATAGTAAGTAATATTATAGCTAGTACTTATTATAAAGTAATAATAGTATAGATAGTACTAGTAACTAAGTAAAGCTTTACTTTTAAGCTACGCTCTTAAGCTTAGCGTAATACCTTATACTTAGAAGTAAAGTAGATAGTATTAATAGTAATATATATATTTATAATAAAGTAGAGATTATATAGTAGAAATAACTATAAGAAGGTACTAACTTTAGAAGTATAGTAAAAGGTTATAGGCTTTATCTTATAAAAGTATAAGCCTATTATCTTATAGCTAATCTATTAGTAGATATTATATAGCGCGTAGTAAATAGTAATATAGCTATTATTAATAAAAATAAATATCTTACTACTACTAATCTCCTAAATATAGTTATAAATCTTAAGTAGTAAGTAGAAAAAAAGAGAGGAAGTAAAGTTCTTATTTATACTATCTATTATTAGTAATAAGTTAATTCTATTTTAAGTTAAGTTAACTTACTTAAGGCCTAGAAACTATAAGTATAAATAACGCTTTTAATAGTTAAAGTTAAAGAAGATATTAGAAGTACTAAATATAACTATAAGTATAGACTAGTAGAGCATTAATAAAGAGAGAAAGTTAAGATTATATAAAGCTATATACTTATATACTACGTATAGCTACTACTAAAAATCTTAAGATAAAAGTAAAGAGTAAAGAGAAAATAATATATAGAAAATAGTAAGATAGTAAGATAGTATAGAAGTTTAAAGTAAAAGAGACTACTTACTTTATCTTACTATTTCTATAGTACTTACTATATTAAAAATACTTTAAAACGCTAGTAAGAGGTTATAAAAGAATACTAATTCTAAGTAAGAGATAATTATAAGGTTATAATAGTTTAAAAAAAAGTAAAAGTAAAATTCTTAAGTTTATATACTTAAGGTAAAGGAGACTCTACTATAACCTTCTTAGTAAGATATATATTAGAATACTCTTAAAAGCCTAGTAATTTTTTATAAGAGAATATAGATCTTATAATAATAGTAGATATTAAGTTTCTAGTAGACTTAGAGCTTTATTTTAATATTTATTATTCTATTACTAAGTTAGCTACGTAAGTGTATATTATTTATACGTACGTATATTTATAATACTACTACTACTATATATACTCTTACTTTTTACTATTAATACTATATATATATATTATTAACTAAACTTTTATATAACGCTATAGCTCTATCTTTAGTTCTAGTTTACTTATATAAGAGTATCTTTAGTATATATAGTAGTAGAGGTCTATTTAGCTATTTTAGTATAGTTAGTAGAGAATAGTATAAGTTACCTACTTATAAAAGTAGGCTTCTTATCTATTAATTAGTTATCTACTTTAGGAATAGCTAAATAAGAGCTATATAAGTAAAGTAAGTTATACCTTTTTATTTCTAATACTAGCTAACCTTAATAAGTTAGTAACCTAAGTAAGAGTTTAGGCGTAGAGTAATACTCTTATATTATCTCTAGCTATTTCTATATAAACCTTCTCTATACTTTAGTAACTTAGTAGTAATAATAATAATAATAGTAAAGATAATAAAGCTAAGCTATAGTTTAATTTAAGTAATACTAAGAATAACGTATAAATACTAGATATAGATAAGGTAAATAAAGAAGAGATAGAAGATATATCTAGTAGGTTAAATTAACCTATAGTTCTTATACTAGTAAACGCTCTAGCTACTCTAGTTTTAAAGTACTAGTATCTTATACTACTAATAACTATAGTTATACTAAATAGTAGCTATACTAACTTTAACTTTAGTACTATCTATTATAGTACTTACTATAGTTATATTTATAGGTTAGATCTAGCTTCTATAGAAAGGGCGAACTAGAAATAATCCTTTATTTCTAATAGCTTACGCTTCTCTTAGAATTAGTAACTTAAGAAGTAACTTTCTACCTAAAACTAACTCTCTTTTTAGTAGATTAGTAAGTAGTAGTACCTTAATAAAGCGTAGTATACTAGTAAGAATAAGAAGTAGTAGAGCTAACTAAACTATATTATTTATATTATAAAGATAGAGCTTAGTAAAGTTATTATAGGTAATAATAAGTATATAAAATACTAAAAGTATAGCTAAGATTATATAAAGTATAAAGTTAGTAGTACTATTAGTAAGGTAGTAAAGAACTTATATAGTAAAGCTAGTAATTACGTATACTACTATATTAATACTTATACTTATAAAAGTATCTAAGCTTATATATAGAGTCTATCTATTAACTAAGTACTAATTACTCTTCTATCTCTCTACTTATAACGTAAACTATAGGCTTATTATAGTAAGTTTTAGATATTAGTAGCTATATAAGCTATCCTATATTATTATTATAGTTATATTATTTATTAAGTTCTTAATATACTAATATAGTAAGTACTATACTACTATTTAATAGTAGCTATTATCTTTTATATTAGTATAATTACGCTTTAGCGTATAATATAGATTTTATTCTTTACTATTACTAGCTAAGTCCTTATCTCTCTATACTACTCTTAAGTTTTCTTCTTAATTATAGTTACTAAGTTAAGTATCTTAAGTAGTTATAGTTAGTAAGTTTATTAAAAAGCCTTATTAAATAAGCTTACTAGTAGTAACTTTTTAAAGAGGTAAGTATTATATAGAATAGATAATAGTAGAATTATATATATTATATAATACTACCTCTTCTTTTTCTTTAAATCTTTTATAGTAACTACTACTACTACTTCTTTTCTCTTACACTTTTTCTCTATTTAGTAATACTCTCTACGCTACTTCTTTACTATTTTCTTCTAAGTAGTAGTAGACCTAGTTACTAGTATTATACTTACTTTACTACTTTTACTTATTTTACTACTTTTATATAGTCTTACTAATAGAGCTACTTATAACTTTAGTGCTAGTATTATAGATATAAAAGAATATATACGTATAGAGCGTCTATATAAGAGCTTAAGATTTTTTAAAAGTTTCTTAAAACTAACTAACTTAGGCTAGTCTTTACTCTTACTCTCTAGCTTATTTTTACCTTTACTTTTATCTTTACTTTTACTTTTTAATATAAGCTTATTACTCTATATAAGCTATATTACTTATTATTACTATACTTTAGCCTTAGCTTTAGCCTTAGCTTTAGCTTTAGCTTTAGTATTACTATTAGCTTAAGTATTATCTTCTTCTTTATCTTTAGCTTCTTCTTTATTCTTTATATCTCTATTAGCATATATATCTATACTTTAAATAAATAATAGCTTATTATCTAAGTTATATATAACTTACTATTACTTATTTCTCTCTATATTATCTTATACTATTTAAGAGTAAGGAAAGATAGGTCTACATAAGTAACTAATAGGCCCTAGTATAGTAATACTTATCTTCTATACTACATAGCTTAGCTAACTATAAAGTAAGTAGTTAGTAGAGACTTTAGTAATATAGATACTTAATATACTAGTTATACTTCTATTAATAGTTAATACTATTAAGCTTTTAATATACTTACTATTCTAATTATATAAGTAGTAATAGTATACTTTATTAGTTACTCTTATCTACTCTTTAGTATTATAGTAATTAAAGTATATATAGTAGAACCTCTACTTATCTATACTAGGCCTACGCTTTAGTAGTAATACTATATAGCTCTTAGTAATACTACTTTTATTTATCTTTAATATACTATCCTTCTTCTTAATATATATATATTATAACCTATATATATTCTTAAGTAGTAGTTCTATAACCTAGTCTCTAAGGAATAACTTAAGAAAGCTATAGTACCTATAGTTAACTATATTTAGATTAGTAATTATCTTAGAGTAGTTAGCTTTTAACTAGTATATATTAATACTATATACCTCTATAATTACTCTAAGCTTTACTTATAGTATATAGTTTCTATCTATAAACTCTATAATATACTTATTATTAAATATAGTAGTATAGTAGCGTATATATAGAGTAATATTCTTATAAATAGTACTTTTAAGTAACTTCTCTAGTTACTAAATAAGGTTAAAGAATAGTTCTAGAAATTTACCTATATATACTAGGAACTTACTCTTACTATAGGCTTTTTATTCTAACTAGAGAATACTCTATTTAAGGAGAGATAATTTAAGTCTTAATAGTAGTTATAATAATTTAACTTATAATAGTAGTTATAGTAATTTAATTTATAATAGTAGTTATAATAATTTAACTTATAATAGTAGTTATAATAATTTAACTTATAATAGTAGTTGTAATTATAATAAGCATAGTAGTATTATAGTAAGCACTTTAGTAGTATATAGTATATAGAGTTATATAGTAGTAGGCTAAAAAGAAAATAAAAGTATAGTAACGCTCTTTACTAGTGTTTACGCTATCCTATAAGGTCCTAGGTTAAACTAAATATAATACTTTAACTTAAACGCTTATAGTAGACTATAGGAAACTATAAGAGAATATATAAAAGGATATAAGAAATATATAGTATTTTTATATTAATAGCTCTTAAACCTTAAGTTAATACTTAAGTATTAGATTTACTTAAATTACTAGTAATTCTTTATAGAAGAATATAAGTATAGGTAAAAGAGGTTAGTAATTATTTATAGGAGAATATAGGTATAGGTAAAAGAAGTTAATTATTTATATAGAGTAGCTATTAATAGCTATATACTACTAAGCGAATTCTATAGCTAACTTTATCTTAATATCTCTATCTATCTAAATAATAATAACTAATTTCTCTATTAACCTCTATAATATACTATAGTATAATAGGAAGTACTATTTATCTAGACTACCCTTCTATATATATATGCGTATAATAATTACTTTAATAGCTTTATAATAGTTAACTAAGTATACTACTACTTACTATAACTATAATATATACTTATAAGTAAATAGCTTATTATCTTCTACTTTAAGAGTCCTTATAATAACTAGTAACTAATCCTAGTTTTTCTCTTCTAGATAGTAGACGAAATTATAGTATTATACAGCGTTTAATACTTACTTCTAGTACTTAGTAGGTATACTATAGGTATAGTAGCGTATATAATACTATAAATTATATACTATATAAGCTTTAAAGCTATATAATAGATAGTAAGATAGTCTACTCTCTTACTCTAGATAAGTATAATATATTTACTCTATTAATAGTATATTACTAGTATAGGTATTAAACTTTTTATAATTAGATCTACTAATTATAAGGTATATATAAGACTAAAAGAGAGCTAGAAGTATATAAGTATATAGTTAGCTAGGTCTAAGTAGGTATCTTACTTTCTATACTTATATAAACTAGCTTACTAGCCTTATATAGCTACTAGATAATTAATAGTATAAGATAAATACGCTAATAATTAGGTAGTCTATTAATAAAGTACTTATACTCTAGATCTTATATAAGATAAGCTACTTATATTACTATATACTATATATCTATAAAAGATAGTAGTATTAATAGTATAGTACTAATTTACTAAGAAGTATAGTAGTAGTATTATAGAGGTAATATTCTTATAATAGTAATAGATAGCTTCTATATATTAACTTAATTTTATACTAATAGTAGCTAGTGTAAAGTATAAGCTACCTAGGTTAAGTATATCTAAGGTTACTACTAAAGTATAGAATAGTATAAGAATATTAGCTTATATTACTCTAGCTATATCTAATACTATAAAACTTTAAGCTATCTATATTACTAATACTAAGCCTTCTCTTACTACTTAAGATAAATAAATACCTCTATAAGTATTATACTTATAATAAAGTAGAAGATTATTTTATAACTATATAGATATAGTATAAGTACGTTTAAAGAGTAGAAAATAAAGGCCGCCTTAGTAGCTTAACCTAAGATAATATTAATAAAGTATACGTAGTACTTACTTAAGAAGCCTACGCTAGTAGGTATATATAGCTAATAGTACCTACTATTCTAATCTTATAAGCTCTAGTAAGTAATAATATACTATAGATACTACTAGATAAAGATAAAGATAATAACCTTAAGTATAACTTATATAATATTAATAACTAGTTAGGTAAGCTAGATAGCGCCTTTAATATATTTAGTTAAGGAGATAAGATAGATAATGCTACGCTAGTACTAAATAATAATCCTAATAAGTAAGATAAACTTCTTAACTCTAAAGATAAAAAAGATATACTTAAGTATCTTAAGCTCTACTACTTATACTACTAAATTAGTTATAGCTTATAAATAGTACTATAAGAGGTAATAAAGAAGTACTTTAATATATATCTCTACTATAGTAATACCTACGCTTAATTTATATATAAAGTTATATAAGTCCTAGCTATAAAATATAATAAGTATAGCTAGGGGTATATAGCCTATATAGGTAGGTATACTAATAACTAGAACTATAATATATATAATAAAAGTTGCTATAAGCTAAAGCTAACCCTAGATAGCCTAGATAAACCTATAGTATAATTTAATTATATCTTAGTTACGCCTTAACTTATCTAATAATACGCTAATTATACTTAAGCGCTTAAACTCTAATTATATTATAATACTTTTACTAGTAATCTAGTAGATACGCCTATAATACTTAGAGACTAGACTAGTAGCTAGATCTATTACTAACTATAAAGTAATAGCTTCCTCCTTAAGGGTTATAAAGTTATATACTAAATATTACTTAATAAGATTACTTTAATAAATAAACGCGTTAATAAAAACTATTATAAAGTTATAGTTATATTTATATACTTACTAAATTTCTACCTATATACTTAGTTTACTAAAGTAAATATACTCTTTAGTATAGTTATATTAAGTAGCTATTATAATAAGTACCTTAATATATTTTTATAGCTACTAGTATAGGAGTTTAAGACGCTTTTAGTATAAAGAGTACTAGCTATTAATATAAGTTAGGCTAGTAATTATCCTTTTAACCTCTACGTATATCTTATACTTATAACTAGAGATAGCTAAGTAGTAGCTAAAGCTATAAGTATAAAAGAGCCTAGTAATATAAAATTTCTATATTATACTTATAAAATTAAAGTAACTAAAGATAAATAAATAGAATACTACTATATACTATATAAGCCTAAGTACTTTAAGCTAGACTTACTACTACTATAAAATAATCTTACTAGTAATATAGACTAGTAGCTAAACGTCTTAAGTAGTAATAAAGATATTACTTATTAAAGCTATCTAAGAGACTTTAATATATTATACTAGCTAGAGAGCTTCTCTATTAATATAATATATACTATCTTACTTAATATAGTTAGTAAGATCTTCTATATACTATAGAGCGTTAAATAAAACTTATATAGTAAGCCTTCTAAAAGTAAAAATAATATAAGAACTTACTAGAATACTAGTAATTATTATATATTAAAGTAAGATAAGGATTATATTAATAAGGCGCTACGTAAGACTTAGAAAGATATCTTAGCCTATATTAGCCTACTCTTAAGAGTAGTTAGAGAGTATTACGTAAACTTTAAAATAGCTAAGTAGAAAGCTTTCCTCTTTATATATAGCTTTACTTTCTTACTAAATACTATACTAAAAGTATATTATTATAACTTTAAAGATCTTAGTAATCTATATATACTACTTCTAAATAGGTTAGTTAAACTTTAAAATATTAGTTAAATAGATAAGCTATTATAGTAGTTTATAGAGTCTTACTAGTAGCTATACTATACTTAATTTAAGAGTATAAGTAAAGATATAGATAACTTACTATATATATAAGTCTATACTCTCTAACTATACTTACTTTTTTACTTAGCTAATAACGTTATAAACTAGAGACTTATATTAATATTTATATAGTAGCTTCTAGAAGGCTATTTTAGGTATATTAAAAGTAAAGCTAATTTACTACTTTATATAATCTTTAGCTTTATAATAAGCACTATAGATAAAGAGTATTATATAATAATAAAGTTTTACCTTAACTAGTACTTAATAACTAAGCCTTTATACTACTAGGATATATAATAGCTATACTATAAGTAAAGCTTTAAAATAGATAAGAGCTTACCTATATAGTAGCGCTTTATATAAGATATTAAAGTTAAGAAGCTATACCTAACTATTATACTTAAGAACCTCTTTATTTAGCTTTATAGTAGCCTACTATTATAGTTAGATATAATTATAGTAGTAAAGCTATTCTAGTAGAAGATACTAAGAAATTATAATAACTTTTAAGTCTTCTTCTACTATAATAGCTAAGATACTTTATTACGCTTTAGCTATATTTTCTACTTTATATATATATCTAGTATAGCGCGTTAATAAGACTTAGTATACGTAGAAGAGATAAAGTATACTAAGAATAATAAGATCTTTACTATAACTAGTACTAGTAGTAAGTATTAGATTATTATAGGCTATATTACTAGTTTAGTTAGTATTATACCTATTAATATCTAAGTAAATAGTAGAATTATTACTAAGTAGTAGATTATTAGTAAAGATAGTATCTATAATAAGCTCTATTACTTACCCTAAGCTCTATTACTTACTCTAAGCTCTATTACTTACCTTAAGCTCTATTACTTACTCTAAGCTCTATTACTTATTATAAGTGCTAAGAGTATAGTAAGCGTATAAGTAAGTACTACTTTACTTTTACCTTTTACTACACTTACGTAATTAACTAGTCTTTTATAATATAATTTATTTATAATACTATTTATTATTATTAACTATAGAGATTATTACTTATACCTACTACACTATACTTAATTATTTATCTTAACTTTACTATTAAGGTAGCCTAATAGGTTCTTATATTTTATTCTTATATAGTAGTATTTCTAAGATAGCTACTAGGCGTAGAAAGGTATGTAAGTTTAATTTTTTACCTTATTAATTTTAGTTTATTTTAATCTTTTTACTCTTTCTATTTTTTTACTCCTTCTCTTTTCTTCTTAAACTTTCTCTTTAAATCTTACTATATATATAAAGTCTTCTTTATATTCTCTTATAGCCTTTTATAGCTATTTTAAAAGAGTTTAAATATATACTTACTTTTTTTTCTTTATATCCTCTTATAGCCTCCTATAGCTATTTTAATAAGTTTAAAATATAAGTCTACTACGTATTCTCTTACAGCCTCTTATAGCTATTTTAAAGGGGTTTAAATATATACTTACTCTCTCTCTTTTATATCCTCTTATAGCCTCTTATAGCTATTTAGATAGATTCTAAATATAAGTCTCTTCTATATTCTCTTATAGCCTCCTATAGCCTCCTATAGCTAATTAGATAGTATTTAGATATAGGCCTACCTTCTCTTCTTTATATCCTTCTTCTTTTATATCCTCTTTCTTTTATATCCTCTCTTTTTTATATCCTCCTTTTTTTATATCCTCTCTTCTTTATATTCTCTCTCTTTTATATCCTTTTATAGCCTCTTATAGCTATTTAGATAAGGTTTAGATATAGGCTTACTCTCTATATTCTCTTATAGCCTCTTATAGCTATTTATATAAGGTTTAAATATAGCTAAAGAGAAGGTAAGTAAGATAAGTATAAGTACTAATATAGCTTATTTCTTTACCTAAGAGGGTATAGGAGAATATAAGTAGTATTATATAGTACTTAATAAAATAAAACCTAATTACTTACTTATTTAGACTTATCTATATACTCTTATTTATACCTATCTATATACTCTTATTTATACCTATCTATATACTCTTATTTACACCTATCTATATACTCTTATTTAGACTTATCTATATACTTATATTTAGACCTATCTAAATACTCTTATTTATACCTATCTATATACTCTTATTTATACTTACTTAAATACTCTTATTTATACTTACTTAGCTGCCCTAAAATATACTAGTTTAGCTAGTATAAATTAGAATATACTAGTATAAAAAACACTATATTTCTAGTATAAATAAGACTAAATAGCTACTCTTATTTACACTAGATTGTCTAGTTTTTTTAAAACTAGCTACCGTCCATAGGGATACGATGGAGGCTCCAACCGGCATGCACCACGACATCTCCGACATAGCCAAAATAGCCTTCTCACGGCCCCCTGTTGCCGATCAAGATCATCAATCATGGCACACAATGATTGTCATCGATCTCCCCAGCCTCGAAGCCCACCGACATCACCCGAAGCACGTCAAGGTTCTAGAGAAGGAGAGACACAGCTCATGGCGCGCCACCACGAAGATTTTTGATTCTTTCGAAACACTCTTAGGACCGAGTTTGCAAGTCGTAATAAAGGAAAGATTATATACCCGTCCTTCCCATCTCATGCAGCACATCGAGTGCGACCACGAACATTTCTTGTCGGTACAACGAGTCTCGCGGCACCAAAGAAACATATCGGAAATTTCCGTAGTCTTCAAAACATGGACTCGTGCGTCGTAGCAGAGAAGGCATGAGCACAGATTACGCACGCTATACCATGCATCTATAGTCTCTGCAGCCACGCGCAGATCTCATAGCGCTGCGATGATGGCTTTATGAGAGCCTGGAGAAGACGGCAGCAGATCATACAACGATGCGACGGAAGTTTTTGGTAGCAAAGCGGGAGAGATTGAGATTAAAAATGAGATTTTCGACAGAACGAAGACTGCCAGGCCATGTTCTCTAGTTGCAGTTCCTTGGGTGTTCGAGCCATTGTGAGTCTCTTTGATCTTTTTGAGACGGAGAGAGGGCAGCCCTCACCATCTTCTATGATGTTGACTTTGGACATTCAGGTTGTGCGAGTTGAGTTGTCGAAAGGACGAAGGCAGCAGCGGAGCAAGAGAGCTTTATACACAAGCCTCCTCACGTGACTGACACATCCAAGGCCTTGATTGTCATTTTCGCACAATGTCGATCTCCCGGGACGGTTTTCCAGAGAAACATACTGTCCCTTCGATCCCAATCTTCATCGCTCCGCTTACGAGAAATCTCGGACCCTTCTCGACGAGTCGCTGGACATATGGGTGTCGTGTCGATAGTTCGGAGAGCTCTCGACGCTCATGCGATTCCAAAGTGAGTTCTTTTCGACAGAGGTGGGAGCAAAAGACCATCTTACGTTTTCTCGGCGTTTTTTTTTTTGTTGTTTCAGAAGACGAGAGGAGTGTACGAAGACTAGAGAGGTGGACGGAAGAGCTATCTTTGTACCTCAACGTGCAGACTCCCAGCCATCTCAAAAGAGAGAGAGGTTTTGGATGGTGCGTACAACTCCAACCTCAACACAACCATACATTTGTGCAGTCAATTCTGCCGACACTCTTCATGCGTGAAGATGGACCATGCTTTTCGAGCAGGCCCATGGCTTTGAAGAAGTCGCATCTTGGAAGACATACTTCCATGTGTTGCAATTTTGCAGCGCTCGTCCACCGACTCATGCATCGTCAGTCTCCTGGTTTCTGGACAGGACATTGCCACCAGAGCAGACGGTTTCTGGGACGACCATGATTTCAATTTCGCACTATTTTGACTATCATGTCACTGACACTCAATTTCTTCGAAACGCCGAGGCTGAGGTTTCAAGATGCCCTCAATCGTTATGCATCTAGCTGTGCGATATTTCAATGAATCATGAACGACCGTATTGAAGACTTTTGAATGGAAGAGAACGACAGGCACAGAACCATCGCAATCTTTTCTGGGGCTTTTGATGGTATGCGCAAGAAATTGTGTCTGAAGAAAGGAAACTAGAAGCGTCGTGAGAGACTTATCCACCCAGGAAGGGGAAGGACAACATGATGTACTTGGTTTGCCGTTTCTGGAGTCTGGAATATCGAGCGCTAGCTGCGGTCGCCGGACATCATCGGTAATTCCAAGTCTTTTCAAATTCCGTCGAGCAAGGCTCATATTCCTTGTCGCTCTTTGGTTTTTGAGGCGACGAAACATGCCTCATGCCCCCAGTTGATGTCCTACTTTCCCACGGCGGCAGGAGTCATTATAGACCGGTTTGTACTTTTAGGAGTGAGAGGAGCGGGCGGTAGACATGTAATGGAATGCATAAGACTTTGGAAAGAAACATGTTCCGCGTATTGCTAACATCTTCACGTCGGTCAGTCCTCTCCGGTATTTGCAGTTCTTTGTGTTCAGAGAAAGAAACACACGCCATTGCCTCCAGCACCCGGAAGTCTAGGAAAACGTCTCGACTCAATCCAGGATACTTGCAAAGGTTAGATTCGGGAGCAGGAAGAGCCAGCGGCACCAGACATGAGTTGGCAACCATAGAAGTATTCTGTGACTCAAAGTCTGCGTGAAATAGACTTGTCAGTGGACTTGCGGAACAGAGCTCATAGACGTCGTGGTTAGTGTTTTGAGGCGAAAGAAGCACGCGCCATGCGAGACGACCGCTGAGGCTTTTGGAAGACGTCTCGAGTCAACTCATGTTACGAACCTAGGGAGATTTCAGAAAACAAGCCAACGGCACCAGACATTCATGGTTGCCATAGAAGTTTTGCAAGAAATCGCTCCCTGAGGTTGTGTGATGAGGACCAAGAAACAACAGGATACGAGACAGATATATATACTCGCACTCGCTGGCCAATCTTTCCAAGCAGAGTTCATACCTGTATACGCTCATGTTTCTGAAGCGACACAAGCGCACGTCATCCGCCTCCACCATGTTGTATTTCGGACGACGTCTCGACGCAACTCATCGAACTTGAACATGTCAAATTCGGGAGCAGAAGATGCCAGTACCAGACATGTGTCTGTGTCCACTGCGATTTCGAAATCAATGTTTTATGATATCGCGTGAAGAAAAGTGAAGAACAGCGCGAAGAGCGAGGTGTTCATATGCACGCAGGGCGAGCGTTCATCAGAGGGCTCTGATGATATTTCGGCTCATAATCCTGTCATCTCCAATATTAAGCGGAAGAAGCCAGCACCAAATACACTCCTATTCAAGCAGTTTCCGAACATCCCAGATTCGATTCCAGCCTTGTGTACTGCGAAGTCTCTAGTCCGAGCAGAGCTCATATCCGTAAAGTGTTTCTTCTTTTCGAAGCGACGACATGCGCGCTGGAACGCATATTTCTTGGGCGATGGCAGAAGTCATGCAATCGTTGCGGAGCTTTTTTTTTTTAGGAGAAAGGAGTCAGCGGCAGACATGACGACGGCGCTTGTAAGATTCTGAAGAAAACGGATTCTGGGACGGTGTGATGAGGAACGAGGACCGGTGGGAGAGGCGAGGTATTTATATACTAGCGGTCAGCCGATCTGAGCGTTTGTCCTCGAAATGCGGACAGCTTGTGCACGAATGAAGCCGAATGAAGTCTCCGAAAACACGGTGCATGTCATCACACACAAATTCTTGCGTCCGAAAGTGGGAAGCTTCTCATACTTTGAGACGACTGTAACTATACATGCTACCCTCACACCACTCCCGTCATCGCTGCTCATCCACTCTGAAACGGCACATCCAACCTCTGCCTCCTCTTCCTCTCCCTCTCCCTATCCCTACTCTTCCTCCTCCCCTCATCCCCACTCCTCTCATCCTCACTCGGCCCATTCTCCTCCACCATAACCCCCGAGTTCCCACCAG
>Ga0210040_10007073_pt1 | contig 13744 bp, 16 predicted proteins | sample CryGeyCG12114_NA_FD_185462 | JGI IMG/M metagenome (GOLD analysis project Ga0210040, IMG submission 185462) | Groundwater microbial communities from aquifer - Crystal Geyser CG19_WC_8/21/14_NA (SPAdes) (version 2) | ecosystem: Environmental > Aquatic > Deep subsurface > Groundwater | place: USA... | reverse complement strand
TTGATGAGGCCCTGGATCGGCCAGGCGGCGGCGTCGCCCAGCGCGCAGATCGTGTGGCCCTCGACCTGCTTGGTCACCTCATGGAGCATGTCGATCTCGCCGACTTCGGCCTCGCCGGTGCGCAGCCGCTCCATCACCCGCCACATCCAGCCGGTGCCTTCGCGGCAGGGCGTGCACTGGCCGCAGCTCTCGTGCTTGTAGAAATAGGACAAGCGACTGATCGCGCGGACGATGTCGGTCGACTTGTCCATCACGATGATGCCGGCCGTGCCGAGACCCGAGCCCAGCTCCTTCAGCCCGTCGAAATCCATTGGGCAATCCATGATCTGCTCGGCCGGGACGAGCGGCACCGACGAGCCGCCCGGGATCACCGCCAGAAGATTGTCCCAGCCCCCGCGAATGCCGCCGCAATGCGTCTCGATCAGCTCGCGGAAGGGGATGCTCATCGCCTCCTCCACCACGCAGGGCTTCTCCACGTGGCCAGAGATCTGGAACAGCTTGGTGCCCTGGTTCTTGTCGCGCCCGAAACCGGCGAACCAGGCTCCGCCGCGGCGCAGGATGGTGGGCACAACGGCGATCGACTCGACATTGTTGACCGTGGTGGGGCAGCCATAGAGCCCCGCGCCCGCCGGGAACGGCGGCTTTAGGCGCGGCTGGCCCTTCTTGCCTTCCAAGCTCTCGATCATCGCGGTCTCTTCACCGCAGATATAGGCGCCCGCGCCGCGGTGGACGAAGACGTCGAAATCGTAGCCCGAGCCGCACGCATTGTTGCCCAGCAGCCCGGCCTCGTAAGCCTCCTCGACCGCGGCGAACAGCGTCTCCGCCTCGCGGATATACTCGCCCCGGATATAGATGTACGCGGCCCGCGCACGCATGGCGAAGCCCGCCACCAGCGCACCTTCGATCAGCTTGTGCGGATCGTGGCGGATGATCTCGCGGTCCTTGCACGAGCCGGGCTCGCTCTCGTCGGCATTGATGACGAGAAAGCTCGGCCGGCCGTCCTTCGATTCCTTGGGCATGAAGGACCACTTCATGCCGGTGGGAAAGCCGGCCCCGCCCCGCCCGCGCAGCCCGCTCGCCTTCACCTCGTCGATGATGGCGTCCTGCCCCCGGGCGAGGATCGCCTTGGTCTCGTCCCAGTCGCCGCGCCCGCGCGCAGCGGCAAGCCCCCAGTCCTGGAAGCCGTAAAGGTTGGTGAAGATCCTGTCCTTGTCAGCGAGCATCGCCGTTCGTCCCCGGACTGGCGCCGCCCGCCACGAGCAGGCCGGTCAACATGATACATGAGGCAGCGACGATCAGGCCGCCAACCTCTTCGCACACGCCGTAACCGCGCCAGAGCGCCAATGCCAGCACTGCGAGCGCAATGGCCGCCAAAACGCGGCCGAAATCATGCGCTTTTGCGGCATCATCGGCTCCAATCGCGCACTCAGACGGCATCACACGCCTTTACGCGCGAGCGCAGCGAGGCGAGCAACCCGCCTCCCGCACGCAGAAAACCGCCGCAAGAGATTATCCACATCCCGCTCATCGCCGGCTTACACAATGCCCCGACACGTGCGCCGGGGCTCGCCTTGCGCCGAACGAGCCTTCGCCCACTCCCATTCCGGCCCGGTCGTAGATGCGCGGCCTACTCATGCCATGCCTCCGAAGACGAACAGCGCGGCGACTGCCAGGATCGCCAGCAGCACCACCGTTTTGACGATGCCCTTGAGGAATTTCCAGGCCAGCACGATCAGCAGCAACGCAAGGACGATGGGAACGGCCTGGCTCATCGACCAGCCTCACCTTTCCAGCGGAACTCGCCAAGCCGGCGCGACCGCAGGAGCTCTCCCGCGGCCGTGACCTTCGCAGCGCAGCCTAGCATTATGCGGCTATCTGGCACGACGGCCGGCGCCGGCACGCTGCAGACGGCCGCGAACGATCGCGCCCTCACCATTCGCCCCGATAATCGTGGTTCTGGGTCACCATCTCTTTCAGCGTGGTCGGCCCGCCGCTCGGCTCGGACGTGCGCCGGCCGGGCTCCTGCGTGCCTTCCTTGGGCAATTCGCCGCGCGCCAGCGTGTCGAGCACCAGGTCGAGCCGCTCGGGCGTCAGGTCCTCGTAATTGGCGTCGTTGATCTGAACCATCGGCGCGGTGGCGCAATTGCCCATGCACTCCACCTCGGTCAGCGTCCACATACCGTCGGGCGTGGTGTGGCCCTTCTTCATGCCGCGCTCGTAGCAGCGGGCGAGGATGTCGTCGGAGCCGCGCAGCATGCAAGGGGTGGTGCCGCACACCTGCACGTGGAATTGGCCAACCGGCGCGATGTTGTACATCGTATAGAAGGTCGCCACCTCGAGCACGCGGATCACCGGCATGCCAAGCTCGGCCGCGACATACTCGATGACCGGGATCGGCAGCCAGCCTTGCGTGTTCGTCTCCGCGCCCACCTGCCGTTGAGCGAGGTCGAGCAACGGCATCACCGCCGAACGCTGTCGGCCTTCGGGATAGCGGGCGACGATCGCCTTGGCCTTGGCTGCATTTGCATCGGACCAGGCGAACGAACCCCAGCGCGCGCGCAATTCGGGCGAATCGGGATGAGGCGCGCGTTCAGCCATGGTCCGCACTCCCCCGGCGCGCGTGAGCCAGCGCAACCCAGGCTGTCGACAGCGCTATGGCCACAGGCACGCCCACGCCTTCCCACAATAGTCCAGCAGCCAAAGCCAATACGGCCACGATCGCCGCCACAAGCACGAACAGCCAGAGCGAGGGAGGCCTTCTCATCGGTCACACTCCCCGAACACCACGTCGATCGCGCCGAGGATTGCGGTCGCGTCAGGCAGCATGTGGCCCTTGCACATGAACTCCATCGCCTGGAGGTGGCTGAACGCGGTCGGGCGGATCTTGCAGCGATACGGCTTGTTGCCGCCATCGCTCACCAGATAGACCCCGAACTCGCCCTTGGGGCTCTCCGTCGCGACATAGACCTCGCCGGCAGGCACGTGGAAGCCTTCGGTGTAGAGCTTGAAGTGGTGGATCAGCGCTTCCATCGACTGCTTCATCTCGCCACGCTTGGGCGGCGATACCTTGCGGTCGTCGCTGGCGATCGGTCCCTCGGGCATTTCGGCCAGGCACTGCTTGATGATGCGCGCCGATTGGTAGACTTCTTCCACCCGCACCATGAAGCGGTCGTAGCAGTCCGAATTGGTACCCACCGGTATCTCGAAATCCATCCGGTCGTAGACATCGTAAGGCTGGCTCTTGCGCAGGTCCCACGGCACGCCGGCGGCGCGGATCATCGGGCCCGAAAAGCCCCAGGCAATCGCGTCGTCCCTGCTGACCTTGGCGATATCGACGTTGCGCTGCTTGAAGATGCGGTTGTCCATGACAAGGCTCATCGCGTCGCCGAACAGATCGGGCAGGCGCTTGTCGACCCAGTCGCCAAGGTCGGTCAGCAGCTTGAGCGGCGCGTCCTCATGCACGCCGCCAGGGCGGAACCAGGCCGCATGCATGCGCGCGCCCGAGACGCGCTCGTAGAAGTTCATGCAGTCTTCGCGCAGCTCGAACAGCCACAGATTGGGCGTCATCGCGCCCACGTCCATGACATGGCTGCCGATGTTGAGCAGGTGGTTCTTGATGCGCGTCAGTTCGGCGAACAGCACGCGCAGATATTGCGCGCGGATCGGCACTTCCAGGTTGAGCAGCTTCTCCACCGCGAGCACGTAGGAGTGCTCCATGCACATCGGCGAGCAGTAATCGAGCCGGTCGAAATAGGGCAACGCCTGCAAATAGGTCTTGTACTCGATCAGCTTCTCGGTGCCGCGGTGGAGCAGGCCGATATGCGGGTCCACCCGCTCGATGATCTCGCCGTCCAGTTCCAGCACCAGCCGCAGCACGCCGTGGGCGGCCGGGTGCTGGGGCCCGAAATTGATCGTGTAATTGCCGATCGTCTCGTCGCCCATGGTGGGCGATTGCTCGAAGGAGAGGCCAGTGCTCATACGCCGCAAGTCCATGTTCCGCGCCTGTAGAGACGCATGCTTCGAAGGCCGGGGCCGCTAGTCCGCTCGCCTGCCGGCACCCCCTCGTGCGGGTCGCCGCACGCTTCCCAGGCCGGCGGGGCACAAGGGGCTGGCGTGCTGCTCACCGCTCCCTGTCAGCGTCGCCGCTGCGGTCGACATCGCCATCGCCATCCCCGTCACGGGTCCGGTCGGTCGCGGTTGCATCCTCGCCGCCACGGGGTAGCCGGTTGGGGCGGTCCTCTGTGGGATGCGGGGCGCCCGGGTCACTGATTCCGGTCTTCTGCGGCACGGGTTCGCCCTGGCCTTGTCCGGCGACCTGGCCACCGGCACCCGCGGGCGCGACGCGCTCGGTCGCCTTTGCATCTGTCCTGGCACCGGCGCCGGTCTCGGCCGGCTTTTCGGTCGTCTTGACCTCATTCACCGGCGGAACCTGCGGGTGGGTGGCGGCCTTCTCGTCGCCCGGCAGCACGTAATCGGCGCCTTCCCACGGGCTCATAAAATCGAAGCTGCGAAAATCCTGCGCCAGCTCTACCGGCTCGTAGATGACGCGCTTCTCCTCCTCGGAATAGCGCACCTCGTTGTAGCCGGTGAGCGGGAAATCCTTGCGGAAAGGGTGCCCCTCGAAACCGTAATCGGTCAAGATGCGCCGCAGGTCGGTATTACCGTCGAACAGCACGCCGAACATGTCGAACACCTCGCGCTCGAGCCAGCCGGCATTGGGCCACAGCCGCGTGACCGTGGGCACCGCCTTGACCTCGTCGGTCACCAGCTTGACCATGATGCGGTGGTTCCTGGTCAGCGAAAGCAGCATGTAGACCACTTCGAACCGCTCGGTCCGCGCCGGGTAATCGACCCCGGCGATCTCCATCAGCTGCTGATACTCGTGCTCGTCGCGCAGGAGGCGCAGCGCGTCCTCGATGCGCTGGCGATGCACGGTGAACAGCAGCTCGCCATGCTCCTCGTGCACCTCGACCAGCATGTCGCCGAGCGCTGAGCCGAGCGTGTCGCGCGCTTCGTCATACGAGGCGAAGCGAGGTGCGGAGTGGAGAACCGGCATCAAAGGGTACCTTCGCCCACGCGGCGCATCACCGCTCGATCGTCCCGACGCGGCGGATCTTGCGCTGCAATTGCATCACGCCATATAGCAGCGCCTCGGCGGTGGGCGGGCAGCCGGGCACGTAGATGTCGACGGGCACGATGCGGTCGCAGCCGCGCACCACCGAATAGCTGTAATGATAATAGCCGCCGCCATTGGCGCAGCTGCCCATCGAGATCACGTATTTGGGCGCGCTCATCTGGTCGTAGACCTTGCGCAGCGCCGGAGCCATCTTGTTGCACAGCGTGCCGGCCACGATCATCACGTCGCTCTGGCGCGGACTGGCGCGCGGGGCCACGCCGAAGCGCTCCATGTCATAGCGCGGCATGTTGACGTGGATCATCTCGACTGCGCAGCAGGCAAGGCCGAAAGTCATCCACCACAGCGATCCCGTGCGCGCCCACTGGAACAGCTCCTCGGTGCTGGTGACGAGGAAGCCCTTGTTGTCCACTTCGGTCGAGAGCGCGTTGTAATATTGCGCATCGGGCAGCATCGCCTCGCCACCCCGGGCGCGCTCCGCCTGATGCAGCATCCAGTTCTCGTCAGAGAGCGTCTTGCCCACCGTGCCATCCGGGCTGTCCTGGAATGGCGGGTAGAGGGCGTCGTCTTTCACTCCCATTCCAGCGCTCCCTTCTTCCACGCATAGGCAAGGCCGATCGCCAGCTCGAACAGGAACACCATCATGGTGATCCAGCCCGGCCAGCCGGTGAGATCGAGGCTCACCGCCCATGGGAACAGGAACGCGGCCTCGAGGTCGAAGATGATGAACAGGATCGCCACCAGGTAGAAGCGCACGTCGAACTGGCTGCGCGGGTCCTCGAAGGCGGGAAAGCCGCACTCGTACTCGCTCAGCTTCTGCGCATTGGGCTTGTGCGTCCCGGTCAGGCGCGAGACGCCCATCGGCAGGAAGACGAAAGCCGCCGAGAGCACCGCCGCGATCACGATGAAAATCAGGATCGGCAAGTATTGGGATAGGTCGACCAAGGCAGACTCGATTGCATTGCTGTTGGGGCTCGTTCGGCCCACCGGCACCTAGGCAATAGCCACTCGTCCCGCAAGTGCGTAAGCGGCACGGACACAGAACGCGGCGCCCGCTTCCGGCCCGCGCGGCCCGCTCGAGTTCGAGCTCGCGCCCCGCAAGCGCTTGTCCACTGCCGTGCCGAAACCTAAGTGTCGGCCAGCACTTGCACGCTGCGAGGAGAGGAAACCGAGATGACCATGTTCCACGAAGCCGATCCGATCGTGATCCTGTCCTACGCGCGCACGCCGATGGGCGGCATGCAGGGCGCGCTGGCGGGTGCCAGCGCCACCGACCTTGGCGCCACTGCCGTGAGAGCCGCGCTTGAGCGTGCGGGCGTGTCGGGCGAAGACGTCAACCGGGTGTACATGGGCTGCGTGCTGCCCGCCGGGCTGGGCCAGGCTCCTGCCCGCCAGGCGGCGATCAAGGCGGGCCTGCCCAAGAGCGCGCAGGCGACCACCGTTAACAAGGTGTGCGGCAGCGGCATGCAGACGGTGATCATGGGTGCAGAGGCGCTCGCCTCGGGCACGGTCGAGGTGGTGGTCGCAGGCGGAATGGAGAGCATGACCAATGCGCCCTACCTCCTCAAGAAGCACCGCTCGGGCGCACGGCTGGGCCACGATACCGCCTACGATCACATGTTCCTCGACGGGCTCGAGGACGCTTACGAGGAAGGCGCGGCGATGGGCGCCTTCGCGCAGGACATGGCCAACCAGTACCAGCTCACGCGCCAGGAAATGGACGACTATTCCATCGAGTCGCTCAACCGCGCCAGCAAGGCGATCGCCAGCGGCGCCTTCGCCGACGAGATCGTGCCCGTCACCATCGCCGACCGGCGGGGGGAGACGGTGGTCGACACCGACGAGGGCCCGGGCAAGGGCAAGCCTGACAAGATCCCCACGCTCAAGCCCGCTTTCGCCAAGGACGGCACCATCACTGCCGCCACGTCCTCCACCATCTCGGACGGCGCAGCGGCGGTCATCCTCACCCGCAAGAGCCTGGCGCAGGCCAAGGGCCAGACCCCCATCGCCACCATCGTCGGCTCTGCGGCCCACGCGCAGGAGCCCAAGGAGTTCACCATCGCCCCCGTCGGCGCGATCCACAAGCTGCTCGAGCAGACCGGCTGGAGCGTGAACGATGTAGATCTGTGGGAGGTGAACGAGGCCTTCGCCTGCGTCACCATGTTCGCCATGCGCGACATCGGCATCCCGCACGACAGGATCAACGTCAACGGCGGCGGCACGGCCCTGGGGCACCCGATCGGCGCCAGCGGCACGCGGATCATCGTCACCCTGCTGGCAGCGCTCAAGGCGCGCGGTCTGAAGCGCGGCATAGCAAGCCTGTGCATCGGCGGCGGCGAGGCGACGGCGATAGCGGTCGAGATGGCCTGAGGCCTTCTGTCGGCGACATCGTCCGCCTGATGGAGCGGATTGGCGCGCACGAGCGCTCTTCCCTGTGGCATCGCAGCCGCCTTTGTGACAGCATGCGGGCGAGTTGGGAGAACAATGCCATGAAGAAGCTGCTCATCATCACTGCCGCCCTCACGCTGGCCGCCTGCAACAATGCCGGGGATGCCGATGACGCCCAGGCGCCGGCAACGGCCGGAATGGAGCAGGTCGATCCAAACGCCGAGGCGGGATTCGAGGCCGTAGCCCCCGGCGATTACGAGGTGGTGCATGCAGACGGAGCGATCGACCAGCTTACGATCCAACCTGGCATGACCTGGTCGCTGGTGTCTCAGGACGGTTCGGCCAGCGGCGGCACCATCTTCGCGCAGGACGGCAAGAACTGCTTCGTCACCGAAGGCGTGGCGGCACACCAGTGCTACGAGGGCGCCCCGCCGGCAGATGACGGGAGCATGCAGGTCACGGCCGACGATGGCGAGATGGTGACCGTGCGGCCCGCCGCATAGTTTTCCCAAAGCCGGGCTCCGCAACGTCGCTCGGCTGCGGCGGTGCGGACCTTCAGGGTTCGCCCGCGCCCCAGATCCGGTTCTGCGCGATCCAGCCGGTGCGCCCCTCGACATCGAATTCGCACCAACCGTCGCGACAATCGCCCAACTGGCCCACGACCCCCGGTTCCACGCTCCACCTGAGGTGAGATCCGCTGTCCGGATCCTCGTGCAGGGCGGCCAGGCCGGTTCCGATGACGATCGCCCCCCGCTCAAGCGTCAGCAGGCGCCCGGCGATCCAGCCTTGCGTTCCGTCGGGATCGCGCACCAGGCGCCAGCCCTGCATCACGCGTACCACCTTCACCGGCAGGCCCGGCCTCCGGTACACCCAGTCGATCGGGAAGTTGACGCTGGGACCCTTGCGCATGTTGACCTGCTCTGCCCGAAGTGCGGCCCAGTAGGGCACCTCGCGTTCCTGCGCCCGCACGGGAGTTGCGAGCAGGACAGCGGGCAGCACGACGGCGATGAGGAGGCGCAACGACACGGGCGATCTATACCGCATGGCGAGAGAGCTTCAACGGCGCGTCTCTGCCGCCCCAAGCCTGGCAAATGCATGCCAAAGGGTCTGAATCTGCTGTCATTTCGCTCTCTTGAGTGGTGCAAACCCGCAACATAGACCTACGTAGTCTCACCTAATTGGATGAAAAGCCCGCTTTTGGTCTGGCCGGATCGGTTTGCGCCAATTAAGTGCACCCTTAAGCGCGAAGCGGAGGAGATTCGAAATGAAAAGAGTTATCGCGACTATCGCACTTTCCGCTCTGGCTCTGGGCCACACTGCGGCGATGGCGCAGACCGACGTGGCGCTCCAGCGGGCATCGAGCCCCGTTGCCGGCTCCGACGATCTCGCCGGCGGCGGTGGCATCTGGGCGGTGGTACTTGCCGTAGCCGTTGGCATCGGCATCATCGTTCTGGTCGAGGACAGCGAGGATGACGGCGATCTGCCCGTCAGCCCCTAAGCTGCACATTCCGGATTAGCAGAAAGGCCCCGCTTCGGCGGGGCTTTTTTGTGCGCCACGTCGGCAGTGCGCCGCAATCTCCCCTTCCCGCGCCGCGAGCAATCGCGGGCGCATCGATCAATCGCCAGTCAGGATCCGGTCGACGAGCTGCTTCACAGTGGGTGTGAAATTGTTCGAATAAAACGGATCGGTCTTGAACTGATAAGCGGCATGGCCGGCAAACATCAGGTTCTGCTCGATCGGGCCGCCATGTGCGATGTCCTGAAGCGTCTTCTGGATGCAGAAGCTGCGCGGGTCTGCCGGCCTGCCGGTGGTGAAATCGTCATGATCCTTCCATGAGGAAAACCCGCAATGCGAAAGGCAGCCCATGCAGTCGGCCTGGTCCTTGCGGATCTCGGCGCGCTTCTCAGGCGTCACGAAGATAACCGTGTCGTCAGGGGTCTTCAGCGCCTGCGTCCGACCTTCGCCCACCCAGGCGCGTGCATGATCGCGGTCCTTCGGGGTGACCCAGAAGTTCTTGCCGCGCACGCCGGCATCGAGCTGCACGGTGTGCTCCCCTGCCTGGACACGTGAATAGGGGATCTGGCGCTTCGACCGGCCGATCAGGTCGAGCAGGAAAGGGTTCTTCGCCGCGGAGCTGTAGAAACCCGTCGGGCTGAAGCGGTGCAGCACCACGTCGCCCGGCTCCAGTTCGCGCAGCGCGTCCTTCCATTGCTGCGGAATGGGGCTCTCATGCGTCAGCAGCGGCCTGGTGCCGAACTGGAAGGCGATCTGCCCCAGCTCCGGGTTGTCGATCCAGTCGTTCCAATCGCGCAGATACCACACGCCGCCGGCCATCACGATCGGCACGTCGTCGGCGATGCCTTCCTTGCGCATGACGTCGCGCAAAGCCTTGACGCGCGGGAACGGATCCTCGGGCACTTCGGGATCCTCGGCGTTCGACAGGCCATTGTGCCCGCCCGCAAGCCACGGGTCCTCGTAGACCACCGCCGCCATCAGATCCGCAACCTTGTGGTAGGCGCGCTTCCACAGCGCGCGGAACGCACGCGCCGAGCTGATGATCGGCAGGTAGCTGACATTGTGCTTGGCGGCGATCTCGGACAGGCGGTAAGGCATTCCCGCCCCGCAGGTCACGCCGTCGACAAGGCCCTTGGTCTTCTCCAGCACGCCTTCGAGCACGTCCTGTGCGCCGCCCATCTCCCACAGCACGTTGATGTTGATGGCGCCATTGCCGCTCGCGACGTCGTAGGCGCGCGTGACCTGTTCGACCGCACCGTCAATCGCATAGCGCACCAGCTCCTCGTGCCGCTCCTTGCGTGTCAGCGCCTCGTACACCTGCGGTACGATCTTGCCCTCGGCATCGTAGCTGTCGGCGTTGACCGCGCTGACCGTGCCGATGCCGCCCGCAGCGGCCCAGGCGCCAGAGCTGGCATGGTTGGTGGCGGACACGCCCTTGCCGCCCTCGATCAGCGGCCACACTTCGCGACCACCATATAGAATGGGCCTTACGCCTTTGAAATCCATCAACTACCTCTGTCCGGCTCTCCACCGCGGGCGGACAGTGTACTGTCCGTCTCACCCGGCGCGCTGCACGGTTCAATCTCGTTTGGCACGGGACGCGGTCCCTGCGCCGCGAATTGCGCATAATATCCTGCTATTTCCGGCTTACGCACAAATTCCACCAGACGAAAGCCCACACGCTCGAATTCGCAAAACAGCAGCTGCGGATCGATGCCGTGCTGGTCGGTCGGCCGATCGACATCGACCACGATCACCTGCCCACCCTCGCGCAGCGCCGGCCGCATCCGCCACAGGAAGGCGTAGGGCTCGCTCACCTCGTGATACATGTGGACGAGGAATATGCGATCGAAGCTGCCTTCGGGCAGCCGCGGATCGTCGGATGCGCCTAGCTTGATCGAGACGTTGTCCAGTCGCTCGCGCTCCACCCGGTTGCCGAGCCGGCGCACCACGTCATCGTCGATGTCCTGCGCCAGCACGCGGCCGCTCTCGCCCACACGGGCAGCGAGGCGGACCGTATAATAGCCCTCGCCCGCGCCGATATCGGCCACCGTCATGCCGGGGCGCAGCTGCGCCAGGTCCATCACGGTGGACGCCTCGCGGCGATCGTCGCGTATCTGCTCGGTCGAGAATGCATTGCTGCCCAGGTTCGACACCGGCCGGTAGGCACGCGGGAAATCCCGCGCCGAGGGCGGGCGCCCATCGTCACCGGCATATTCGCAGCCGGCGAGCGACAGCAGCGCCAGGGGCAAGGCAATGGCTCGGATCATGCAGGCCAGCCTACACCGACGGAGCGGCGGCCGCAAAATCGCTCGTCCCGGCGTCCCGCTATTCGACATCCTCGACTTCCACCGCCTCGCCCGTCACGCGCTGCGCCAGCGCGGCGGCGATGAAATCGTCGATCGCTCCGTCGAGCACGTCGCCCGGCGCGGTCGAGGTGGTGCCCGTGCGCAGGTCCTTCACCAACTGGTAGGGCTGCAGCACATAGCTGCGGATCTGGTGGCCCCAGCCGATCTCGGTCTTTTCCTGGTACTCGCCCGCGGCCACGTCCTCGCGCCGGGCGAGTTCGGCTTCATACATCCGCGCCTTGAGCATGTTCATCGCCGTGGCGCGGTTCTTGTGCTGGCTGCGGTCGTTCTGGCTGGCGACCACGATGCCGGTGGGCATGTGCGTGATGCGCACCGCGCTGTCGGTGGTGTTGACGTGCTGCCCGCCCGCGCCAGACGCGCGGTAGGTGTCGATCTTCAGGTCGCCCTCGTTGATCTCCACTTCGATGTCGTCGTCGATCACCGGATAGACCCACACGCTGGAAAAGCTGGTGTGGCGCCGCGCCGAACTGTCGTAGGGGCTGATGCGGACAAGGCGATGCACGCCGCTCTCGGTCTTGGCGTAGCCATACGCGTTCTCGCCCTTGATCTGCAGCGTGGCGGACTTGATGCCCGCCTGCTCGCCCGCCTGGTACTCGACCGTCTCGACCTTGAAGCCGCGCCGCTCGGCCCAGCGGGCATACATGCGCAGCAGCATCTCCGCCCAGTCCTGGCTCTCGGTCCCGCCCGCGCCGGCATGAATCTCGAGGTAGGTGTCGTTACCGTCGGCCTCGCCCGCCAGCAGCGCCTGCACCTTGTCGGCATCGGCGCGGCTGGCCAGCTGCTCGAGCGTGGCGAGGCCATCGCGCACGACCGAATCGTCGTCTTCCGCCTCGCCCAGCTCGATAAATTCCACCGCATCGCCCATTTCGGCGCTGATCTCGTTCACGGTGCCGATCGCGCTTTCCAGCCGACGCCGCTCGCGCATCACCTGCTCGGCCTGCTTGGGATCGTCCCACAGGCGGGGATCCTCGACACGGGCGTTGAGCTCGTCGAGCCGGCGCACGGCACGCTCCCAGTCGAGCGACCTGCGGACGAGTTCGAGCGCCGCGTCGATCCGTTCGATATGCGCCTGCCCTTCGGCACGCATGGCATTCCTCCGTCAAAGCCGCCCGCCTAGCGCAGGCGATCAGTCAGGGGAAGTGCGGGGGTCGAGGGAGGTCAGTCCCGGCCGACAATCCGGCTGCCGGTGAGCAGCCGTGCGATCAACTCTTGAGCGACTTCACCGCCGCCAGCGTACGCGCGACATGCTCGCGCCAGTCGAGTTCGGAATGGACCATGACGATCCGCCCGTCCGGCGCGATGACATAGGACGTGCGGTCGGACAGGCCGGTATCCTGCCCGTTGCGCGCGAATGCCACGTCATATGCCTTGATCAGCGACTCGCTGGCCCGGGCCACGGGGAATGCATCGCGGCATTCCTCCTGCGAGAAGCGCTTGAGCGTGTCGATATCGTCCGCCGAGAGGCCGACAACCGTCGCGCCGGCTGCCTTGAAGTCACCCATCGCCTCGGCAAAGGCATTGGCCTCGAGCGTGCAGCCCTGCGTGAACGCCTTGGGGAAGAAATAGAGCACGACCGGCCCCTTCGCCAGCTGCCGGCGCAGGTCGAACGCGAAGGTCTTGCCCGCCAGCGCTCCCGTCGTGCTGAAGGCGGGAGCACGCGTTCCCTCCTTGAGCGCGGCCGACAGCGGCGTGGTCAGCAAGGTTGCGGAGAGCGCCGCGGCCAGCATGTAAGCAAATGTTTTCATGCGAGGCCTTGTGCGCCCCAAGCAGGGTGAAGTCCAGCAGCGCGAGCGGGCCGCCGATCAGTAGAGCCCGCCCTGCTCCTCGGCGAAATTGTCGGGCCGCTCCACCCGCGTGCGGGTGGTGTTCGAGCTGGCGGCGTTGCGCTGATAGCGCAGCTGGGCCAGGATGTACTCGCGCATCTGGTCGACATCGTCCCGGCGCTGGCGCCGCGGCGGCTCGGTATCGGGCTTGAACGCTTCCCAGATCACCGCGGAAAGGGGATCGTCGGTCGGCCAGGCGTTGAAAACGCGCCGGCCCGACCTGCGGTCCACCCGCACCATGCGCACGCCCTCGGGCGCGAGGAACGGCCGGTCCACCCACCGGTCGCGCGATGCCAGGACGAATTCCTTGAAGATCGGCGCGGCGGTGTTGCCGCCCTGGATCCAGCCGCCCATGTTCTTGGGCTGATCGAAGCCCACGTAAAGCCCGGCCACGATATCGGGCGAGCCGCCCACGAACCAGGCATTGGTCGGCCCGCTGCTGGTACCCGTCTTGCCGAACAGCGTCAACTCAAGGTCGCGCAGGCGGGTGGCGGTGCCGCGCTGGACCACGCCT